>SDBT01020736.1_pt1 | contig 10275 bp, 6 predicted proteins | sample 2277101 | NCBI WGS metagenome assembly SDBT01 (sample SAMN10404973, study PRJNA504765) | marine sediment metagenome | isolation source: marine sediment core GS10_PC15, 103 cmbsf | place: Arctic Ocean: Southern Knipovich Ridge | collected 2010
TCTTCGGTTGTCAATTCTACGATGTACTTTTTCATGTCGGCCTCCTTGCCGGGTAAAGGGTCCTATCCACCCTATCGGCAAAAAGACTCACAAATCTTTATTCGTGGGACAAGGTACTAGTCCATATCTCCCCTGTCATGAAATGTTTCTTCATCTCGACAACGTTCGGGAATTCGGTCAGCGGTTTGGCGCTCACCGTCCCGTCGTCGCGTTTCTCGAAAACTTGCACTTCCTCAGGCTCCACCAGGTCCACAAGGTAGGGCGAATGCGTCGTGAGAATAATCTGCACGTTCTTCTCTTTGCTGAGCTGTTTGAGCGTGTCCACTATGTCCTTAAGGCTGGCATGGTGGACGGAGTTCTCGGGCTCCTCGATGAGCAAAATCTTCGGGGAACATGGCTTGTGGCACAGGACCAGGAAGGCCAGACTCATCATGACGCCGTCGGAGACCGCCCCGGCGGAGAACTCCGCGCCCAGCGCGGTGATGAACCGCAGAGCGTTTAGTCTAGGGCGCGCAACGGTCACTTTCTTGTACGAAGGAAACCTCTTGCGGAAAGCCTCTTGAAGTGCTATCCCCTCTTCGGGAGAGATCCGGCCGATGTCTTCCATCACGGAGGGCAGCCCCAAACCTTGGTCATTAGTCATCTTGAATTGTTCGGGGTCCGTGTGCGGCGGGCTCTCCTCGCGAAGTGAAGACGGGGCGAACCGATAGTATTCGGCCCCGGCGATCTCTCGCTGGTACCATTCGCGCGCCTCCTGCTCAGGAACAACCGCTTGCTCGCGGGCCTCCGGGGTTCTCAGATCCGACGCCTCTACCCGCGGACAGAACCTTCCCTGATCGTCTGTTTCGATGACAAGGTATCGCTGGGGGACTCTGCCCAAGACCGGGCCAACCGCCCAGAGCCGGATCTTTAGCTTAATGTCCTTTTGCCAATAGGCCTCCACCCTTTCCTTAATGCCACAATAGTTACAGACGTGGGCAAGGTCTGTGATCGTCCCATGGCCTATGGCTGAGGCCATGCGCACGGCCTGCATAAAGGCGGTCTTTCCGCTGTCATTTGGTCCGATCAGCACGTTGAACCGCTCTAGGTCAAGATGGAACTTCTTGAAACATCTGAAGTTGTCGATGTGCATGCTCGTTATCATGTCGGTTCCCCGGGGAAGGACAGCCGGCCCGGCTAGGCGCTGCCTCGCGGCAGAACGCCCATAGATCATGATCTAATCAAGATTCAACGTCAAGAGGAACTCGGCGTTGGTCTGCGTCTTCTTGAGCCTGGAGATGAGCAGTTCCATTGCATCGACCGGCTGCATCTCGGCCAAGACCTTGCGAAGTCGATAAACCAGCTTCAGCTCCTGGGGGTCCAGCAGAAGTTCTTCCTTTCGCGTGCCGGACCGGCTGATGTCGACGGTCGGCCAGATGCGGCGATCGACCAGGCGGCGGTCCAGGTAAAGTTCGCTGTTGCCGGTGCCCTTGAACTCCTCGAAGATCACCTCGTCCATTCGGCTGCCGGTCTCGATCAGGGCGGTGCCGATGATCGTCAGTGACCCGCCTTCCTCAACGGTGCGGGCGGCCCCGAAGAAGCGTTTCGGCGCCTGGAGGGCGCTGGCGTCCACGCCGCCGGTGAGAATCTTCCCCGAGTGCGGTGCGGCCGTATTATGGGCCCTCGCCAGCCGGGTAATGCTGTCCAAGAGGATTACCGCGTCCCGGCCGTATTCGATCATTCGCTTGACCTTGGCGCTGACCATATCGGCGATCTGGATGTGCCGACGGGCCGGCTCGTCGAACGTCGAGGAGACCACCTCGGCAGTGGTGTTCCGCCGCATATCGGTCACCTCTTCGGGGCGCTCGTCGATCAGGAGGATGATCACATAGACGTCGGGGTGGTTGGCTGCAATGGCGTTGGCAATCTTCTGAAGCAGGACGGTCTTGCCGGTCCGCGGGGGCGATACGATGAGCATCCGCTGGCCGAACCCGATCGGCGTGATCAGGTTCACCACCCGCATCTCGATCTCCTCGGGGGTGGTTTCCAGGAACATCCTTCGATCCGGGTGCGTCGGCGTCAGGTCCTCGTAATTGATCTTGTCCGTCAGGCGGTCGGGATCCTCGTAATTGATCGCCTCGACGCGAAGCAGGGCGAAATACTTCTCCGACTCCTTCGGCGGGCGGATCTGCCCGGCGACGATATTGCCCTGCATCAGGCCGAAACGACGAATCTGACTGGGCGAAACATAGATATCGTCCGCGCTGGGCATATAGTCGTAATCTGGACTGCGAAGAAAACCATAGCCCTCCGGTCGTATCTCCAGAACGCCCTCGCCATACATCAGGCCGTTCTTCTGTATCCTGCCCTTGAGTATCCTGAAGACCAGGTCCTGCTTGCTCAGGCCAGTGTACTCAGTGGTCCCCTCTGACTTGGCGATATCGTGAAGCTCGGCGACGGACATCCTCTGGAGATCGGTGAGGTGAAGCTGCCCGCGCTTGACGCGTTCGTACTTGGCGTGCATTTCCGCGTCAAATTCAGCAATATCCCCATCTTGTGAGCCCTCGTCGTAGGCAGGCGCCTCCGTCCCCGCCGCGGCGGGTTCGTCGCCGCCCGGCTCGTCGATAGCTGGATCGTCGGCCTCAAGGGCGTCGGACTCTTGGGCGTCGCTCACGTCCGGCGCTTCGAGCTCATCCTGCTCTTGGGTGTCGGCCACATCCGGCGCTTCGAGCTCATCCTGCTCTTGGGCGTCGCTCACGTCCGGCGCTTCGAGCTTATCCTGCTCTTGGGCGTCGGCCACATCCGGCGCTTCGAGCTCAGCCTGCTCTTGAGGTGCCGCCTCCGGCTCATTCAACAGCTTGGGAGCCACCTTCTTCTTGGCCTTCTTGGCCTTCGTTGTCTTCTTCTTCGCCGTCTTCTTGACGGCCTTCTTCGTCGTCTTACCCATGGTTTGTGCTGCTCCTCAGGAGATTCAAGGCGAGACAGCGCCCCCGTTCATCCGGCAGAGGCAGGTAGCCCGCTTGCCTTACGCCGGTCTCGTCCTTTCCAACAACCAACAACCGTAATTCAGTCCGGGATACTTCATGGATGCCCATAGGGCAAGCAACTGGCGAGATACCCGTCGGCTGGTAGTACAACGTCCCAGGTGAAAAAACAGCAAGCCTACCCTCTTGCCACTAGGAGCGATCCGCATCGTGCAGAATTCGATGGAAAAGCTGACGGATGCGCTCGTGCAGGTGGGGTTCACTAGACCTGTTATCAACATTATATTGGCATTTTTCGCGTTTTTTGTCCAGCGAAATCTGTATTTTTTCTCGCTCCCGCCACAGGCGCTCGTCCCACCCCCGCGCGTTGCGCACGCGCACGGCCCGGTCGGCCGGCTCGGCATCCACGAAGACCAAGTGGCTGCAGAACTTATCCCAGCCGGCCTCAAGCATCACCGCCGCATCCAGAACGATCGCGACGATCTCGGGGGCCGCTTGGGCTTGAGCAATCCTTCGCCTGATGCATTGCTCTATCCGCGGATGGAGTAAGGCGTTGAGGCATTCCAGTTGCGACGGTTCACAAAAGACGATCCGCCCAAGGGCCTCTCGATCGACCTGGCCCATCGGGGTGAAAACGGGGTCTCCCCACTGCCGGCGGATCTCCCGCTGAATGGCGGGCTCGCCCAGCAGATCATGGCCGATGCGGTCGGCATCAATCACCGCGCAGCCGAGCCTTTCCAGCTCGGCCGCCACCATGCTCTTGCCGGCCCCGATCCCCCCAAGCAGGCCGATGACCGGCTTCGATTGTGAATTCTCACGCCCCATCGAAGGCATATTTTCACCGGGCGGGTGGCTAAGTCAAGGCCGGGCCTCCTGGCCAGGGCGATAAGCCCACCCTTTCCTGATGCACGATCTTTCTACGGGGCTGTCAAAAAACTAAGCCGAAAGCGTTTTTTGCGCAAACCAATCCTTGCGGCCGGGGCCTCCGGCGGCTTAAATCTGACAACGGGCTCGGCCCGGGGAGGAAACATGAAAGACAAGCTGGTTGGTGAAGGTATCACCTTTGACGACGTCTTGCTGGTCCCAGCCCGTTCGTCGGTCGTTCCTCGCGATGTGGACACCTCCGCGAACCTGACCCGCAACATTCGCCTGAACATTCCGCTGGTCTCGGCTCCGATGGATACGGTGACCGACGCGGCCTTGGCGATCGCGCTGGCCCAGGAGGGCGGCATCGGCATCATCCACAAGAACCTGTCCATCGAGGCACAGGCCCGCGAGGTCGAGAAGGTCAAGCGGTCGGAGAACGGCATTATCACCGACCCGGTGACCCTGCCCCCGACCGAATCCACAGCCACCGCCATCAGGCTGATGTCCGAGCACAACATCTCCGGCATCCCGATCATCGCAGAAGCTCAGAAGCTGGTGGGCATTCTCACGCGGCGGGACATGAAGTTCCTATCGGCCGACGACAAGATCGAGAATGTTATGACTCGGGAGAACCTCGTCACCGCCCCGCCGGAGACCGCCCTCGATGAGGCCGACAAGATCCTCAGCCGGCACAAAGTCGAGAAGCTCCTGCTGCTCCATGCCGACGGGACGCTGGCGGGCATGATCACCACGCGGGACATCGACAAGCTTCGCCAGTTCCCGCGAAGCTGCAAGGACGCGCGGGGCCGGTTAAGGGTCGGCGCCGCCGTCGGGGTCCACGACAACAAACGGATCGAAGCGCTGATCGCCAACGGGGTGGACGTCATCGTCGTCGACAGCGCCCACGGGCACAGCGACAACGTCATCAAGATGGTGGAGGCGATCAAGGCCTCCCATGAGATAGAGGTAATCGCCGGCAACGTCGCCACCGGCGACGGAACTCGGGACCTGATCGCCGCCGGCGCTGACGCGGTGAAGGTGGGCATCGGACCAGGGGCCATCTGCACCACGCGCGTTATCAGCGGTGTCGGCGTGCCGCAAGTCTCAGCCATCCGCGAGGCCGCCAAGGTCGCCGACGCCCAAGGCGTGCCGGTTATCGCCGACGGAGGCATCCGCCAAAGTGGCGATGTCACCAAGGCGATCGCCGCCGGGGCCTCGTCGGTGATGATGGGCAGTCTCTTTTCCGGCCTGGACGAGTCGCCCGGAGAAATGGTCATCTACAAGGGCAGACGGTTCAAGCTCTATCGCGGCATGGGCTCCTTGGGGGCCATGGTCTCCGGATCGGCTGACCGCTACCACCAGGAGGTTGGCCAGCCCATGGAAAAGCTTGTCCCCGAGGGCGTCGAAGGCCGAGTGCCCTATCGCGGACCGTTGAGCGACTTCGTCTATCAGCTCGTGGGGGGCCTGCGTGCGGGAATGGGTTATTGCGGCACGCCTACCGTCGAAGACCTGCGCCGAAAGGCCAAATTCATCCGCGTCTCCCCCGCCTCGTTGGCTGAAAGCCATCCCCACAACATCACCATCACCCAGGAAGCGCCCAACTATTCCGGCTGGCAGATGGACGAAGAATAGGGCGAAAGGTTGATCGGCACTGTCCGGGGGAGCCTATAATTCCACGATGAACATCCACGCGGCTGACATTCCGACGCGGCTGGCGGCGCTGGCTTGCTTGGCCACGTTGGCCGCTGCTGGATGCGCTCAGCGGACGCCGGGCACGACGCGATCGCTGGGCCTTGTGGATCACGATACAGCCTTTGCCGCCGGGCGGCATGTGATGAGCCAGTACTTCCGTATCGCCCAAGTCGACCGCCAGGCGGGCGTGATTTCATCGCAGCCCCAGCCGGCCGACGCCGGCGCCGAACGCATCCTGGGCGCCTCGCCCGCAAGGCAACTGGCCACGCTGCGCCTTCGGCGCCAGGACGGGCGTCTCGTTGCGCAGGCCACCGTGGCCCTTCAACGGCAGGGCTCGGACATTCATCGGCAGATCAGCCCCGCCGCTGGCAGCTACGACTCCGTCGCCAACCGGCCCCCCGCCGAGCTGGAAGCCGCCACCACGCCTCAGCAGAATGAGACCTGGGTCACGGAACGCTACGCCCACGATCTGGAGCGGAAGATTCTTGCGGATCTCTATCGGCTCCTCCACCCCCAAGCCCAGTGATCCGTCCCCACCGCCAGATGAGAAAGCGGACGGATCGCGATGACCCGCCCGCTCTTGACTGTGCTTGGCACTTTGCTGCCCGGCGCTTCCGTCAGCCGTTCAGACCTGGATCAGGAATCCGCCGGTGGTCAGTACATTGGTCGCCTTGGCCAGTTCGTGGAACTGCACGCTGCCGTCCACGGAGCTCGGCTCTTGGTTGAACTTCAGCATGTCGATATTCCAGGCGGCCACGATGCTCTTGTCCTGGAAATAGATCGTCGCCTTGGCCGGGTCGTCCGGGGCATCGCCCTTGAGCGTCAGCGACTTGAGCGTAAACTCGTTGTAGACGCCCAGAGCCGACTCGAAGTCCGCGATGCTGCCGGTCATTGCCGAGCAGCCCAGCAGCAAGTTCGTGCCGAGAAGGGCCGTCGCGTCCACCTTGCCGACGTTGCCCATCACCTCGATCAGCGAGTCCTCGGCCCAGCCACGCAACGACAGCGAACCCAGCGTCATTCCCCGCGTGTGATCGACGTTCTCGCCGGAGAGCTTAATCGCCACGTTAATCAGATCGCCGGCCTGGTCGGTCTTTCTGTCTCCGGTGAGCTTGATGGACTTGACCGAGTCGGCCGCAAGGCTCCCGCCGTCCCACGCCACGGCCTGGACGCTGCCGATCGTGTCGTCCACGTCCAGCCAGGCGTTGTTAATCAGACCGGCCTTGAGCGACTTGAGGCTGCTGTTGAGATCCAGGTCCCAGTTCCAGATGTCGCCGCGGACGCGGACGGCCCCGGCGTCGCCGGTGATGTCCCAGAAGAGCGTGGCCGCGGTGTCCTTGCCCAGGTTCCCGGCTATGCTGACATTGCCCAGCGTTGAGCGCCCGGGGGCCACATGCTTGCCGGCCAGATTGAGGTCAGCCAGGAAGTTGCCCGGATCTCCCGATCGGCGGTCGCCGCTGGTCTTGATCGACTTGACCGAATCGGCGATGATCGATCCGGAGGCCCAGCTCGCCGCCTTGATCGTCCCGGCCGCACCGGAAAGCGTGATCTGGGAATTCACGACCGTCCCGGCTACCTGGAGCTTATTCAGCGACATGCCGCGCTTGTCTTGACCAGTCAGGGTCAGGCTCGCGCCGAAGTCGCCCGTGATCGACGGGACGCGACGGTTGCCCTTGGTCATGATGTTCTTGGCCCACAAGGCCTGGAGAGAACCACTGTCCCATTGGGCGGCCATGATGGTGCCGACCCCACCAGCAAGGTTAATCTGGTAGCTTGGGTCTAAAGGATTGAACTCAGGACCGACGATCTTTCCAGCCACCTGGAGCTTGTTGAGTGACATGCCACGGCTGTCCTGGCCGGTCAGGTTAAGGGCTGCGCCGAAGTCGCCCGTGATCGACGGGACGCGACGATTGCCCTTGGTCATGATGTTCTTGGCCCACAAGGCCTGGAGGGAACCGCTGTCCCATTGGGCGGCCATGATCGTGCCCACCGAGCCGAAGTTCGCCGTGATAACGGAATCCGTAATCGTCCCAGCCACGGACAGCTTGCCAAGCGCGACGCCCTTCTTCGGGTCAGCGCCGGTGAACGTCAGGTCCGCACCAAAATCACCCGCGATGCCTTTCCTTCGATCTCCCTTGATGGCGATGCTCGACGCCCAGGGAGCGGTCAGCGATGAGCCGACCCACTGGGTGGCCGAGAGGCTCTTCAAGGGCGAGCCGAGGACAATGTCCGAGCCGGGGTACAACGTCCCCAGCTTGAGCGTGACACCCTTTGTCGCTCCGGTCCCGAGCAGGATGATGTCGGCCCCGTTCCTCAGATCGCCAAGCTGCACCTTGCCTATCGTCCCGTCTACGATAACGTCCCCGTGGATATCAGCCGTCTTGGCGTCCAGGCTATTCAGTGAGCCCAGGACGTTGATGCTTCCGATCGTCGTCTCGGCCTTGCCCTTGGTCTTGATGGCCAGGCTGTTCTTGCTGTTCGTGCCGATCAGCCTGATATCGAGAATGTCGTCTTGCCCCCCCTCCGGGACCATACGCGTGACCTCGGCCGTGCCTTGCCTGCCTGTGAAGATGACCGTCACATCGTCGCCGTCGGCGTCCTTGAAGGTCCACTTACCCGTCTTGCCCCCCGGGGTGAGGGTCTTCTTGTACATCGGTGTGTCGGTGGTCGTGAACAGGATGTCCGACTCGTGCCACGACGTAACCGTGACGTTCACACCGTCGACGACCTCACTTCCGATATTGTGGAAGTCCACGGCGAAGTGGTATTGGGTGTCTACCTCCAGCAGTTGGGACGTCGCCCAGCTCGTCGTATCGGCCGGTGCGCGGTCCTCTTCGTAGACCAGGTCCCCGGTGAGTTCCTCTTCCAGTTCCCACCAGGTCCCGGCATCGGCCGTATCGGGCGCCACCCACTGCCCCCAGTGGAATGTTGGATTCAGCGATACGTCGCTCTGCCCGTGCACAGGCCCTGGCGCTATTAGTTCGGGTACTTGGGAGGGCATTGGCACGCCGTCAAAGTTCACCAGAGCGGTCCACGTCCCGCCGGCATGCTCGACGGTGAGGGTGCCGTTGTCCGACTCCAGCTGATCCCACTCGGTGCCCGTGAGTTCTTGCCACTCCACCTCCAGCCACAGCAGGCCGTCCTCGGTGTATGCTTCAAAATAGACGCCGGAGTCGGACCAATCGTAGTCGCCGCCGGCCCAGCCCGTATCGTCCGAATCGAACGTTTCGCCCCAAGGCGTGGTTACTTCCAGCCCGTCAAGGGCCTTCCCGCCAACTTCGATATAGTAAGACAATTCCTCATCACCGGCGCCGGGGTTGTTCTGATCATTGCCGCGATCGACCCAGATCTCCTCAGGACCGGCGGAGGAGGTCACGAAGTAGTGATCGCTTTCGGTCAAGGCCACGACAAGTACATCGAGCCCGTTAACCGGGACGACGGCCGTCTCGGCGAACGCCAGCCCTATCTGATATTCCCTGTTGGGCTTCAGGAGTGCCGATGGGGTCCAGCTCGTCGCGTCGGCAGGCAGGAGAGTGTCCTCAACATCCTGGTCGGCGGTCTCGTCGACGAGCTGGATGTGAATCTTGTCGTCGATGATGGAGGAGTACTGAAACGGTTCCCACTGAACGTCGGCTGTCAGCGGCACGCCGGTCTGTCCGTGAACGGGGTTCGTCAGCACAGGTTCCTGCGTTACTACCGAAACCGAACTGAAGTCTACCGTCCCCGTCCAGCTCCCACCGACATAGTAGACGGTGAACTGGAAGTCGCCGCCGTTCCTGATCGAGTTCCATTCGGCGACCGTCAGTGCCCCCTGCCCGAGTTGGAAGAAGGTGTCGTCGCCCTCGAACCACAATTCGGTACCCGAGTCATCAAACTCGAAGTAGCTGGCCCCGTCCCAGTCATACCCCGATGTGTGCAGGAAATCGTCCGAGTCGAAGGCATCATTGGCATTGGCGCTCCAGGGCGGAACGGCCTTGAGACCCAGCAGGTCGGTGCCCTCGACATCGACCCATACCTGGTATTCCTTGCCCCCTTGGTCGGGCTCGTCGTAGTCGATCCCCATGAAGACGCTTAACTCAGCGATTCCGCCGAGGAGCAAACGGGGCTCGAGCAGTTCGAATTCCGGCGAACGGACGGTTTGATAAGTATGGTTTCGGATCATGGTATCTCCCTCACTGAGTTCTATTCACTATTGAACAGTCAAATCAACAAGGCCGACCAACAGACGGCCGTTTGTTTCAGACTGAAACTACAATACTGAGTTAATCTGACCATTAAACTCTCAATAATAGCCGCCGGGGCTCACATTTCGCTGATGGGGTCAATCCTCCAGCGCAGCCCGCTTGGTTAAGAGCCGCTCTTACTCGTGGTTCTATCGTTCCTTGTTATCAAGAGCACACCTCAGCGGCACATATCACTGGCCCGGCGTGCCTAAATGAAAGTTGGCGCGATCTCCTGTCCAGCGAGCCGATTCGAGCCGATTATACTGCATTTCGGCTTTTTGACAAGTTAGAACTCCGCATAATCCTGCAACTCCAGCCCTCCCCGGGGGGAGGACCCTTGCCGCCGGGCCCTTGGGAATCCGCCGGATCAGAACGATGGCTGGAACACGGTTAACGTGCTGTTCAGCCTGCAGGTAATACCGGGCGCACTAAATTCATGCGCTCGGCGGTACAACTCCGCCACTGCCATAGTGGTGAGAACAACCCTTTGCGAGATTGCTGCTCTATACGCTGGCGCATTTACTTTGTGCGCC
>SDBT01020737.1_pt1 | contig 10275 bp, 9 predicted proteins | sample 2277101 | NCBI WGS metagenome assembly SDBT01 (sample SAMN10404973, study PRJNA504765) | marine sediment metagenome | isolation source: marine sediment core GS10_PC15, 103 cmbsf | place: Arctic Ocean: Southern Knipovich Ridge | collected 2010
GGTCAGCGACGCCAACGACATCGACTCGGTCGCCGCCGCCATTGCGTCCGCCCGCGAGGAGGAATCACGGCCGAGCCTGGTGATGATCCGCTCCCGGATCGCCTGCGGCAGCCCGAACCTGGAGGGAAGCTGCCAGGCCCACGGCGCCCCGCTTGGCCCCGAGGAGGCGGCCCTCACCAAGAAGAACCTGGGCTTGACGGAAGGCGGATTTTACGTGTCCCCGGAGGTAGCGGACCACATGCGGGCGGCCATCGGGCGCGGCCGCGCGCTCCAGCAAGAGTACGAGGAGATGCTGGGCTCGTATGAGGCCGAGTACCCGGAACTGGCCGCCGACTGGCGAAGGGTGATGGATGGAGCCCTCCCCGACGGGTGGGAGGCGCGCCTTCCCTCTTTCTCTCCCGGTGAAAGTGTCACCACCAGAGCCGCGTCGGGCAAGGTCCTGGAGGCGCTTGCCCCCCTCGTCCGGGAACTGGTCGGGGGCTCCGCGGACCTGGGGGCCTCCAACAAGACGTTCATGCCCGGATACGACTCCATCAGCAAGGGCGAGTTCTCCGGAAGGAACATCCATTTCGGGGTGAGGGAGCACGGCATGGCGTCCATCATGAACGGAATGGCCCTGCACGGAGGCATAATCCCGTACGGCGGCACGTTCCTGGTCTTCGTCGACTACATGCGCCCAGCGATCCGCCTCGCCGCCCTTATGGGACTTCACGTCACATAGGTGTTGACCTACGACCGCCTCGGCGTTGGAGAGGACGGCCCCACCCACCAGCCGGTGGAGCAGGTGGCCTCCCTGAGGGCGATACCGGGCCTCACCGTGATAAGGCCGGCCGACGCCGCCGAAACCGTTGAGGCCTGGAAGGTAGCGCTCGAGGCGCGGGGGCCGATAGCCCTCATCCACAGCCGCCAGAAGCTTCCGGTCCTGGACAGAAACCTTCTTGCGCCCGCCGCCGGGCTGGCCCGCGGCGCCTATGTCCTCGCCGGCGCTGAAGACGCGGCGGATATCATCCTTATCGCGTCCGGCTCGGAGGTCGCGCTCGCCCTGGACGCCAGGGAGCGGCTCGCCCCCAGCGGCGTGAAAGCCCGTGTGGTGAGCATGCCAAGCTGGGAGCTCTTCCGTGAGCAGGAGCCCGCCTACCGGGAGAGCGTGCTGCCTCCCGGGTTCCCACCGCGGCTCGCCGTGGAAGCGGGGGTGACCCAGGGCTGGCACAGGTACATCGGGGAAAGCGGGGACGTGATCGGCATAGATCACTTCGGCATGTCCGCTCCCGGAGGCCAGGCGCTGGCCGAGGCCGGGTTCACCGTCGACAACGTCGCAAAAAAGGCCGGGTCCATTGCCGATCAAGCCCGAAAGGCAGGTAGAGGATAGAGCCCCGGAGAATGATTCTCCAGGAGCCCCGAAGAAGGAGTACGGTGACATGGCCGGCGGCAAGCAAAAAAGCATGAGAAGAAAGCAGATGGTCGTGGCGGTCCTGGCCCTGTTCATTGCCGTTACGTTCGTGCTTACCATGATACCGCTCAACTGCAGCAGGGACTCCGAGGAGATCACCCCGGAAGAGGTTGTTCGAGAGGTGGTCGAGCAACCGATCACACCCGAAACGCCCCCGGGCACCGCGCCGGTGGAGCCGGAACAGCCGCCGGACCCCACCGGGATCGATGCCGCGATCGGGGCCGCCGTGTCCTACGCGAAAGCCAACAACCCGTCCCTGCCCGAACTGGCGGTCCTCGGGGTGAAGAGCACGGACGACTGGGCGCTTGTCAGACTCCAGCCGGTAGACAAGTCAACCGATGTAGCCAGCGCCTTGCTCAAGAACGTTAACGGCGAATGGACGGTGGTCGACTTCGGGTTCGTCCTGCCGGAGAAACATCCCGACGCCCCGCCGGAGATCTTCCAGTAGTTAGTGACTTCGCCCCTGGCTGTTGCATAACAGCGGTTTTGCGCCAATGGTGCCTGGCACCATTGGCGCGTTTTTCACGTCTGAAGCCAGGTACCGTTTGAGTGGGTAGTTGTCTTCTTAGGATTCGGTGATGCCGCCGAGCAGCTTGGGCAGGATTTCGTGCAGCATCTTTATCTCCCCGGCGTCCAACTTGCCAAGGACACCGGTGTTGAGGCGCATCAGCTCCGGGAGCGCGGCCTTCTCGAGATCGGAAGCGAGGGCCCTGCCCTTCTCGGTGAGCATGACGTTGACGACGCGCCTGTCTTTCTCGCTTCTCTCCCGGGTGACAAGCCCGCCCTGCTCCAGCCTGTCCACGATCCCGGTCACGTTGCACGGCGTGCAAGATAACAGCCTGCTGAGCTCCCCGGGGGTCTGGGAACCCTTCTCCTTGAAGACAACAAGGGCATTGAACTGGCTGTGGGTTATGTTGTGCTCGCGAAGCCAGGCCTTCATCTTCTTATCCCACATGCCGGCGATGTCGGTGATGAGGTCCAGGACCCCCATGGCGTTTATTATCCCCATGGGTTCTTCCTGGACCGGATTCTCCTCTATCGACTCATCCATGGCCCTCACCTTACGTTCGAATGATATTTTATCTAATAAACAGTTCACACTTAAAATACTTTCATTTTCCAGTATTGTCAAATAAATATGAAAAGCTTGACGCGTACTCAAGGGGACGGATTTCCCTGGGATTCGGAGCGGACCAGGGTGTCTATCATATGGCTTGTTGATGATCATTTAGCCCAACCAAGCAGAAAACCGCTGGGACTGTATTATGATCCGCTGGTCAGAGATGCGCGGGTAGATTTTTATAGTGCTGGACATATGGAGAATCTAGTTTAGAATACTCCGCGGAGCATATACGCAGTACCAAGGTGAAAGTGCAGGATGAAGAAGACGGCATGCGCAATACTAATACTTGTACTGCTCTTTTTCCTGCCGACGGGGTGCGGGAATAAGGAATCTTCCACTACCAGCACGGACACCAGCGCCCCCGGCTACTTTGCCCCCGCCGCACAGGATGGCCTGGTTTTCAGCGACAAGGAACTCCAGTTCCAGTTGCTCCGCGCTTTGAGTTCCGCCGTCTACGACGCGTCCGACATCGGGGAGTGCCTGGAGACGGCAAGGCGCGTGGACGAGGCGCAGTTAAAGCAGGGGAACTTCGAGAGCTGGTATGCAGCGTGGAACGCTACGGCGGAGCGCATCAACAGGATAGCGGACGACTGCCTCGCAAGGGGCCGGAAGGTGAGCGCGCGCGAGGCGTACCTGCGCTGCGAGACATACTACAGCATGGCGGAGTTCTATCTTCACGGCGACCCGTCCGACCCTCGTATAAGGGACACCGCAGGGAAGGCCAGGGAATGCTTCGCAAAGGCAACGGAACTGATGGACAATCCCGTGGAGCAGGTCAAAATAGAGTATGAAAACACCACCCTCCCGGGGTACTTTTACCAGGTGGACGACAGCGGCAGGAAAAGGCCGCTGGTGATAATACAGACCGGTTTTGACGGCACCCAGGAGGAACTCTACGCCCAGGGAGTAGCCGCCGGGTTGCGCCGTGGCTATAACGTTCTGACCTTCGAGGGACCAGGACAGGGGGAGGTGTTGCGTGAGCAGAACCTGTATTTCAGGCCCGACTGGGAAAAGGTCGTCACCCCGGTCGTGGATTACGCTCTCTCACGCAAGGAGGTGGATCCGAAGAAGGTCGCGCTGTGGGGGATAAGCATGGGGGGCTACCTGGGCTCCAGGGGGGCGGCATTCGAGCACAGGCTGGGGGGGTTGATAGCGGACCCGGGGATGGACATGAGTGTGATGATAACCGAGGAGATCGGGCCGGCAGTCGCCAGTATCACCGGGGACCCGAGCTTCAAGGCGACCCCCGAGAGCGTTGCGGCTTTCGTCAGGCAAAACTCCGAGGATTTCGACGAGAGCGTATACGAGATGATGAAGAGCAGCATCAAGATGAACTGGTTCATGCAGAACGGGATGTACGCGTTCGGGGTCAAGTCTCCCGGTGAACTGGTGCTGAAGCTGACCGAGTACACGCTGAGTGGCCTGACCCCGAAGATAGAGTGCCCCACCCTGATATGCAACAGCGAGCAGGACAAGCAGTCGTTCGGGGCCATGGCCAGGGACATCTTCGATGACCTCAGGTGCAAGAAGCAGTACATCCTCTTCACAAATGCCGATGGGGCGGGCGCGCACTGCCAGATGGGCGCGATGCTGTTCGGGCATCAGGTCAAGTACGGCTGGCTCGACGATACGTTCCGGCCAAGGGAGTAGAGGCAGAACCCTATACGGACTACTCGCTTCTCGGCACAGCGAGACTCGCCCCCACGACAAATGAATCACGAGGTCGGCAACAGGTGTTACCGGCTCCTCTATGCCAGTGGGAAAGGTTTCACCCTTTCAAGTTTCTATGAAGCTATGGATTCGCCCTTATTCAAACCCTTTCTCGCCGCTCCGCCCCAGACGCAGGTTCGCCACCTCGAAGTACATTTCGTATATATTAGTCTGGATTTCCTCCTACACCCATTGCAGGCGAACACAAAAGAGTTAAGCCTCTTTGCCCCAATTAATGGACGCAGAGGCTTTCCGTAACATTGGTAACCGAAGGGCTCCGGGCAACCGGGGCTTTCCGTTTGTCCTTTAGAGCGTATTATGTTGGACATTTAGTGTGCCCGAAAGAAAGCCACAACCCGTAACCAGGGCGTAAGGGGGTTCCTCAGTTTATTATTCTTAGCTAGATTTCTATGTCAGTCCCTTGAGTGACTTCTTGGTTATCTCTTTAACAATCTTCTTGCCTGCATATCCTTTCGCTACCAACTCCGCGAAGTCGAACCTGTCAAAATAAAGATGCAGGCTCTTGATCTTGGACCCCTCATACACTGACACACTGGCTTGCTTTGACTGTAACTCTTTGCCGTTGCGAAGTTTCCCGTGCAATATGTATTCCTCAAAGAATGTATTGCCCTCGACCACCATGGTGATTGGCGAGAAGCTAATCTCGTCCAGGTTCTTATACAGCCATTTCAGCCATTTATTCACGCCTTCTTTTCCTGTCAGCCTCGCCTCCAGGAACTCGATTTCACAATCATCACAGAAGCGGGACTGCACGAACTCCGTGTCCTTGGCCTCAATCGCCTTTTCTAGTTCCTTTGCGTATTCGCGAATCTCGTCGGGTGATTGCCCCTTCTTCATATATCCTCTTTTCTGACTTCGAATTGATAGCCGTGAAAATAGAAACGAATACGTCGTTGACAATTCGGCATTCATTATAACATCGCTTACTTTTCCCAAGTAAGGAATCCAACTGGTCTCTTCACAGTATTCAGCTCAAGCTCATCAAGATAGGTGCCTTATAAGCCACTCCAGGATGAAAGCGCCGGTCGAAGAGTTCCACCTATCGCAGGTCTCTTTTTAATGCCGTCTCCAGCCTCCTGTAGTACGTCGAGGGAGCCCAACGCGGCCGGAGTGGACGGGAGGAGGCGGCGTTCGAATGCCAGCGTATTTATGGAATGAGGTACTAAGCGCCTCTTAAACCCATCATGCCGGAGATGACCTCTTTCATTATCTCGTCGGTACCGCCGCCTATGGGCATGATTCGCACATCTCGGTAGGCGCGGGCGATGCCGTACTCCTCCATGTAGCCGTAGCCGCCAAAGATCTGGAGGCAGGTGTCCACCACGTCGCAGACCATCCTGCAGGAGAAGAGCTTGGCCATACATGCTTCCTTGATGGGGTTCTCCCCCTCAATATATTTCTCCAGTACGCTGTAGGTAAGCCACCTTCCAGCCTCTATCTGGGTAGCCATGTCGGCGAAGTAATGGGCTATCACCTGGAACTTGCCTATCGCCTGGCCGAACGCCCGGCGTTGCTTCGCGTACTCCACGGTGTTGTCCATTACCATCTGGGCGCTGGCCACCGAGCCCAGGGCCATGAGCAGCCGCTCCCAGACGAACCCGCCCATGATATGGTAGAAGCCCTTGCCTTCCTCGCCGATCAGGGCATCGCCGGGGACCTTCATATCGGTGAACGCCAGTTCGCCGGTGTTCGACGCGTGCCATCCCAGCTTGTCCAGCTTGCGGGTGACCTCGAAGCCGGGAGTGTCGGCATCCACCACGAACATAGAGATACCGCCGTAACCCTTCTGCGGGTCGGTCTTGACCGCCAGGACCATGAAGTCGCAGCGCGATCCGTTGGTGATGAACGTCTTGCTCCCGTTTATTATCCAGCCACCTGAGTCCTTCTCCGCCCGGGTCGCTATGCTTGCCACGTCGCTTCCCGCGTCGGGCTCGGTTATCCCCAGTGCGCCGATTATCTCTCCCTTGATGCCGGGTATGAGGTACTTCTCCCTCTGCTCCTCGGAACCATTGAAAAGGATGTGGGGCATGGCGATGCCCACGTGGGCCCCTATGTCAGCCGCGACCCCGGCGGAGTGGCACCTGACCATCTCCTCATGGAGAACGGCCTCGGCAAGGGGGTCGTCCCCTCCCCCGTACTTCTCCGGGTAGCGCATCCCAAGGTAGCCCAGGTCCCCCATCTTCTTGAACACCTCGCGGGGAACCTCGCGGGCCTCCTCCCACTCGTCGGCGTGGGGGGCAAGCTCATTGTCTATGAACTCCCTCAAGCTGGCGCGGAACACCTCGTGCTCCGGCTTAAAAAGACTGCTGCTCATCGGAACCTCCTTGACTTCAACTTGTTCTATATCTCGAGCCCCGCTTCAAATCCCTCGTGTATGGCCCAGCGTATGTTCCTGGGCTTGATGCCGCCGGCAACGCCGGGCTTACCTGCCCTTGTACTTCGGCGGCCTCTTCTCGATGAACGCCTGTATGCCTTCGGTGAGGTCCTCGGTCCCCACCAGCTGGGCCATCGCCTCCCGCTCTATCAAGAGCCCGCTCTCCAGGTCGGTCTCCATCCCCTCGTTGATGGCGCGCTTGGCCATCGCCAGCGACTTCGTCGCCTTCCGCGCGAGTTCGCGTGCGAAGTTTATACTGCCCGATTTCAGTTCCTCCATCATGAACACCCGGTTGACCAGGCCTATCTCCAGGGCCTCGTCGGCGGTGAGACGCCTGCCCTCGAGAATCATCTCCGTCGCCCTGCCCTTCCCTATGAGCCGGGGAAGCCGCTGGGTCCCTCCCCCTCCCGGGATAAGTCCCAGGTTCACCTCGGTCAGACCGATGGTCCCGGTCCCCCTGGCCATGAAAAGGTAATCGCAACAGAGCGAGAACTCCAACCCCCCGCCCAGGGCATGGCCGTTTATCGCGGCTATGGTGGGAAACGGCAGTCTCTGCACCGCAAGCAGGCTCTCGTTCAAGATAGAACTCATCTCGAACAACGCCTTCCGCATCAGCTCCATGGGATCCACCGGCTCCTTCTCGGACTCCATGAGCTTGCCGATGAGCACGGGGAGATCCTTGAGGTCGAGCCCCGACATGAAGTACTTCTCCAGGGCGCTCAGGAACACCACCGCCCGCACCTCCGGGTTGCCCTCCAGTTCCCGGGCGACTTCGCCTATCTCCTTGAAAACGCCGATGCTCATGGCGTTTGCCGGCGGCCTGTCCATCACCACCTCGGCTACGCCATCGCTGACCTCTATCGAGAAGAACTCGGCCATGTCGCCCGCCCTCCAGTCTCCCGCCCCGTTCCGGCGGCAGGGATAATGTTTTGGACATACATATTTAAGAAATAATAGTTTCCCGCCGAACAATATGCAAGCCCCTTTTCCTAATCCGTTGATGGCCCCTGTCTCCGTTCCGGCTATTCATGGAAATGAGCCCCATGCCACAGTAGAAGATCGATGAATCCACCGAATTCTGAAGACATTTTGTATATAAACTATTGATGCCATAAAATAAAATTGCTATTATGCCTTTACGGTCGGCGGAAACCGGTACGTTCGGCATCAGGTTCCCGGTTCCCCGCCGGCGGTAGGTGTTCAGGGATTAAATTACAGGTATCAGTCGACGCCGGAGGAGTCATGAAAGCTGGAGTTATTGGAGTGTCGGCGCTGCCGGTAGGCAGGCACCAGGGAGAGAACGCTGACTTCCTCCTGTACCGGCTGCTACGGGACGCGCTGGACGACGCCGGTGTGGACAGGTCCGAGGTCCAGGCGATATTCACGACGCCCGAGGGTTTCACCGTAAGGTGCACAAAGATAAGGGCGGCCCGCCTCGCCGAGTACATGGGTCTGGAGCTTCGCTCGGCCCTGGTGGTGGAGAACGGGGGGGCTTCAAGCGCGCTGGGGGTCAAGTCGCTGGTGCGTGAGATAGAGTCGGGGCGGGTGGACGTGGGCGTAGTTTTCTCCTCGGAGGTGGAGAGGTACGAGTTTTCGCCCCCCGAGGACCTACCCGCCATCATGGACAACAACGCCCTCTACCTCCCCCACGACTGCCTCTACGGCCTCATGACCGCCACCCCCTACTACGCGCTCAGCATGCAGAGGTACATGTGGGAGTACGGGATATCACATGAGGAGATAGCAAATGTCGCCGTCCTGCTGCGGGAGAACGCGGGCAGAAATCCGCTGGCGCAGTACAGGGACCCGATCACGGTCGAGGACGTCCTGGGTTCCAGGGTCATCTCTCCTCCAATCAACCTCCTCGACTGCAGCCCGGCCTCCGATGGCGGCGCGGCGGTGGTTATCGCCTCGGAGGAGTACATCAAGCGCAAGGGAAAGGACGCGGCCTACATCACGGGCATCGGCGAGTGGCACGATAACTCCCACTTCATCCCACCGACAAAGGGCATCACCCACTTCCCGGCAATCACCAGGGCCACCGGCGAGGCGCTCGGGGCCGCCGGGAGGAAGATCGAGGACGTGGACGTGGCCGAGATCTACGGCGTGTTCACCTCCTCGGAGCTCATCACCTACGAGGACGTTGGCTTCTTCTCCAGGGGCAAGGCGCCCGAGGCGGTGGCCGGAGGCGAGACCACCATCGATGGGAGCATCCCCATCAACCCCAGCGGGGGAAGGCTGTCACTGGGCCACCCGTTCTACGTGACCCCGCTTCTCGAGATCGCCGAGATCTACTGGCAGCTCACCGGGGAGGCCGGCGAGAGGCAGGTCAGAGATCCCTGTGTGGGCCTGGTGGAAGCTGAGCACGGGATGATGAACGGAAGCATAGTGCTGGTACTGGAAGTGTGAATAAACAGGGGGCGACAAATGACGCAACCGATGGGATGGCCCGACTGGCGCGACGTCGATGGGCGCATGCTGGAGTTCCTGGAGCGGCTGAAGGAAAGGGAGTTCGCCACCACCTGCTGTGACGATTGCGGTACCAGCTTTTTCCCGCCGCAGGGCTTCTGCCCGGAGTGCTTCTCGGAGAAGGTGAGCTTCAAGAATCTGGGCGATAAGGCCACACTGTACGCGTTCACCCAGATCGACCGGAGCTTCCGCTTCGCCGCCCCCGACGTGATAGGGGTTGTCGAGATCGATGGGGTCAGGGGAAGGGTGCTCTCCAGGATAGACGCGCCGATCGAGGACCTGGAGATAGGCATGGGCCTCACGCTCGATTTCATCGACATCGGCGAAGGGTATCTCCTCCACCAATTTCGTCCCGTCTCCCGGACGGGCGCGTAGGGCAGGGCCAACAGCGTAAGAACCCGGAGTGGACGGTAGCGGCGCTCGAACGGGAGCGTGTTTATCCAGCGAGGTACTAATTTGAGCGAGGAAAAGAACCAGGAGATGGCCCGGCAGCTCGTTGAAGTCCTAGGGCTTGCCTCCGAACCGGTGGCGATAACCTACGCGGATGACCCCGACCCCGGAGGCGGACGCGAGGGCAGGTACGTCTGCGTCGCGGTGAAGCACGCGTTCAAGGGAAAGACGGTAAACCTCTCGCGCAAGAGCATTGTTTGCATGGGCGGGGTCCACTGGCTGGGTTTCATGGACCTGGAGGAGATGCTTATCGGGTTCCTGGTCTGGCTGGAGCGGTCATTCGCGGACAGCGACGCCTGCCGCCGGTGGTTCCGCTCGATCCCCACCCCCCCGTTCGGGAAAGCGGAGTACGTGGTCCTGAAGCCTCTTGCCCGGTGCGAGGGAACCCCCGACCTCGTCGCCCTTCTCCTCAACGCGGGCCAGGCGGAAGCGGTACAGGGCCTGCTCACGTTCCGTGACGCGGAGTTCATCATGCCCCAGAGGTTCGCTTCCACCTGCCAGGGCACCATCACCAACCCGCTGGTGACCGGCGTTCCGTCTTTCTGCCTTCCCGACGCCGTCTCCCGCAAGTTCGCCAGGTTCTCAGGCAACGACATCATCATCAGCATGCCGTACCCGTTCGCGGAAGAGATGGTGAACAACATCGACGGATGGGACATTGACATCGACGCCCTGTTC
>SDBT01020738.1_pt1 | contig 10275 bp, 21 predicted proteins | sample 2277101 | NCBI WGS metagenome assembly SDBT01 (sample SAMN10404973, study PRJNA504765) | marine sediment metagenome | isolation source: marine sediment core GS10_PC15, 103 cmbsf | place: Arctic Ocean: Southern Knipovich Ridge | collected 2010
GCGGGGGGAGCGTTAGCGGTCATCGAGTGGGTCTCCTTCGCGTGCGGTCTGGTTTTCGACGATCCGGCGAATGTCGCTCGGGGTCATCGAGAGAATCGAAGCAATGTGGAGGTAGACGTCGCGGCGTCCCTCGGCTCGTTCGATGTGCTCATATGGGGCAGCTTTCAGGATTCCGCAGAAACTTGCCCGGTCTGCCAGCACACGCTCGCCCGCCTGGGAGCTGAAAGTGTCCTTGTAGGCGGTGCGTTTCTGAAGCGAGTTCTTGACTCGATCGAGCAGACTCATGCCGCTGCCGTGGCCTGGTCCGCACCCGCCTGGGCCGGGAGCTGCTGGGGCGCCGCGGAGCCGATGGCGGCGCCGGCGTCCTTCGCAATCGCGGCAGCCTGGGCCAACTGCTCCATGGCTTGCTGCTGCCGGAGCTGCTCCTCGCGGGCCTCTCGGAGCTGGACAACTTGCTCAGCCGGCCGGAGGATGCTTGCCGGGGCGCCGCGGGCCTCCGAGACCAGCCGGATCGAGGTGTCGGCCGAGAGGTTGTCGAGGACGGTCGGGTCGGCCTGGGCGATGCCTCCGGCGTCCTGCCACACCTCCAGGATGGCCTTGGCGTCGGCGAGCTTCTGGGCGCGGGTGACCGGACTCTGGTAGTGGACTTCGAGCGACGCGCCTTGCATCTGCTCAGGCGGCTCTAGGAATTGACCACTGCGGAACATGGCATCGAAACGGCGATCGACCATCAATGACAGGGCTTCGGTCTGGAGTCGGCCCACCATGGGGGCGATCAACTGCTGGACCTGGGTGGCGAGCTCGACCACCTGGGTCGCCGTCATGCGCGGATCGTCGAAGAGCTGGAGCAGCTGCGAGAAGTAGGCCTTGTTGACGGCCTGCTGGCGCTGTGCGATCAGCTCGACGCTGATATTGAACTGTCCGGCAATCGGGATCGGCCGGATGGGGTCGCGCGTGCCCGCGAAGAGATCCTGACGCAGCACCGTGAGCGAGCCCGGAGCGGTCATGACCTGGGTCAGCACGCCATCGTCCGGAACCATGAGCGGGGGATCGGCGGCCTTCTGGGCGGCCTTGATGACGGTCTTGCTCATCTGGTTGAGCATCCGCTGGTCCGAGAGCGCGTTCCAGCCGGGGCCGCGGCCGTAGAGCTCGCCGGTGTCTACGCTCCAGCGCGCGATGACCCAGGGATTCGTCCAGTAGCCGCCCTCTTCCAGGGTGTTCTTGGTATCGAAGTCGATCACGACCGAGCGCCAGGGCTGGGGCCGCTTGGGGACTGCGCCGGCGGTGGGGTCGCCCCGGGGATGCACCAGGTGGAGCAACGTGATGGGCTGCTCGGGATGGCCTTCCTTCACGGACTTGTCCGCTCGCGCGAGCTTGCCAGGCCCGAAGCGCAGCACGAACTTGCGTGCCGGCATGTCGAATTTCCGGAAGATGGTGTCCACCATCCCGACGTCGTTCTCATCGATCACGAGCTCGGCGATGCTGCGCGCGGCGTAGCGGATGTCGCCATTGATGTTCGATTCCTGGAACACCGCGCCGGTGCCGAAGTGGCTGATGTCACTCCAGAATTCCGCAATCTGGGCATCGAAGTTGGCGATTGGATCGCGGAACCCGGAGATCATCCGGTCGCGGGTGTCCTCGAGCCACAGGTTGGATTCGTGGTCTTGGCGAAGTCTCGGGTCCTTCGCGACCAGGTCGAACCAGTTGGTGGCGGGATTCGTGAGCAGCGAGTGAAGGGCGCCCGCCAGCATCGTCCCGGCCTGCTGGCCGGTGGTGTCGTAGATCGTCCGCATCCGCTGTTCGCCGGGCTGACGGCGCTGCTCGAAGAACTCGCGGCGACCCACGATGTGGTCGGCGATATCTTGCCAGGTCTGCTCGAAGACGAATCGATTCGACTTCAGCGATTCGTAGTAGTGGACGATGTCGACGCCTTGGACCAGGCTCAAGAATCAGCCTCCAAGGAGCGTCGGGGTACCCACGGTCGATCGTTCGGGCGTGCTGGCACCCGCCAGGATGGTCTTTTGGCTGCCCAGGCGCGCGGAGGCGCGGAGCTTCTGCTGCCGGCGGGCTTCTGCGACATCCTTTTCTTGGGGAAGGAAGATGTCTTCCTCTTTGGGCAGATCGGGCTGGGTGGCAATCGAGGCGGCGGTGCCACCCACGGTGGCGAGCACTGCAAAGAGAGCGACTGCGGTTCCCGGATCCATGGTCTATCTCCTCGAGAGAAGGGATGTGCGGCCGGCGTTGCCTGCTGGACTCGCTGCCGATCCCAGGCGGATGGGCTGCGAGTTGGCACGACGCAGGGCTTCGCCCTGTGGAGTCGTGGTGGTCGAGATGCCTTGACCCGTATTCGATCGCGTGGCGGCACGCTGGATGAGACTTGTTCTTTCCTCATCGCCGCGGGGGGCGACGCCCGTGAGCTCATCTCGAATGTCTCTCTGGCGAAATCCTTGCGCGCGAGGGCCGGCGAGTGGGGTCAGACCCTCGGCCTGCCGGTCGATGTTCCGGGCCAGGTTCTCGATGGTCCCGAGTCGGAATCCGGTCGCTGGATCTAGGGGAGGATCCGCGGGTCGGTTGTTGAAATCGCGGATTCTGAGCTCGCCGAAGATGTCTCCGCTTTCGATCTCCGTGAGGGCTCCGGTGCCGGGCCTGCCCGCCTCGCGTGCAAGCAGCTCGTTGGCCAGGGCGTCGGTCGAGAATTCGACGAACTGCCCGACTGGCTTTTCGCCTGCGAAGCCTGGGGCCTTCTTGAAGTTCTCGATGGGGGAGCGTTCGAAGATCTTGGTTGCAGATCCTCTGAATTCAGAGTCGGAAAGCTGATCGTCCGTCAGGAAGAGATTGTTGAAGTTGCCGAGGCTGGTGCCTTCGCGTGCCAGGTTGAAAGCAGCACGCTTCTCTTCGTCTTGCTTTTTCCCCATGGCTTCTCCTAGTGGTAGAACCGATCAGTCCCCGGGATTCGCTTTAGGCTCGGATCATAGGGCTTGGTGTTGGGGGGTGCGAACGGATCGTAATCGGGCGTGTGCTGCGGTTGTCGCATGAGTGGAACCGGCGTCCTGGCGTAGCGCATCATCATGGCGCCATAGCGGGTCGCGTCCATCAGGTCGTCATGGTCCTTGACGATCCTCCCGTCCTTGCGGTGGTACATCCGGAATTCGGCCCACCAGGGATCGAGGTGCGCGGCCACCTTGAGCCGGCCATCGCTCATGCGTTGCAGGAGATCATCAACTCCGGGCTCGACCGCATTCGAGCCATCGGAGAAGGTCGCGTGGGTCGAGAGCATGGTGCAGCCGTGCTGCTGATAGATGGTCTTGTAGTGCTCGCCGGAGTTGCGGTCCTGCTGCCAGGCATCGTGGGGCCAGGCCACAGGAATCGCCTTGCCGCGCGCGGTGATGGCCGCGGCGTGAATCGCGATCTGGGGCGCGGTCTGCTTGTAGCAGTGCGTGACGTGGATGATGTCATCCTCCCGGTCGTGACACATCCAGACGGCCGCGGTGGGGTGACCGCCACCGCCGATGTCGAGGCCGACGATTCGAGGCATGTAGCCGGGGATCTGGAAGATTCCTTCCGCGATGGCGGTCTCTTCGATGGGGTAGACGCGGCCAGAACCCAGGATCGGAATCCCGCGTGCGCGCGCGTCGCGTTCGTGCGGGGCAAAGCCAGCGATGATGGCGGCGCGGCGCGAGGCGGGGATGTGGTGGGCATCCTCGATCTGCATGTGCGTGAGATGCTTCTCGCCATCGGCACAGTGCGGGTAGAAACGGCGTACCACGTCGGTCATGCCGAGCAGCGGGGTGAAGGTCGTATAGATCATTCCGTCGGTTGCGATGAGTCGCGCGAGACACTCTTCATAGATCTTCGAGTCCGCTTCCTCATCGCACCAAATGGCGTCCATCGGGTTGCCCTGGAACTTCTGCCAGCCCTGCTCGTAGGCTTTGAACTTGCAGAGTGAAATGTCTCCTGAAACGTGCTTAACCCGGAAGAAGTCAATCGCGCCCGAGATGCCTCGGCCCGTCGTAGGCTCGCCTGCGAGTGCATCCCGGGGAACCATTCCTGATCCCCATTCGTCGATGGGTCCGAGCAGTTTGTTCTGGACCAGGTCGCGGGTCGTCTCGTTCGTGACGCCGATGGCCCAGGCTTGGATCCCGTGATCGAATCGGCGGCCCTCCCACCAATCCGGGTAGCGTCCCGTGAGGTGGACGGAGAGCTCGTAGGCACCCGAGTGGGTCTTGCCTTCCTGGTTGCCTGCCATGAGCAGGCGTTCCTTGTGTCGAAGTCCCGCGGCATGAAAGATGCTCTGCTTGGGGTAGGGGTTATAGAGCGTTCCCTGCTGGAATCTCAGGGCTTCGACCTTCTTGACCATCCCCTTCAGGAGTTCGCGTCTCGAGGGCGGCTGAGAGTGCATCCTTGTTAATCCTCCAGCCCAGCTTCGCTGCGGCGGTCACCAGGTATTCGAGGAGCGCTTCATCGCTGGCATTCTCCAGCGGGTCGTCTTCGATCTCCTGGGTCTTCCGGATGACGGCAAACATGCCGTACTCACGACCCAACAGCTCCCAGGCTTTGTTGGATGCGGACCAGTTGGCCTTGAATTCCCCGGTGGGATTGCCTTCTCGGTCCATCACTTCCACGGCAGCGGACGCCTCGCGCGCGTTCTTGAGCAGCCCTTCGACGACTTCGTCTTTGGTGTAGAGGTCTTCGCGGGCCAGGTTGTGGGCTTCGAGCTGGCCCTGGAGCTCGACCACCCGGGTCCGACAGTCGGGATGGATCGAGACCTTCTTGGCGGATTCCTGCTGCTGTCGGCGGTCCTGCTTGCTGTGTCCGTAGCCCGCGAACTTCCAGGCGAGAAGGATGGAGTCGCCATGCAGCGCACGTCGCTGACAGAAGAGCTCGTGCTTCTTGTTCCGGAGAATCGGCATCCTCAGCCAAGATAGGCCAAACTCCCCGCATGGGTGGCAAGGGCAATGCCGGACATCTGATCCGTTTGAAGTATCCGATCAAGGACGATGCGCAATTCGAGGGGATGCGGGACCACATGCTGGGTCCGGCCAAGGACGTCGCGGAACTCGCGAACCGATTCAACATCCCCTTCGCCATCACCTCGGGGCATCGTCCAGGGGAGAAGAGCGCTCATGGCGATGGCTTCGCCTTGGACTGGTCCATGCCCGACTTCTTCGCCGCACCACTGCTGCGCGAGATGAACGAACGCTGGGGACCGAAGGGCTATCACTTCTCCTGGCATCCCAACCGGCTGGGTTTCGACAAGGACGGAAAAGCCCTCTTCGATGAGAACAACTTCCACTTTCACGGCCAGCTGAAGCAGGAGCGGTACAAGAGGATTCTCGACGAGGAGGCGGTGCTTGCCGGAACCGACCAGCTCGAGTTGGCCCAGGCCACAGCGCCCACGGAGCAGGGACGGCCGCACAAGGGACTCCGCGGGAGATCTGCGCCGCGGTCCTCGCCCAAGCCCGTCGTCGCCACCCCCATCCAGCCGAACGGTGCGGAGGCAGCCGTCGTTGCGGCAGCCGCGCCGGCGGCGGTAGGGACGGGGCTCACGAACTTCAAGCAGACACCGGCACTACGGGGCTCGGTGAAGACCCGGCATCTGAACGTGATCTCGTCCAGGGTTCCGATGGGTCCGGCGCTGCCGGAGCTGCGGGTTCAGGGCTTGATCGTCGGAGACTTCGAGAAGAGCCGTGCCCATGAGGCGCCGGCCATCGAGACGAATCGCATCATTCAGGGAGCGCTTCGAGACGTCGGGCGCAAGACACTCATCGAAGGAGGATGAACCATGGCCGTGACCACCGCCGCAATCGCGAACCTTGAGGTTGCACGAATTCGCAAGGATGTCGCTCGCGCTGTCATCTCGCGCCGGGCGCCGCACAGCGACCGGCTCCAGGTCAACAACGGACAGCACAACATCTTCGTGCGCGATTACCGCCGCCACCTGGAGAACGACGGGCTCAACTCCGGGTCCGGCGATTCGATCCAGCCGGGACACTGGCAGATCTACGAGCCGGCCGCGGCAGGCCCGGCTGAGTTCAGCCGCTCCGACCAGGTCTGGACCTAGACCATGTGGGCGGCGCCGTTCTTTGCCGTCGCGCTGACCGGCTACCTGTTCTTCCTGCCCGGCGATCGGACCTGGTGCTGGACGCCCGCCAGCGGCGCCGTCGACCACTACGAGCTCGAGGTCACCGACCACGGCCGGGAGGTGGTCTGGAGCGCGAATTCCCCTGCTGCGCCGGAGCCCTGCGAAACGGCCTGGTTCGCCAATGGGGACTACGACCTGCGCGTGGTAGCCCTCGACATCGACGGGGAGTCCGGCCCATTCAGCGAGCCGTACCTTGACTACGGGGTGCGCGGTGGGATGGACTGCAACGGAGACGGCATCATCGGGATCGCCGACTTCAACTGCCTGCGGACCGTCTTCGGGCTCTGTCTCGACGACATCGGCTACTTCCGCTGCACCCCGCCCTAGCAGGGAACTTCCAGCGCAGTATCCTTCCAGGTATGGATCTCAAACCCTGGGCCTGGGCGGTTCTGGTCTTCTGCGCGCTGGCCCTCGTGGGCTCACGCGGCGCGGATGTGCGAATCCTCTTGATGGCCATCATGGCGTTTGCCTTGGTGAAGGGGAGGAAGTCCATTGCCTGAGCCGTCCTGTCGAAGCTGCGAGTTGAAGAGCCACGAGATTCGTCATCTGATCGACGAACTCGACCGCACGAAGCAGAACCACACGTCGTACCGCACGGTCAACGAGAACCACTCCCTCGCGATGGAGACGGAACTCGCTGAGCTCCAGAAGGAGAACCTCCGGCTGAACCGCGACTTCATCTCTCGGAACATCGAGTACATGGGGCTCCGCGAGAAGGAGGCCACGTGGGCGCAAGAGTCCTTCGAGTTTGAGCGGTTCCAAGAGCACCACAGGACCCAGCTCGGCGATGTCCGCAGCCAGCTCGCCCATACCAGCTTGGAGGTGACTCGCATCACGGCCCTGGAGCGGGTCACCCGACACAGCTTCATGAAGGCCAACACCTTGATGGATCGCTCACGCACCTTGCTGAAGCGTTGGTGTTCCCATGACCCGGCTTCGCAGGATCAACTCATTTCGAAGAGTGCCGAACTCATCGACGAGTTGAGCACGGACCACCTATGAAGCGCATGGCGGTCATCCAACGCGACCTCGACTGGTGTGCGTTTCTCAACGTCGACCCGATGAAGCCTTGCTCGGGCTGCAAGGGTTGTCTGACCCCGACGGCGCGCGATGACCATTGCAATGGAACGCGCTACGTGCCGCGGATGATCGAGGACATCATGCAGATCCACCACACGCGGATGATCGACAAGGCCACGGAGATTGCTCGCTCGCTCGGCGCGAACGCTGACTCCATGCACGTTCGCTTGCATGACTCACGGCAGACGGGTTGGAAGTGATGCGGACTGGGATTCCCGACGGCTTCGAGTTGGTGGAGATCGGCAGCGTGGTGACTCACGAGGACGGGACGTCGGTCTCGCAGGAGGAGTGGGATGTGTCCTGCAAGATACTCGGGTCGACCCGGAGAGCGCGCCACGACCTGCGCAACGAGGTCAAAAAAGCAGTGGCTCTGCTCGATGAAGAGCCCTACACACGGCGGTACGCCTACCTGGATGCGGCTCGGGATCTGCTTCGCGAAGCACTGAAGGAGAAGTCATGACGAGTGACATCGAACCCAACTGCACGCACCTCCGGGTCGAGCGTCGCACGAAGTACGACCACGACCGCGCGACCGACCATTGGCACTGCACGGATTGTCAGGTGGAGTTCCTCCCGAAGCCGGAGGTGGCGACGACGGAGCATCTCCTGGAGGCGCTGCGCGGCGAAGGATGAGCACGCGGATCCAGAACCGGCTCAACTGGATCTTCGAGATCCTGGACGGGATTGCCTTCCACCCGGATGTGTCGTGGAAGGTGGATCAGTACATGGGCGGGTCGGAGGAGTTCGGGACGTCGCGGCATGTGATGGTCCAGTTCTCTTGGGAGATTCCCGACCCACGGAACCAGCCCACGGGTCGCGAAGGCTACCACTGCACGGAGATCCTGACGGAAGACGAGATCAACGGATTCGATGACGAGGGCCTCCGACGTCGGCTGCTCTACGTCCACGAGAAGCTGTGGCGCCACGTCTGCCAGGAGTGGAGTCAGAACAAGCCCGGCCGGCACCTCCGGAGCGTCTCGTGAGTCAAAAGGAGTGGACGGCCGAGATGGTCTACGACTGCCTGTGGTTTGGCTGGCGGCTGCGCCGGTCGGAGAGCTTCTCCAGGGGGGTCGGCATGAGGCCGTACTACGAACACTTCACGCTCTGGAACTTCGACATGAGCTACCAGGGACTCTGGTCCGTGGCCAAGCTCGCGTCCATCCTGCCCGATCTCATCCCCTTCGGCCCGACTCAGGAGCGACACCACTTCAAGGACCAGATCGTCGTGACGAGTGACATGATCCGGAAGAAGGACCTGGAAATGTGGGAAGAGTGGGCCAAGGACAACCCCGACGAGGTGACTTCATGAGCCAGGAGGATTGGTTGAACGAAAATCTCGAGTTGGTGCAGGCCGAACGCGACGCGCTCAAAGGCGAGCTACAGAAGGTCCGGCAGTGGGCCGATCAGCTGCGCGACCGCATCCGGGACATCTCCTTGGGCGAGGACAAGGAGGACATCGAAATGGCAGAGAACGAGTGCCGGATTCGCCATGAGGGCATCGTGCGGCCCTCTCACTCGTCCTGGCCGGTCTCGAACGTATGACCCCGACCGACGAGACGGGCGACCAGTACGAGGAGCGGGTCTTCACCCTGCTCACCGAGCAGGGCATGTGGGTCCAACCGGCGAAGGCACTCGCGATGGAGCTCCGCAGCATGAAGGAGCGCATCGACCACACCGAAGACGAGATCGCCGACCTACTCAGCCAGGACAAGGCGTCATGAGTACCCCGGCCGAGCGGATTTTCGGCAAGGACACCTCGGGGCCTGGCAAGCTGCTGCTGATGCGCGGCGAGATCCACAACAAGGCCAATCGCGTCGCGCCGGTGGGGACCTCCCGCGAAGCGTGGGCCACCCACGAGCTCGCCATCACCGTGATTGCCTGCACCGTGGAGCTGATCCGGGCGATGGAACGCTCGGATGCCAGCCGACCTGGTCGACTTTGAAAGGCGATAGCCTCCGGATCAAGGATCACGAGGCGTTGCGGCACGTGCTGTGCCACCTCTCCGAAGCGATCCGAGCCTTGTCGATCGAGAACCCGCGATTGGCGCGGTTGCATCTCGAGGACATCCAGAAGGACCTCGTGGCCAAACACCCGCCTTGCCACCCCAGACCCAAGAAGAAGAAGAAGCCCAAGAAGTGAACCTTCAGGAACTGAAGTCCTGGGTCGGGCATCGCCAACTCTACGCGACGGGCGAGGACCGGGACGCGTTGCGCTCGATCGGCTGGCTGCTGATGCACCAGGATGCGATCACCATGGCGCATCTCAAGCGCGACCTCGACATTGCCAAGCGCCACTGCATCCTGGCCGCTGACAAGACCCGGGCGAATGCCTGGCAGCGGCACTACCGGCCCTGAGGATGGGGCATGGAGTCGCCGGCCTAAGGCCATTCGGGACATGCACGGGTGGTTCAAACTAGGGCGATCGGGTGGGTGCGAGGCCCACACGGAAAACCCCGGGGAGAACGAATCATCCCCGGGGCTTTCACAGGAGGCGCCATGGCCTCAAGCGTCGCTCTCACGGACCGACGGCCGGTAAAGTCGAAGGTCCGATGTCGAGTCCCGCTTGCTGCAGAAACTACCCCCATTTTCTCCTTGCCACCAGCCCCGCTCGAGGTCTAGGATCGCCGCATGAATCGAATCTCAGGAAGCGAGGGCGCCCATCAGGGGATGCGCGGCGCCACTTCCAAAGAGAAGACGGCCGGTAAGCGCGAGGGGATGCAGAGTGCTCGCGCGGGAAAGGGCGGTTTCCGCGCCCAACGGACCATCGGTGACGGATCGCGCGTGGGACTCCCGCTGCGCTCGACGAAGTCCACCGCCTCTTCCTGAGCCCAAATCCTCTCCCATTCTTAACCATCTCTGAAGTACCGCTGTGCCCGCGCTTCGCGGCGCGTTGAGAGAGATTTCTTCCTCTCAACTCTTCGCAGTTCCTGACACCACGCACTGTGACGCTCTCGTGTGTCCATGAAGCGCCATCCACTCTTGGTTGCCCTCGTGGGACCTATAGCAATAACAAAGCGTTGACTTTAGGGGGTACCCCCCCCTGTGTAGCTCTTG
>SDBT01020739.1_pt1 | contig 10275 bp, 7 predicted proteins | sample 2277101 | NCBI WGS metagenome assembly SDBT01 (sample SAMN10404973, study PRJNA504765) | marine sediment metagenome | isolation source: marine sediment core GS10_PC15, 103 cmbsf | place: Arctic Ocean: Southern Knipovich Ridge | collected 2010
CTTTTTATTACGCCGCTCAAAATCGCAAATACATCGGAAAAGTCCAGGGCACCGCCCATATCTTTGGTAACCTCGTAAAGAGATATTAGTCGAAGCAGATTCTGATCCAATTGAATATTAGCGCTCTCTATCTTTTTATTTTTCTTCTTAAAATTCAGGCAGCCAGATTTAATTCTTTCAATCCTTTTCTGAAATGACTTTCGATATTTCCGGTTCATCCGATAAAGATAGCGATATATACCGGCTGTTGCACCTATAATAAAAATTACAGCTATTAAATGCTGCATACGCGATTTCTTCCTTGTGCCTTTGCCTGATAAAGGGCAATATCAGCCTGCCTGATTAGTTCTTGAGCATTCAGGGCATTCTTAGGAAAGACAACTACCCCGATTGAAATGTTAATCCTGGTCGTTTTGCTTCTCAAAATAAACGGTTCGCTGGCTATCGCCTTTATAAAATTCAAAAAAAAGGGAGATATATTTAACCGCTGGGTATTGAGGCAAAAACAGCCATTAATAGTCACAGATTCCCAGAAGGACTTTAGATTTAACCTGGAAAAGGAAGATGAACCAACAAGGCAAGTTAAGTCTTTAATTATAGCTCCGGTAATCAGCGAGAGAAGAATAATCGGACTACTTCGCATAAACAGTAAAGAGCCATATGCCTTTTCCTCTGATGATTTAAGACTTCTGGATATTATTTCTGGTTTGGCCTATAGTGCTATAGAAAATGCGCTTCTCTTTCAAAGGGCCGAAGAGTTGGCCATAACAGACGGCCTGACTTCTCTTTATGTCCAGCGTTATTTTAAAGAGCGTCTGGTGGTTGAATGTGAGAAGGCAAAGATGGCTGAAATTCCCCTGGTTCTTTTGATGTGCGATCTGGATTGGTTTAAGGAATATAACGATAAATATGGGCATGTCGCCGGGGATATTCTTCTGAAGCGCATAGCTAAGATTTTAAAAACAGGAATCCGCGATAATAAATTAATAGCTCGCTATGGGGGAGAAGAATTCGCTATTATTCTGCCCGAAAGAAATAAAAAACAGGGTATGGCTGTTGCTGAGAGTATTAGAAAGGCGATAGCCAGCGAACTGTTTATTTTAAGAAGGAAAACGACCAGGATTACCATTTCAATCGGGGCAGTTGTTTTTCCCAAGGATGCCCTGAATGCTCAAGAACTAATCAGGCAGGCTGATACTGCCCTTTATCAGGCAAAGGCACAAGGAAGGAATCGCGTATGCAGCATTTAATAGCTGTAATTTTTATTATAGGTGCAACAGCCGGTATATATCGCTATCTTTATCGGATGAGCCGGAAATATCGAAAGTCATTTCAGAAAAGGATTGAAAGAATTAAATCCGGCTGCCTGAATTTTAAGAAGAAAAATAAAAAGATAGAGAGTGCTAATATTCAATTGGATCAGGATCTGCTTCGGCTGATATCTCTTTACGAGGTTACCAAAGATATGGGCGGTGCCCTGGACTTTTCCGATGTATTTGCGATTTTGAGCGGCGTAATAAAAAGGACCTTTGCTTTTACCAGCAGCAAATTAATTTTAATCAATAAGGCAAGCAAGACTTCACCGATAAAGAGAATATACGAGATTAAGAAAGATGCCGCCGCCCTCCCGGAAGAGATTTCTCCTGCCGAGAAGAGAAAGGTGACTGTTCTGGAGAAGGAACTGAGAGAACGCCCCGCCGAGATCGATATTCAGAATTTCGACCAAAGGGTAATCAAATTACTGCTCAATGAGAAAAAACCTATTTTGATTTCACCGGACAGGTCTTCTCCTCCGGACATAAAGATTGTCTTGCCGGAAGGGGTTAGTTCTTTCATTGGAGTACCGTTGATCGCAGAAGATAAGATTTTGGCCATTTTAACCCTGGAGGGGTTTAAAGGGGAGGTCTTTGATAATTTTTTGATTCTGGCTGCCCAGTTATCCTTGGAAATAAAAAAGATAGAGCTTTACCAGAAAGGGCGGGAATTGGCTGTTATGGATGGCCTGACAAAACTTTTGGTGCGGCGCTATTTTCTGGACAGGTATACTGAGGAGATAGAGCGTTCAAAAAGACATGATCTCAAATTGTCCTTTTTCATGATAGACATTGACCACTTTAAATCCTATAACGATATGTATGGGCATTTGTCCGGAGACATAGTCCTTCAGGAGACAGCCGAAATTCTCAAGAACAGCTTAAGGCGGGTTGATTTGGTGGGCAGGTACGGTGGAGAGGAATTTGTAGTTGTTCTTCCCCAGACAGATAAGGAGAATGCAGTTCGGGTTGCCGAGAGAATCAGATGGGCAGCAGATAATCACATCTTTAGGGCCTATGATAAATCAAGCAGGGTTACCATTTCTATTGGAGTAGCTACCTTTCCCAATGATGCCCGGAAGGCAGAGACCCTGATAGAAAAGGCCGACCAGGCATTATACGTTGCAAAAAGGAAAGGGAGAAACAGGGTGGAGGCATATCAGTCTGAAAAACAGAAAGGGAAGGGCTAGTGATGATTTTTCTTTTTCGTCCATCGCCTTTCTTTTCTCATCACTCATCACTCCTCACTCTTCACTTCTCACTCGTCCTCTGTCTTCTGTTATTTGTTATCTGTTGCGCATCTCCTGCTTATGCTCAAGAAGAAGGAGCGATTATCTGTACCGGGGACAGGATAGAATTTCTTACTGAAGAAAAGATAATTATTGGCCAGGGCAATGTAGTTGTTCTTTCTAAAGATATAAAAATGACTTGCGATAAGGCAGTTATTAATTTAGACAAGAAAGAAGGACATTTAGAAGGAAATGTAATTCTGTATCAGGATGAAGGTATTTTCCATGCCGATAAGATTGATTATGACTTTGAGGCCGAGAAGGGGACGCTTATAAATGGCCGGGCTGAATTTGAGCCGTGGTATGGCAGGGGTGGAGAGATTCTTAAAGTGGGCGATAAGGAGTATGTAATAAAAAATGGTTATATGAGCACCTGCGAGTTTGACCCTCCGCATTACCGGATTCAGGCAAAAGAGGTTAAGATATTTTTGGATGATAAGGTAATTGCGCGCAACATAAAGCTTTACATCGATAATTATCCGGTATTTTATCTGCCTATTTATATTCATTCGCTGAAGGATAAACGGCCAAAGATAAACATTAGCCCCGGTTACGAGAAGGATTGGGGAATATATTTATCAGGCCAATATCGTTACTGGATTAACAGTAATTCCAATGGATATATACACGCTGATTGGAGGGAACTGAGGGGTTGGGCCGGAGGCGTGGATTATGACTATAATTCCAGCCGTTTCGGAGAAGGTTCTGTCAATACCTATTACCTTGAGGATTTGAATAAGCAATTCGTTTTGGTTGAAGACCAGATAAGAAAGGACAGATATCGGGCAGAATGGCGCCACCGCTGGCAGGTAAATGAAGAGACATTGGTTCAGGCGGAATTTCATAAGTTCAGCGATGGAGATATCATGAAGGAGTTCTTTGAAGAGGAATACGAGAAAGAACAACAACCCAAGTCATTTCTCGCAGTTACCACCCACAAACCTGATTACGTTCTTAATCTGACTGCCCGGGCAAGAGCTAATGAGTTTTTTTCGGTAGTAGAAAAATTACCGGAACTCTCCCTGAATGTCCCCGGATTACAACTTGGCGAGACGCGATTCTATTATCAAACACAAACCAGCGCTTCAAATTTGTACAGGTGGAGGGCGGGAGTTACGGATAGTGATTCAACAATAAGATTTGATAGCTATAATCAGATTTCTTATGCAAATAAATTGTTTAACTGGTTATCTGTTTCTCCTTATATAGGCGGGAGAGAAACCTGGTATGACAAAGACGTCTCTGGCGACCGTTTGAACAGAGGCATTTTTTATGCGGGGACAAGTTTAAGCGCTACCTTTCACCGCATTTTTAATTTGCAGACAGATTTTTTAGGGTTGGATATAAATGGATTGCGGCATTTATTCGAGCCGGGCTTAAATTATGGATATAGTTATCAACCGATTGGTGTAGAACGAAATAAGATTTTACAGTTTGACGGTATTGATGGTATATCCAATTCTAATTCTTTTACTTATACGTTGGGAAACAAGCTGCAGACCAAAAGAGAGATTGAGAGCCAGATGCAGAATACCAATTTGGCACAGCTAGATTTTTCTATTAATTACTATCCGGAAGCAAAAACAAGAAGGTTTTCCAGCATATATAGTTATTTTAAACTAATGCCTTATAACTGGCTGAGTTGTGAAATTAAGACATATACTGATATATATAAGAAAGTTATGAATAGTGTTACTTTTGATTTAATAGCCAGCAAGGACAATTGGCGATTTGGGATAGGCAATTCATATACGAAGGGTTCAAAAGAAAACCAATTAACTGCCCAGTGGGACTATAAGTTTAATGAAAAATGGTCTGCGCAGGTCTATCAGCGTTGGAATTATCACAACGATAGATTTGGAAATGCCCGGGTTGTTGAGCAGGAATATACAATTCGGCGCGACCTTCACTGTTGGATAGGAGAGTTCATCTGGAACAGAAAGGATTATGATACGTTCTGGTTTGCTTTGACACTCAAAGCGTTCCCTCAAATAAAAATTAGAGGAAGAGCCTCATATACCCCACCAAGAGATTTGCCCCAGGAAGAAGGAGCGCAATGATGAAAACGCTAAGTTACAAGATACAAAAAAAAGAGGCCCGGATAGCAATTATCGGGTTGGGATATGTAGGGTTACCGATAGCCCTGGAGTTTAACAAGGCCGGGTTTACCGTCTTTGGCATAGATACCAATAAAAGAAGAATAAAGGATCTTTTAAATAGAAAATCATATATCGTGGATATATCAGACCGCCAGATAAGAGAGGCAATAAACAGAAAGAATTTTTTTGCGGGAACTGATTATAAGGTTTTAAAAGATATTGATATTATTATAGGTTGTGTGCCCACCCCCTTGCGTAAGACAAAGATACCTAATATCTCTTATATTATAAAGGCCTCCCGGACCATCTCTAAATATTTGAAAAAAGGAACTCTGGTTGTGATTGAAAGCACCACCTATCCCGGTACTACCCGGGATGTAATCCTGCCCCTTCTTTCAGAAAGTGGATTGAGAGAAGGCAAAGATTTCTTTCTGGCCTTTTCTCCTGAAAGGATAGACCCGGGAAATAAGAAATATACCTTAAGCAATGTTCCTAAAATTGTGGGCGGTGTGAGCAAGGAGGCTGGGGAGTTAGCCGAAAAGATATATTCTAAAATAATAAAAAAGGTTATTCCGGTGTCTTCGGCAGAAGCGGCTGAGATAGTAAAACTGCTGGAGAACAGTTTCAGGATTGTTAATATTGGGCTGATAAATGAGTTTGCTATGCTTTGCAATAAACTCAACATAGACGTTTGGGAGGTAGTCAGGGCAGCTGGGACAAAGCCGTTTGGTTTTATGCCGTTTTATCCCGGCCCCGGCATAGGCGGTCACTGCATTCCAGCTGATCCGTTGTACCTGTCCTGGAAGGCGCGTATGATTGGTTTTAAGACAAAGATGATAGATTTGGCCTCCAGGACGAACCTGTTTATGCCCCATTACGTTGTCCAGCGGATAGAAGAGCTTTTTTCGTCTCGTCATTGCGAGGAGTCCTCTTCTTTCGTCATTGCGAGGAGGCCGACCTGTCCCGAGCGAAGTCGAGGGGAGGCCGACGAAGCAATCTCTCTTCATCGTGATCTAAAGAAAATAAAAATATCCCAATCAAAAATACTCATTTTGGGAGTTACCTATAAAAGGGATGTTAATGACCTGCGCGAGTCTCCGGCATTAGATATTATTGAGATATTGCAGAAAAAAGGCGCGAAGGTCTCTTACTGTGACCCCTTTATCCCGTATCTTCAAATACATAACATAAATCTTAAGGCTTCTGCCTGCACTGCGGCTAATATCCGAAAAAGTGATTTAGCGGTGCTAATTACCGACCACACAAAATTCAACTATAAATCTCTGGCTAAAAACGCTAAACTGATCCTGGATACCAGAAATGCTTTTGGAGTAAGAGGAATAAAAGCAAAACAGATCATTAAACTTTAACTTCCATCTCCCCTTGAGGAAATGGTTAGACTTACCCTAGACTTTCCCTCTCCCCTTTGGGGAGAGGGTGGGGTGAGGGGAAACAGAAAGGAAGATGCAAATGAGCTCATACCTCGTCACCGGCGGAGCCGGCTTTATCGGCTCAAATATCGTTGAAAGACTCGTTGAGCAAGGAGAACGGGTCAGGGTGATTGATAATTTTATTACCGGCAAGCGCGAAAACCTGGCTCCCTTTACGGACAATATAGAATTGCTCGAAGGAGATATAAGAAATCTTGACGATTTAAAGAAGGCCTGTAAAGGAGTAGATTATATCCTGCACCAGGCAGCCCTTCGTTCTGTGCCAAAGTCCGTTGATAACCCCTTATTAACAAATGAAATAAACATAAACGGAACATTAAATCTTTTAATGATTGCCAAAGAAATGGACGTAAAAAGGGTGGTTTATGCCTCAAGCAGTTCTATTTACGGCGAAAGGACCAACTTTCCGGAAAAAGAAGGAGATCTTCCCCGGCCGATTTCTCCTTATGCGGTTTCAAAACTGACTGGTGAATATTATTGCCAGACCTTCAGCGCCACTTTTGGTTTAGAGACGGTTAGTTTGAGGTATTTTAATGTATTTGGCCCGAGACAAAACCCTGAATCCAAGTACTCCGCCGTTATACCCGCATTTATTTCCAGGATGTTGGCTGATAAACCGCCCATCGTAGAAAGCGACGGTCGACAGGCAAGGGACTTTACCTATGTAAGCAATGTGGTAGATGCCAATCTTTCAGCAGCAACCAAAAAGGGAATATCCGGACAGGTTTTTAATGTTGCCTGTGGGAAAGCCACAACAATTTTAGATATAGTTAAAGACCTGAACGAAATCTTGAAAAAAACTCTAAAGCCGCAGTTTGCTCCTAAACGGCAGGGCGATGTAAAAAAGACCGTTGCCGACATTTCTAAACTACATGCCATCCTCAATCTTAAACCGCGCATTCAGTTTAAGCAAGGGCTGCAAAAGACAGTAGCGTGGTTTAAAGACAATCCTCCTGCCTTAAAATCCTGATTAGCTTCAAAAATACTTTGAACACAGATATACCAGATTGCCCGCCTGCCGGCAGGCAGGTATGTAGATAGTTGCAGATACTTATAAGCGTCATTGCGAGCGAGCGTTAGCGAGCGAAGCAATCTCTGTTTTGAGATTGCTTCGTCGGCCTGACGGCCTCCTCGCAACGACGTCTGCGTTAGATTCTTGTCCTCCGACCTGTCCTCCGAAGCTTCAGCGAAGGAGGAAATCTTGATGTAGGAGGATGCGAAAATCTGCGTTAAAAATAAGATTTTAACCTAATTATCTTTTGCTTGACGCAGAAGAATTATTGAGATAAAATGGTATCGTTCATTTTTAGAACATACCTTTAACGAAACTCCACAATAGGTACCATGCCACAACTGCAAGAAAAGTTTCTAAAGCCAACCGAACACCTACGAAATCTCCAATTACTCCAAGAGGTTTCTAAAGACTCAGCCGTTACCCAGAGAAAACTATCCATTCGCCTCGGCGTTGCCCTTGGTGTTACCAATGCCTGCCTGAAGAGAATGATTAAAAGGGGTTACATTAGGGCCAGAGGCATAAATCACAAGAGGATTGCTTATTATCTCACCCCTAAGGGCTTTCAGGAAAAGACCCGGCTCGCCTACCATTTTTTCCAATACAATATCAGATCTTATATAGAATTAAAGAGATAATAAATGAAGAATAATAAATTTATAGTTGTCCTTGATAGAGTAATGGAGTTTTCCTTATGTGCGATGATATTTGTGCTTCCTTTTTCAAAGGCGGGGGTGGAAATATTTTTCAGCGTTGCAATGACTTGCTGGTTCATCAAGAGGAGTATTAAATATAGTCCACAGTCTATAGTCCATAATCCACAGACTTTTAATTTTAGAAAGCGAGTTAAGGAAAAGATAAAAGGATTAATAAAGGCGTTCAGGCCGGTAGAGACAAGACTGAATTTACCAATAGGTATATTTGTTATTGTCGGATTTTTGTCTATGGTAAATAGTGTTTCTCTTACTTTGAGCTTAGAGGGATTTTTTCTTAAGTTGTTTGAGTGGATAATGATATATTTTATAATCGTGGAGGTTATTAACAGCAAGAAAAGATTGAATAGAATTTTAGTAGTGTTGCTTTCTTCTATGGCCCTGATATCTTTAGATGGAATATTTCAGTATATAACCGGCAGAGAGTTTATATTTGTGCATCACTATTCTATAAGTGGCACCAGGCTAAGGGCTTGTTTTGGCAATCCTAATAATTTTGCCGGCTGGCTTGTAATGATGGTCCCATTGGCATTGAGTCTTGCCTATTTTGGAATGAATAATTGGTTTAATTTACCAGACAAATATAGTTGGTTTAAAAAATTTATACGGCCTATATTATGGTTTATAACTGCTCTATTGATAGCTTGTTTAGCTTTGACATATACAAGGGGTGCATGGGTGGCAACTGCATTATCTTTGATTTTTCTTGGAATATTTAAGAGCAAAAGATTACTTATTTTTATAATAATTGCCTTGTTGCTGATTCCATTTATTGCGCCGGAGCAAATGAAAAATAGAGTAATCCAACTTAGTAAACAGACACAAATAAGGTCATATCTTTGGCGTGAGGCGTTGAACATTGTTAAAGATTTTCCATTATTCGGATGTGGATTAAATACTTACGCTACCGTAGGACCTAACTATAAGATTACTAAAACGACTGGATGTTACCCCCATAATTCTTATCTCCATATGGCGGCAGAAGCAGGGCTGTTGGGATTAGGGGCATTTGCCTGGATTATGATTAGTCTGTTTAAAACTTCCCTGACAAATCTTAAAAAAATTAATGATAGATTTCACAGCGCCTTTTTAATAGGACTTCTGGCAGGGTTGTTTGGATTTTTAGCCCATAGCTTCGTTGACACAAATATTTATACGCTTCAATTAGGAAACCTGATGTGGTTTGTAATGGGCTTGATCGTAGCTGTACAGAAGGTAGTGGAGTAGGAATTGGAGGATTGGGATATTAACCGATACGTAACCCAAACCATAACTAACAGACGATAAACAGACTTTGGCAACAGTTTCTAAACAATAAACTTATAGCGAAGTTATAAAAGTGGATTTTTCTTGACAGGGAAAATGAACTGTTGTAGAATAATATCGTTCATTTTTAGAACATACCTTTAACAGGATGCCATGCCAGAGTTACAAGAAAAGTTTCTAAAGCCAACCGAACACTTACGGAATCTCCAATTACTCGAAGAGGTTTCTAAAGACTCAGCCATTTCCCAGCGAAAATTATCCATCCGCCTCGAGATTGCCCTTGGTGTTACCAATGCCTGCCTAAAGAGAATGATTAAAAGGGGTTACATCAGGGCCAGAGGCATAAATCACAAAAGGATTGCTTATTACCTTACCCCCAGAGGTTTTCAGGAAAAGGCCCGGCTCGCCTACCGTTTTCTCCAGCACAATGTCACATATTATATAGAATTAAAGAAGAACATCGCTTCTAAACTCCACTTGCTTGCTGCCTCAGGCGTTAAGCGGGTAATCTTTTACGGCGCAGGCGAGGCAATGGAAGTTGCCTATATAACTATGCAGGAAATCCCCATTAAGTTGGTAGGTATTGTAGATGATGACCCGGCTAAACAAGGTAGAAGATTATTCGGATTTACTATCCAGAGTCCAAGTATCATAAGCGAATTAAGGCCGGATGCCATAGTAGTTACCTCTATAATGTATAAAGATGAGATTATTGATAGATTGAATGAGAATAGCGAATTGAGGGAAATTGCCCGTCATTCACTATAATTAAAATTTTATATTAAAACTGAAAGTGTTGACTTAGAATTATCGGGATATAGGTAATTAGGTAATTATGAAATTATCAACAAGATTTATTTTTATATTTACGCTGTTTTTTTTGATTTTATTTGCCCAGAATCTTTTTGCTTCAGATTGGGAGTATTGGAGTAAAAATACAATAATCGCTAAATTAAACGAAAAGATTGACTTAAAATTTGAACCACATTTTCGCTTAAAAAACAAATTCGCCAATTTTTATTATAACCAAACATATGTTGGACCGGTTTTTAAGATTTCTGAATTTTTGAAAATTGCTCCTTTGTATCTATATCGAACGACCAAAAAAAATAATCATTGGAAAAAAGATAAT
>SDBT01020740.1_pt1 | contig 10274 bp, 14 predicted proteins | sample 2277101 | NCBI WGS metagenome assembly SDBT01 (sample SAMN10404973, study PRJNA504765) | marine sediment metagenome | isolation source: marine sediment core GS10_PC15, 103 cmbsf | place: Arctic Ocean: Southern Knipovich Ridge | collected 2010
TAGTTGGAACAGGCCGACCGAATCTCCTTCGGAAATGATTATAGACAATCTTGGCAACAGTCTTACCATCTGAACTCCAGTGGTGCGTATCCAAGGTTTCGATGATGATACCATCGACGAAGCCACGGATCTCTTCAGGCGTCGGCATGTAAGGCTCGCGGATAATAGAAGGTCCAGCAAACTCTGTCTTCGCTTCCGTTAGCTCCCTCAGCTTGTCCGCAATGTTGTCACGCTCGTTTCTGGCACCACGGAGCAAGCCTTGCAGCTGATCCTTCTCCTTGTCTCCATTATTCCACTGTTCTGTGCGATATCTCAGAACGTTCTCAAGAAGCTCAATGTCCTCAGCCATAGTGGCTGTCTTCTTAATGTTATTCTTCTCAAGGATCTCTTCGATCAGACCTTCGATCCCGCGCTTTGTGCTTACAAGATCGCTGAGCTCGTTACCTTGTTCAACGATCTTCGTATCCCGCTTGTCCAGCAGTTCATGGAGCCGTTCGTTCTTCGTGCGTTGAAGCTCCAGACACTCTTTGTAATAGTCGCGCTTCTTTTCTGCTTCAAGCTTGTTGTTCTCTGAGGAGTCGAGACGACTGTTGACGTCGGTCAACAGCTTATTCAGCTGTTCTATGTGTTCTTCTTTCTCTTCGAGCATGTCCTTTGCAATCTTGAGATCGACTTCCGCCTGTTCCATCTCCTTTGTTGCCTTGTCTATCGCGCGATCAACGTCCGACGCGATGTCGAGCAGCCAACCGCTGGACTGCTCCGTGAGGTCAAGGATGCTAATCGCCGCGTCAACCGCCTCCGTCCTCAGTACCTTCTTCGTCGTCATCGTCTATCTCCTTTTCAAACGGTCCTTCCGCCACCATCATGATGGGAGGATGCTGTTGACTCAACACATGAAGCCAGACGACTCCAGTCTGCAACACCTTGAACATCTCGTTGCCCGATAACTGCCAGCATGTGACGTATCCATCTGCGTGCTTATGTGCAGGCAGATCGCCGCACTCGTCAGCGACGAGCTTCGTGTTTGATTCAGGGAAGTTGATCGGCTCCATCTAAGTTCGGCTCCTGTTTATCTAAGTTATCGAGCGGTCCAGCGTGCTCCTCGTCTTCGTTCTTATATCCAACGGCGAGGGAGCAGACGTATCCTTTGGGAACTTGCTGCTTGATCACCGTTGCAACGTAGTCGGCCATTGTGTTCGCTGCTTCCCTCGCAGTCCGTAGCTTTGCCTTGGACCCAAGTGCATCATCTATCGGACAGATAACGCAGCTAATTTTTATAATAAGTGTCTTGATCATCTTCCTCATCCACCGGGTCTGCGAGCCCCGTCATCTGCTTACACTCTGGACACTGAAGAAGCTGCAACGGAAAGGCTACGTCTTTCTCGCGTAGATGAACAACACCCATCCACTGATAGTTGCAGTTCGAACACTTGCACCGTCCGGTCCAGTTCCTATTCATGGCTGTCCTTTATCCGAGCGAAACGTTCTTGCCCGTTGCAATGGAGATCCGCGTTTCGTAGTCGTCCTTCTCACGCGCCATCTCCAAGGATAGAACCGCAGCGTACTCTTCACCAGTGAAGGCACCCTTGTGGATGAGGAGCCGGACAAGCGCTGCATGGCTGCACATGGCTATGTTCAATCCGGTTCGTAGGCTCTTCGGCGTGCACTCCTTGCTAATGTTGTGCTCCAGACAGAAGCCGACTCCCGTCTGGATCGCATGAGCCAGCATAGCGTGCAGCTCTTGGTCTGCCTCGGTGAAGTCTTCGAGGCTGCGGTCCGTGGTCATCCGCGGAAGGTCGAGCTCACCGTCTGAGTTACTGGCTCTGCTTTGATCCTTCTCCTTCTTCGGCATTGTCTTTCTCCTGTTCGTTGATCAGTAGTAGCTTGTCCCGCAGAGACATCCGTGTCTCATCGGCGATAGCCTCGTAGGCTTCCGTTGCCTCGCAGTCCACAAGGATCACCAGCGTATCACGCAGCGTTTCCCATTGATGGGAGTGCTCCACGTTGCCTTCTTCCTTGCAGATACGACGCGCATTCTCACAAGCACTCAGCGCGTCTTGCAATGCAATGTAGGCGCGAGCACAAGCAGTCACAGAGTTCTGCTTGAGCACGTCCTCCGCCCTTTTCAAGAAGCGATGGTTCGGTATGTCGTTGCTGTTCATTGTGATGCTTCCTTCACAGCGTCCATCACCATGCGTAGCTCGGTGCGAACGCGGTCTATGTTTGTTGGATGCCTACACTTCGCGCAGAGGTACGCCTCTACGGCGACTGTGCTTGCACGCTTCGCTGTATGTCTGCCGATCTTGATGACCTGCGGCTGATAGCCTATGACAACAGGCTTCACCTTGCATTCGGTCTGACAGCCACGACAGTAGCCTATTCCAGCCATCTCCTTCTCCTTTTGCTTTTGCTTCTCGTACTTGCGGATCTTTGCTATCTTTGCTGCACGACGCAGAGCAGCCTCCTCTTCCTTACGTTTCTTTATAGCTGCTCTTCGGCGAGCGGCTGCGTAAGGATAACGCCCATAGAAAGTTTCAAATATATCAGAATCAGCACCCGCAGCCATGAGTATATTCAATTTGCGAAACGACTCTTCTAGATCCTTCAAAGAAATCCCAGCCTCTCGGCCTGTCGCTGCTGTTGCCGTGAAACCAAAGCCAAAGATGTCCGGGTTGATTTCCCATTGCCAATGCGGATGCTCTGGCTCAGCCTCGGCCAGACCATACTTCTCTCGAAGCTCAGCGGCCTTCGCTCGTGCAGTCTTGGCCTCTGCCGCGTTCGAGTTGCGATCTGGGTCGCCGAGCGCATCCAGCTTGCGTAGGACGTCGATGACTTTCATTTGTCGCGTACCTGCTTCCAGCGCCACTGACGACTATAGTCTTCGTCAAGATAGTACTCAGCCTTCCCTTTCTCGACTGCTTCGTTATGCCATCCCCGACTCACCAGTACACCCATAATCAAAGCTCCTATGAATAATCCAATGACCACCCCTATTAGAAATATTCCACGTACTTGATTTTCGGTCAGTGTTGCATACATCTTCTTTCTCCTTTACTTTACTTTACGATCCAATCGATCAGCCAGATGGCAAGAAGGATCACTCCCCACCATACGCCAAGACAGGCGACCATCATCAGTGGACAGCCGAACAGCCGCCAGTAGTTAATCGGTCTTTTCATACTTGCTCAGCAGTCCTTTCGTGTACTTGAGCGGGATCCTCTTACGCTCAAGTATGTTGACCTTCGGAATGTTCTTCACGTGACGCCACCAATCGTCGATCGTTGGGCTGCACTCTTGGGCTAAGTGGACGAAGTCGTCACACTCATCAACGCACCATCCAACAGCAGCTTGGACCACGCCTTTGCGAACTTCGCGACGCTCTTGATTACGCTCCACGAATGAAGCGTCACGCCATACAATGTATTCCAAGTGCAGTTCTTCAGCCATCAGCGTCTCCATTCATCCCAGAGGTACTTAACCAGTAGCATCGGCCAGAGGAACGCTCTCACTAGAGCTTCCATCGGTGTCGCTGCTGTCGTCAGCATGAACGTCAGCATGAACACGAACGCCGCCATCAGATACATCGCAATCGCTATCGTTAGAAGAACCATGAGTTGCCTCCCATAGCAACTGACTGAGGCGCTGGAGCTCCTGTCCGGCGAGGATGGCTTGCTTCAACAGCTCCTCTTCGTCAGTTGCAGTAGCATAGGCTTTCCGCAATTGCCTCCGGAGTTCTTCTAGTCTCTTTTGCTTTGCTCGCTTACTAGAGGTCACACGTGCCTCCAGAGCAAGCAGCTTCCATCGACCTTCGTTCCATTGTTTCTGCGCCCTCTTTCATCTTGCTGTAGTCCACCTTGACGTAGTTCGTTACGATATTATCCCATCTATCCTTGTCCTTCTGCGTTTCGATTGCCTCGCGTGGTGCGAACGGATACTTCTTATCGATCATCAAAGGCACGAAGCTCATCGCTGCAATATACATTCGGTTGTCCCAGATCTTCCGAACGACTTCGTCGAGCTCGCCGTCCCGAAGCGTCACGGTGCAGCTCACATTATGGGTCAGATTTGATGAGCACTCTTCGGACGCAGTGCCAGGAAGAATCCAATGTCGATACGTCCGCAGCACATGGTCAATGAACTGGAGAGCGGGCATCTCCTTCACAAGGTAAGCGTCGCTCGGTGCCTTGACCGGGAAGACAAGTGCGAGATCGCCGTTCGGCTTGCGCTCTACCATGTGCGGATTGTACTTGATGAAATACTGTGCGACAGGTTCCAACGGATTGGCAGTCACGCGTCGGAAGTATCGCTTCGCATGATGCGGATGAATGCCTGACCCGACGCAGCCGAGCTCCAGGCTCGCCGTTCCGGATGGCTTCACCGTTGTCACTCGCTGTGCTGCACGAATGCCAAGGCGAGCAGAGAACTGCTTGTTCAGCTCGACAGCTATTTCCGCAGCTACTCTTTGAATCGTAGGGTTCAATGCAATATTCGGGTTGTCCAGCATACCAGTGATGCCGACACCGAGGAGTGCATCTCGCTTGCAGATCTTCTCCGTCACTTCGCCAAGGTACGGGAAGGACGTGTATCCAGCCTGGAGCGTTCCGATGATCGTCGCAGCTTTGACCGCGTCCTCGAACTCGATCTCATCTTTGCAAGCAGCCGCGTTCACTTCACACAGGTTGCAGAAGGCGAAGCCTGTCTTCTGTCCCATCAAATCAGGCTTCGTTGGATCGGAGGCGGTCCAAAGCACCGGATGCAACCCGATCTCACCACATGGATTGGTTCCATAGTCTGAGCTATTTGTAAAGAGGAATCCGGGCTCTCCGAAGCCTTCCTGTGCAATACGAATGGCTCGTTCAAAGATTTGTTTATCGTTGGTTTCCCGAAGCAAGACCGCCGAGTTGTTCGCCATCTTGCGTTGCGCATTCTTCTCGGTCATAGGATCGAAGTTGCCCGACGCCTTGCAGTACATCATCTCAGTGTCTTCTGGGCTGAACAGTGAGATGAGGCTGGACCTCCGGATGCCTCCGGCCAGCACTCCCTCTGCAATATAGCAGAAGATATCATGACATTCAATTGGTCGCAGCTTGCGTCCTTGTGCCTTGTCCAAGATGCCACGAATGTTGACCAGCGTTTCTTTCAACGGGACGTGTCCAGGTGCAAGACCGCCGCTCGTCTTCAGAGGAGTACCTTCAGGGCGGATCAACGAGTAGTTGAACTCGACGTAGTAACCTTCCAAGTAGCCTTTGATCAGAGCGCCGACAGCGTCGGCCCATCCTTCAATCGTGTCTTCCACTGTATGATGATAGACCTTCTTCCTGTCGATCCGCGCGAGTGAAGGTAGCTTCTCCACGTGCAGCCACTGAACACTGAAGCCGACACCGCATCCACAGAGCAGCAGATAGAAGGTCTCTTGGAAAACGCGCGGACGATCTACGAGCGTGAACGCGCAGTTATACATCCGCGCGTTATGGGCGAACATAGCTGGACCAGCGAACTGCATTGACCGCATGGACGGCAGTACCTTCTTCTCATGCACAAGCTGGAACGCGCGGATGATGTCTTCGGTGATCGCTGCTCCCTTGTCGCTGTACTTCCTGATGTGCATATCCTTCACGCGCTCCACCGTTTCAGCGTAGACTTCACGCCGACCGAGGTCTTCACGATGACGCGCATACTTGGATAGATGAATGTAGTTTGCAATCGCGTCTGGATCTGCTTGCCGTCCGGCCTCCCGCTGCTTCGCACGCTCGTGCCTGAAGATGACATAGGCTTTTGCAGTCTTCGGGTGTCCGGTCTCCATCAGTACCTCTTCGACAAGGTCTTGGAGGCGCTCGATCTCGATGATGTCTCCTCCAACTTCACTAGAGACCGTATGAACAGACTTAGATATAGTATTCACGATCGGTGTCACGTCGGGCATCACTGCCGAGTTCACTTCTTGGAACGCGCCGAGCATGGCTCGCACGATCTTCCGGTCGTCCCATTGAACGATCTCACCATTTCTTTTCCGGACGCGCATCACTGCCTCCTTAGCCTATATGATGTGTAGTAAAATCCACTCACGACAATCTCTATCTTACGCTGTTCCCGCAATGACTCCGGAAGCCAGTGCGGAATCTGTTGTTCGTTCGCGCTGTCCTCACTACGAAGGACGTAGCAACTATCGCGGTGCCTGAAGAGGAGCTTGTCTCCCCTCTGCATCCTCCGCAGAATATCGTGTTCCCTCATGGGTCAGTGTCCATCCAAAGATTTTCAGGTTTAGATCTCTGGCCTCATCGTCAGAGAGCACTTTCTCTCGGTACTCAGGATCGTCGAGCATCTGCAAGTAGCGTTCACCTTGTTGATGCGTCTGCGTGAACTTATCAAAGGAAGACCCATGCCCTCCAGAATGCTTTTGCGCGATCTCCGTCTGAGAATGCGAATCCGCTCGGCTTGGGTACCTTGAGTTCAGACCAAGCCTGAGTTCCAGACTTCGTCTGTAGTGTCGGTCTTGCATCCACGTATTATAGTTGATCCAGATGAACGTAGAATTCACGTCCATCGATTCCTTTGCCCAAGATATCCACCACTGATTGCACTCGTCCATGTATCTGTGTGGAGCACAAGTCGTCGCCTTCCTGGACCGAGACATCTTCATGCGGCTTGCCATGTTGTTATAGAAGTCTCGGATGCAAGCCACGTACTGAACGTAGTCACACGTTCCGACGAGACGAGTCAAGTCCACGGACTCGATCCGTTCCTTGGCTTCGTGCAGGCTGTCCACCTTACGATGGATGTCTTCGTATGTGATGAAGTGGACTTCCTTATCAATCTCCGCTCCGTAGTGCTCGCGGTCTCGCATTTCCTTTTGCTTGTTCATGTCCACGTTCATGTAGTGAGACACCCGGAACGACTGAAGCGGAAACGACTGAGCGCTGTTCGTAAAGCCGATCAGCCCAGAGAAGTGCTTGGCAATCCATTCGATCAGTGCGTGCTGTCCTGACCGCTTGATACCGAAGAAATAGATCAGCCGTTTGCTGTGTCCGATCTTGCTCATACTTCCCACTCCCGGAGGACAGGTTTCGTAAGCGGTTCACCTTTGCAAGCCTGTTCGATGATAAACAAGTCCCCTTCATCTGGCTCTGGAATCTCTTCCTTCCCGAACTTGTCGGGCAGGAGGCCGTTCCTATACGACAAGGCGTCGCATCCAGCACATGGACCGAAGTCTCGCTGTCCATGGTACAGCTTCCGCCTTGCAGCAGCAAATTCCTCGGACTGCCAGAGCGTCCAGATAGGTGTCTCCAAGACGTTTCCTACCTTGTACTCTCCACGCCAATCATTGCAGCAGATTGCAACGTCTCCGTTCCACCGGATGGACAGCTCGCGAAAGACTTTGGCGCATCGCTTCCCCTGAGCGTTGCTATTCTTAGGAGCGCCGCATCCAGCATGATTGTTCAGTGATGCATGGACGCCTTCATCTGCAATGGAGATGTCTTCCACGATAACGAGATCATGCGTGCTGGCTCTCCGCCTCCGGTGTGGATTGGCTTCCTTGTCCAACGGATAGTTCCAGATGTCAGCGTCTCCGTCGTATCGTTCCATCAGCTTGTCTACAATATTGACGCTTTCGTAATCGTCGAGCGCCAGAACGTTGAGTCCGGCCTCCATCATGGAATCGATGTTTTCTGTAACGTCTCCACTTAGCAAGGCTCCACCGTTGGAGGTCATCATTATATGGCCGTCCGGAAGACAGTAGCGAAAGCGTTCGATGATCTGAACGCGATACGGATTGAACGAAGGCTCTCCATGCATGGCGAACTCGATCCGTGGATTCCAACCTTCCTCGCCGATCATGCCGGCGATCTTGTCAGCAGCATGAACGGACAGGAACTTGAAATCGTTGCTCTTTCCACGGATACCGTTGAGACCGCAGAAGCCACAACGAAGGTTGCAGCCTTCCGTCATCTCAATTTGTATGCAGTAGGGCGGTTCCTGGATCCTATACTTTGACATCGAGCATCTCCTTGAACTGTTGTCCGACGTTCTCAAGCGAGTGCCGCTCCAAGACTTCTTGAGCACCTTGATGAAGGTACATCCGATCATACGTTCCATGGAGAACATCTGCAATCTCCTGGCCGTCTTCAGCGACCAGACAGTTGAGACCTGGAACCATCTCATCGTCTTCGATGATCCATTCCTTGTTCAGTATGCAGATCGCTCCGGCGTCCATAGCTTCGAGGAACGTGTACTGCGTTCCACCGCCGTCTCCTTTGATTGCAGACATGTCCACCATGTACTCAGCCTGAGCGCACAGTTCTAGTGCGGTCCTGCGTTCGCGTTCGTACCTTACCTTGGACTGTTCCCATTCAGGGTAGTGTGTAAGAAAACATACTCCTGGAAGTATGTCAGCCTTCGTGTAGACGCGATTCTCATAACCGTAGATCCGAACCTTGTCCTTCTCAGATAGGAGGCGGTTCGCATCTAGGATGAGATGAGTGTTTTTGTCGAAGTCGATCCGACTGACAGCGACAGCTTTCCAAGGGCGCTTGGCTTTCCAACGCATCTTCGTATCATCGAGCGCTTCGTACGGGTGCAGGAGAAGCTGAGATCCTGGCAGTCGCTGCAAGTTGGCCTTCCGGATGACATAGACAGGTGGCTTGCGATCCTCCATCATATCCTTCAGTTCACTTATAGCCTCGCCTTGGAGTTCTGTCGGATCGTGGATAACTAGATGAGCGCCATGCTCTTCGACCAGTTCGCAAGCCTCGGTAGCATACTGCTTGCCGACGACAGCGAGAACGTTGATGCCCTCCAGACTGTCTATGTCCCAGATCGGGACATTCTGGTATTCGACACCGTATCCGAAGTTCCGGAACCTGTCATCGAGCGATTCTAGGATCTTGAAAACCCTCGCTTCGATTCCGACACTCTCCAGAGCCAGTTTCAAGTGAGCGGTAAAAGTTATCCATCCGCCATAGAGATTCGGGCTCAGGTAGAAAAGATTCACGCGCATACTTTGCTCCAGGCTTTCGTGGTTTCCACTGCTTTCCATGCCGTCCAGCTATTGGACGCTTTCATACTGAACAGGTATGGTCTGGCTTGCCCTTGCCTCCGGTCCTGCTGGGGAGGGCCCTCCGACCTTGATGCCGGAGCCATGCGTTCCGTATGTGGAACATCAGCCCGTAAATGGTACTTTACCATAGCCTACCTTCCCGCGGACTTAGGGCCGGACAGCATACGCCTCCGACCTATACTGAACTGGAATTTGTCCCTGCCGCGTTCGGGGTTTTGGGCAAGGGCGCGACACTTTCCGCAAGGCGCTCCAAGACGCCTGAAATGTTAGAAGCCTTCAACACTTCAGGAAGCCAATGGAAAACATTTTCACACGGACCGAGCAGGACGACAACTTTCTTCCAGGCAAGAGCCAGACCTGTCTCCACATGAAGACCGCCTCCGGTCGTAGGTGTCGTGGTCACGACGACTACGACATCCGACGCCTTGATCTCTGTGAGATCCCGGAACGCAAATTTGCGAGCCAGCATGGGATTTTCGTTGGCATTCTCAGCTTCCTGGAAGATCCAGGTCGAAGTCACTTCGTGTCCTGCGGCTTCTAGCTTCTTTGCCAGATAGCGCATCTCATCCTGAGCGTTGAACGATGCTGCAATGTAAACTTTCATTCTGGTCTCCCGTTGTATTTGCGCCTGGGACGACCCTGTCCTAGACGAACCCGTTCGTACTTGTCGAACTCACAGAGACTGTGTTCGATTTCCCTTAGCTCGAAGGGAGGCCAGAATTCTGAGTCTTCATCATAATGGTTTTTCACATGCCTCTCAAGATACTGCAAGGCTTGATCTGGATGGTGCAGCCAGATCATATTGTCCAGGAGCGTTGCTTCTGTTGCTACGAGACCGAGGCGCTCCAGTCCACGCTTGGCTCCCGGTCCTACGTTCGACCACGAGTTGATGTCCTCTGCTTTGTTGAGCAGTGGAGTGAACCGTAGATCGCAAACCATCTCGTAGCTTAGGAATGGTCCGATCGTGAATATATCGAGCAGCCGTCTGAACACTTTCTGCATACTCTTACCCGGTCCCCAGATGCAATCCTCCAGGATCTCGAATCGCTGTACCCATACTTCGTACATCGCATCGAGAATGGTAGTCGTTTTTGATTGTCCGGCGATTCCAGCCGTCATGTGTGCAGATGTAAAATTCTTCTGACCTGCATCTGCTCTCTTTTCCATGTAATCAGAAAGCTCATCTGGGTTACAAAACCCGACACCCTCTGCATGAACG
>SDBT01020741.1_pt1 | contig 10273 bp, 6 predicted proteins | sample 2277101 | NCBI WGS metagenome assembly SDBT01 (sample SAMN10404973, study PRJNA504765) | marine sediment metagenome | isolation source: marine sediment core GS10_PC15, 103 cmbsf | place: Arctic Ocean: Southern Knipovich Ridge | collected 2010
TTTTAGATAGAAGTGGTGAATACAAGCAATTAAGGAAATTCTTGAAAAGACATGGATATCTATAATTTTTTGCCCTTTCTCGTTTTTAGGACTTATTCTCTATTGCGTATAACATCGGGCTTATGCGAAGTTCAAATCCCCTCGTGAGAAAATTTTCCCCCGACTTGTCAGGGCTGGAAAATTTTCGATACAGAGCTGGGATTTGAATTTGGGAAACCGAAGTGCAACGAGGTTTCCGCATAAGCCCTGTTAAACTCCCCGAGCGAAGCGAGAGTGCAACGTGGTCGAGGAAACCGAAGGTTTCCGAAGAAGTCGTGGGAGAAGGGGCGCTACATTTAAATAGTGTGTTATAATTACAATTAGTTATGAATAAGAAATTTGAATTTAAAGAAGCAAGTCCAGAATATGTAGAGAATTATGAAAATTTAGAAAGAAAATATAGAGTTTATTCTACTAGTGCCAGAAATTTGATTGACTTAGCAAATATCCAAGAAACAGATGGGGTGATTGATTTAGGTTGTGGAACCGGATTTTCTTCACAAGAAATTTACCAAAGAATTGGTGATAAAGGTAAATTGATTGGAGTTGATGTTTCTCCAAAAATGATAGAAATGGCAAGAAAGAAGTTCCAAGGAAAAGATAATGTAAGATTTATTGTCGGTGATGGCTATCATTTATCTGATTTAGTTGATGAAAAAGTTGATGTGGTTTTATCAAGTTTCACTTTTTATTATTTTATTTCTGATTTGAATTCTTTATTTAAACAAATCTATAATGTATTAAAACCAAATGGAAGATATGCTTTTAACATTACTTCTTATTTTACACCACTAACTTTTGAAGGGAGAGAGTATAATAAGTTTGGGTATATTCTCTGGGACGAAGCAGATAAAGTACTAAAAGAAAAAGGGTACATGGGTAGAGGAGAATATGTTTTTGATTTATCTCTCTTAGATAATTTTGATAGAGTAAAAGAAATCTTGGAGAAATCTGGGTTTTCATCGGTTGAATGTAAATTATCTGAATTGCCAATAACTCCCTCGCAAACTCTTGATTTTACTTATGATGGGTTTTTTAAGTACGGTTCTGGAACTTCTTTCTCATCAACTTTAAGAGAAATTCCATTTGAAGAAAGAATTGGGATTATTGAAGAAATAATTAAAAGAACTAAACAGAGATTCAAAGACGAGAATGTAGAAGAAACTCCAAAAGTATTTGATATTCTTGCAAGAAAATCTTAAAGCGCCCCGAAGCCCACGATTGAGTTTAACATCGGAATTAAGCGACGTTGGATTTTCCCTCGAAATTTGAGGCAACCCTCAAATTTCAGAGCTGGAAAATTCAATGTAGGGGAACAACGAATTTTGCTTGGCAAAATAGCCGAAGGCGGTCGTCGTGAGCCGTTTAATTCCTGTTAAGTTCTTTGACCATACAACGTATGGTCAAATTTCGTCCGAAAAGTAAAATTTGAGTTCCCAATAAATTCGAGCCAAAGGCGAGTGTAAATGTCCGAAGGACCAGGGGGTTCCGTTCTATCTCTTAAGCGAAGCGTTACATTAAGAACAAGTAGTAAGGGAGAAAACCAAAAGCTTTATTTATAAAGGATTGGTATTTAATATTAATATGTGTGGAATAACAGCGATATTTGGTAAATATAATAAAAAAGAGGAATTTATAAGAAGTTCTCTAGATAAAATTAAACATAGGGGGACAAGTATTTTCGAGTATAAAGTTTTTGATAATGCTGCTTTGGGAGCTAATCGGCTTCCAATTGTTGGAAGAGAAAAAGGTATTCAACCATTATCTAACGAAGAAAAAACTATTTTTGCTGTTCAAAATGGAGAGATTTTTAATTATAAAGATTTAAAACAAAATCTTGAAAACAAAGGGCATAAATTTCAAACAGATTGTGATACAGAAGTTCTTGTGCATTTATATGAAGAGTATGGTGAAAAATTAATAGAACATATTGATTCTGAAATGTTTGCTTTTGCGATATATGACAAAAAGAAAAACAAATTTTATGTAGCAAGAGATAGATTTGGTGTAAAACCTTTGTTTTTTACTTCAGAGGGGGGCAATTTCTATTTTGCATCAGAAATGAAGCAACTTACTCAATTTGATTTTATTAAAGAAATAAAAGTATTCCCAAAAGGATCATATATGGTTAATGGGAAGATCAAGAAATACTATGAATTGTCTTCAAATAATTCTATTAAAAATTTTGATAAAGCAAAAAGGCAATTGACTAAACACATAATTGCAGCTGTTAAAAAAAGAGTTGATACAGATTTGCCAATTACAGTTTTATTAAGCGGAGGTGTTGATAGTAGTTTGATAATGGAGATAGCTACAAGATTTCATAAAGATGTAACTGCTTTTATTCTTGGGAGACCTGGTGCTCCAGATTATGAGGCAGCAGTAAGATTATGTAAGGATAGTAATTATAAATACCAGATAGTTTATCCAGATGTGGATTATCAAAAGGAACTTGATAAATTAATTTATCATTTAGAACTTTATGAGGCTCAAATAATCAGGCAATCATTTGCTCTTGACATATTGAGTAAAGCTGTTGTGAGGGCAGGTTATAGAATTGCCCTTGTTGGAGAAGCTTCTGATGAAATCTTTGGAGGATATAATCAATTTTCTGCGTTAAAGCCAGATCTTGTTAACAAAGGTTGTGTTTTAATGACTGAATCTTTGGAAAAGGGACATAATATTAGAGTTGATAGGATGAGTATGAAACACACTCTTGAAACAAGAGCCCCATTCTTTGATACAAAAGTAGTGGATTATGCAATGAAAATTGATGGAAAACTTAAAATTAAAAAAGAAAATCATCAAATAACCACTAAGTATATACTTAGAGAGGTTGCGAAAGATTTTCTTCCAGATTATATTGCAGATAGATATAAAATCGCTTTTGCAAATGGGGCTGGAATGAGCGTTGGTTTTAATTATAAAACACAAGATGGAGAAATATTTCAGGCTGTCATGAAAGGTAGAAAAGTCAATCTTCCAAATAGAACTAAACAAAAATATGGATTTTTGACAAAAGAAGAAGAGTTATATTTTGATATTTATCGCAAGTTTAGATTTGATAAACTGTACAAAAATGAGGTTAGGATTGTTACAAAAGATAATCTAGTTAACATTGATAAATCAGAGACAAAAAAAAGAATGTTAGTGGCTGAATTTGGAAAACTTCCGATTTATTTTCCGATTTATTTTGCAACGCATAAGAGAATTTATGACGATCATGGTATTAATATGGAATTTATTTCTACAGGCGGAGATGATTTAACCTATAATTCATTAATGAATGGTTCAGCCCAAATAGGAATTGCTGATCCCATATTTACATTTACAGAGAATAAATATAATATAAAAGGAAAAATTGTTGGACAATTGATTGGGAAAGTCCCTCTTTTTGCAGTAACTTTAAATCCAAATATTAAAATTAATAATATTTCTGATTTTGCTAAGTATAAAATTGGAACATTTCAGAAATTCTCTACAACAAATACAATAATGAAGGAATTGATGCCTGAAAAAGATTTTATTACTATTAAAAATACAGAGATTCTGGAAGGATTGAAAGATAGGAATTTTGATATTGCAATTGTAACAGCAGGATATGCATACGAAATCGAAGCAAAAGGCGGACACATCATATATTCTTTTGAAAAGCGCTTTGGAGATTATTGCTTTACTGGAATTAGCATATCTAATAATTTAGACAAAGAACATCTTACATCAGTGAAATCTTTTTTAACTTCTGTAAAAGAATCAATCAATTTAATTAAAAAGGACAAATCCGAAGCATTAAAAATATTTAGAAAAGAATTTCCAGATATATCAAACCACAAAGAACTTTTAGACCATATTCTTCATTTATGGAATACAAAACTAACTATTGATGATAAAGGTATAAAAAGAATTACCCATACATGGAAAACAGTTTATCCGTGGCTATTGAAATCAAATTCCCCTCAGTTTATTGAACTTAAAACTGAAGATAAAATTATTTCTTTATTCAACAATAGAGATATATCGAGGGATATTTTGTTTAAAGAAGATGTTATGGCTCAGTTGATTAAAAATTGTATTGATAATAAAAAATCAATTAACATTGTAGGATTCTGGGGAGCTTCAGATAAAAAGAAGATTGATTATCATGATAAAGAAGCAATAAAGAAATTTGTCGAATTAAATGATATGACAAAGAAAATACATACAAAAGGAATTAAGTTTATTTTTATATTAGCAGATGAACATGCTAGACTTAATAAGTATCCAAAAAGCAATTACTCTAATTATTTAAAACAAATTAATAAAGAATTGCATGCAGCTGGTTTTGAAACAATATTACTTAGTAAATTATGGGAAAAGCGTGGATTGTCCGATACAAAAATAAATTCAAAATTAAAAAAGCTTGATGAAAGGAAATGGAATGACTTGAAGAACAGAAAAGAATTAATTAAATCAGCAAAAAATAAAGGCTTTAAAGACCCAGAAAAAGAAGCTAAAAGATATTATATTAACAGAATTTTAGAATCAAAAATAATGGAAAAAGAGTTTCCAAATTCAATATTCCACACATATGGCGAAGATTTATATCAGAACTTGTATCCAAATATGCCTACAATGTATCTGTGGGTTGGAAAAAGAGGTTATACACACAGCCCTTGGTTTGAAACATAAAGTGGTTTTCTCCCTTTCTAAATATAAATTTCTTTCTCGAAGAGAAAGGCTAAATGTCCGAAGGACAAGGAACCCCCTATTTCTAAAAAAAGAACTCAAATTTTATTGAACTTAACATCGCGATTAAGAGAAGTTCGGTTTTGAGGCAACCCACAAAACCGAATTTGGATGGAGAAACCTGCAAGGTTTCGGAATCTTTTAATCGCTGTTATATTCTCCGTTAGGATTGAATTTTAGTGCAACGTTCCGTAGCAAAGCGGAGGAAAAATTCAAAGTCAGAAGTTGGCGTATAAAAGACGACACCCAATCACGTAACAGAATAAAGTGGCTTTGGCGAAATTATTTAAAGAATAAACATTTTCATGCTTTTATGGGTAATTTATTGATTGTTAGGGGTTCTGGAGGAAGTGGAAAATCCACAATCGGTAAGATATTAAGAGATAAATTACAAGGTAAAACTGCTCTTCTTTGCCCCGATACTTTTTATTGGGACATTTGCGGTAAAGATGATAATTCAGAGTTAGTTTATGAAGCGTTAAACAGACTAATTGATTTATACTTGAATAAAGGATACAATGTAATTTTAGAAGGAATATTATCAAATAAAGATGAAAAAAACAATCTGAGAATAAATAAATTCATAGAATTAGGAAACAAATACAACGCAAATATTAAATTATTTTTTCTTAAGGTGTCTTTGGAAACTGCAATAAAAAGAGACAAAAAAAGGGGAAATGTGTTGGGCAAAGAAGGCACAAAAAAATATCATGATAAAAGTTTAAATGTTAAGCATGAAAATGATATAGAAATAGATGCTGAGAATCAAACCTCTCTAGAAGTTGCAGATTTGATTTTATCACACTTATAACCAAAGCATCCTTTCCACTATTTAGCCGACTTCTGATTGAATATAACATCGGAATTTAACGAAGTTGCGAGGTTTATAACGGAGTTAATAAACCGAGCAATTTGGGTGAAGCCCTGTAAGGGCGGAACCGTTAAATTCCTGTTATATACCCCGAGCCTCCGCAGAGGCGAGAATGCAATGTGGTCGAGCACCGCAGTTGCGAAGCAACGAGGAGCGGAGAAGTTAAGGCGCAGGGCTGGCGAGATAGTAGGGTTTTAGGGGGTCGGCGTTATTAGTATTAATTATAGGATAGTAACATTAGAAAGGTTTTTAAATTTTTGAATTTTTTTATAATTAGATTTATATAGTTAATAGAATTTACTTAAGATATGGGGAAGTTGTTAGAAATTGGTTTAGAAAAAGAATTGTTCTTATTGAAAAATGGAGAGATAATGGAGCCAAAGCTTTATGGATTTCCTTATGATGAGATGGGTTTTTTGGTTGAGATGAGAAGCTATCCATCAGATACTCACTTTCCAATAAGGAGTTCTATGCAAGATGCAGAATTAATGTTTAGATTAAGGGCCGAAAATCTTGGGATGCATTTAGTAGATACGCCCTTCTTAGAGGTTAGCCAAGAATTTATAGATTATATATCAAAGAAGTATAGGCATGATGATATGCCCTGTTATACACGTAACATTTACGGAATTAAAAAGAGCCACCACACCGGTGTTATGGATCATAGAGTTACTTCTGGTATTCATGTTCATTTTAGTTCACGTAATGGAACTGAGGTATTAGAATTGCCAATAGAACATATTGTTAGGGAGATGGACAAAAGATTTTCAAAAGAGATTGAGGATACAGAAAGGATTAAGGGAGAATGGGAGCCAAAAGCACATGGTTTTGAATATCGATCTTTACCATGCAATACAAACATCCATAAAATTTTAAAAGAATCTTTTGATATATTGAGGGGGGTTGAGTAATCTTTTTTGAGTAAGATATTTTCTCTTTAGAAAGATTAAAAAAGGTTTTAGAAATGAAATCAAGAGAGGAGTTCCAAGTGAGGAGAGATTCTTTGTTGTAAGGCACGGTATTTATTTAGACGGAGCAGTTCGTAAGCCGACCCCTAATTTTTCTTTGAAAAGTTTATCAATAAATCGAGCCAGCCCGAGCATTAATTGTATATAACATCAGGATTAAGCGAAGTTCTTAGGGTGCCATCACAACGTGAAGGAGGTTAGGAGTGTTTTCCCTCGAAAATTTCCCATATGGCTGAAATTTTCAGAGATGGAAAATGGTAGAATTTTGGGGAGCGAGGCAAAACACTTGGTGTTTTAGTGAAACGTGCCGAGCGAACCGTTTAATCCATGTTAAATACCTTTTGAGTTACGAAGTTCTCAAAAGTTGCGTCCGCAAAGTAAAATTCTTACTTTCAATCAATTCTGCGTTAGCAGACTATATTTTAGGGGTTTCCGTTTCCAAGGGCGTAAGCCTAATCCAGTAGGTACGTTAATGGGCGTTTTTATTTACCAAACTCAAATCGTGTAGAGAAATAGAGAATGATTTCTCATCAAATAGATAGCCATGTTTTACATTAATAATAAAATCAAATTTGTCCTCTTCATTTAGATTAAGATCTGAATGCTCCTTTAGGGTTTTTGTATAACTCGAAAGAGCAATATATGTCTTTGTTAAATCATCTTTTTCAACAAGAACGTAATCTCTCTGACCATTTATCAGTCTTGCTGCTCCGATTACTGTTTTAAAAAAATCCATAGGGAATATAATTAGTTGCTGATTATCCTTTATTTCAAAAAAAACCTTATAATAATATGTTCTTGAAACATCATCTCCTGTTGTATCATAAATTTCAATTTTTTGTGGTTCTATAGTAAGTGAAGTTGGAGGATTTGATTTCAAATTGATTATTTTTTGAATATTTTCTTCAATTAATAATTCATTTACCCTACCATAATTAAAAGCAATACTATTCCTCATAATCTTGTTTTGATGTGGTCTAAAACCATTTGTTCCAAAATTAGACTGCAAATAACATCCAGAATCATATTCACAATTTTTTCCAAGATTACATTCTTCAATAAGATTTATTTCAATATAATTTTCATAACACCTCCTAAAAAGAAGGTCATCACTCTCTGTTTGAACATCCAACCCATTTATACATGACTTATAATCCATATAAGAAGAATAACAAGCACTTTCTTGGTTTAGTTCTCCAGAGCACCATTTAGGACAACCCTCAGAATCTGCATTAGCGATTAAGCCTGCATTTGGTTTATATGCTTTCTGTGCTTCTTCATAATATTCGTCCATTAAACCTCCAAAATTATGTCCAGCTTCATGTCTAAATATTGTTAGTGTATTCAATACTGTTTTTTCTTTTTCAGAATCGGGGACATATAAAGTCATCACTCTAACCTTTGGTAAATTTTGAGGAAAATAAGCTATAGAACTTGATCTTCCTATTGAATTTTTTATAATTACTATTGAATCATATTTCTGTAAGTTATTGCAATGCACATTAAGATTAAGAAGAAAATCATAAAGAATTGGATCTATAGCAAACTGAGGATTTGTAATTGGGCTCACAAGGCTGATACTATCCCTAAGCCCAAACTGTGCATTTTTAACAAACAAATAGTCAATATTAAAAAGATTTTTATTTCTTTTATAAGGTTCAAGATTAAAAAAAGACCAATCTTTTCCATCATGTTCTACAGGTTTTATTCCAATTATAGATTCTACTATATCTAAAAAGGGTTCAACTGAATTGTAATCTGAAGCAACAAATAAAATATTTATTTTGTCATTAAAATTGCTTCTACTATCTTGACAATCATAAAGTTGGGTTGTTTCGCAACTAAAAGAACAGCATCTTGTTGTGTCTGTAGCATCTAACCATTCACCATTACAAATTTCATTAGGAGTGCATATTTGCCCATTTTGTTGAGAGCAAGTATTACTTTCAAGCACACATTCTCCATCTTCACAACTACATTCATAATCTCCAAAAGAGATTCTTCCATCACTACAAACATACTCTTTTAGATGATTCCCATTAGTTGATGGATTGGAGGGATCATTATTATAACAATAATCTTCAACCTCATGATATCCTTCCTTAAGGAATGTTCCTTTATAGAATAATCCAGTAGTTCCACCACCTAAACCTTTTGTTGTCGCCTTATTGTAGATATCGAAACCATCATCATTTTCGATACAATCTCCTGTTTGTAGTGGAGAAGATTCTAATGTTTTGATACCACCACATCCATGAATCCTAAATTCGCCATTAGTTTCCGTTAAGTATAGTCTTTTTTTGCCTGTATCCATTATTGGCGAATGTTCTCCACCTTGACAAATTCCTTCAACACATCCGCCCTCAGTTATTATTTGAATGTTATTATATTCAAGTTGTGAGCCTTTTATATATTTTTCAATTTTGAAATCTGAATAAGTATAAATGAAATTACGTTCTGTATTCCATTTACTTTCAACTTGTTCTAATTCTCCCTCAATTATATAATCTGAAGTATCTTCAACATAAGAGGGATCAGCACATTCAGTAATTAGCATAGATTGGCCGCCTGAATGTTTTACAATTATGTGACCTTCAGAGGGGGGTATATTTGTAATATTGAAAAACCAAATTATTCCTAAGCTAATGATGACTATCAAACTGATTATTATCCCATATATTATTTTGTTGGCCATATTGATTAAATAAATCTATTTATATTTAAATGTTTATTTATAATTTCTACTAAGTTTGAATTTAATAATACTTTCGAACCTGTCCCAACCAATTCATCGAGTAAAAACGCCCCCTTTACAAATTTAGGAAACCCCCGTTCTCGTCTAAAAAGTAAGAATTTTATTGTATTTAACATCGCGATTAAGAGAAGTTCGCGAAGCGAATTTGGACGGAGCCTGCAAGGCGGAGTCTCTTAATCGCTGTTATGTGTTTTTTCTGCAAGAAAAAATGCCGACTGAAAGGAGGCACAGTATGACGCAGGCGAGTTGCCCTATTTTTTTAAGAATTTCTGTTCATCTTTAATGATTTTCAAAACAAGTTCTTCAATGTCTATTCCACGCAAATGAGCAAGTTTTAATAACTGCATCAGAGCGTCTCCGATAGCATTATCTAATTCTTCTTTTTTGAATTTGTCTTTCCTTGATTGTTGGTTCACATATTCTCTTGCTAATTCTCCAATCTCTTCAACAAGATGGGTGAAGGTAAGTTGCTCATTGGGTTGAGTATCTCTTTTCTTATCCCATGCATTGACAAATTCAACAATTTTGTTTTGAAAATCTTTTACTTCCATATGAACTGGTTTATTTAACATCTATAAAAATCTTTTGGTAACTCGCCGAGTAATATTGCACATAACACCTATTAAACGAAGTATTAATAGTGTTAAATGTGATTTGGCAAGTGCTATAGGGCTTGTATTGTTTGATTTCTAATGATTTAAACTGTATGGCAAATACATTTGCCATTTGCCATGCTTGCGTCAGGTATATAAATAACGTCTATTCATAATATAGTTATGAAAACAACAGAATTTAAAAATTTTGAAAACGAATTAAAAATAAGATGTTATAGCAAAGAAACAATTAAATCTTATTTATTTTTTAACAAAAAACTTTTAGAATTTACAAAAAAAAGCCCAAAAACAATTACTGGAA
>SDBT01020742.1_pt1 | contig 10273 bp, 9 predicted proteins | sample 2277101 | NCBI WGS metagenome assembly SDBT01 (sample SAMN10404973, study PRJNA504765) | marine sediment metagenome | isolation source: marine sediment core GS10_PC15, 103 cmbsf | place: Arctic Ocean: Southern Knipovich Ridge | collected 2010
GAATATATCTTTTTGTCAATGAAAATAACAAAAACACAAGAAAATTATATGATAAATTTGAATTTTAATGTATCATGTAATTTATTCAATATATCTCGGAAACTTATCTTCTAGATTAAGAACATTTGTAGAGGTATCTCTAATCTATAGATTTATGAAACACAAATCGTTGGGTTCTAGCAAAATGATAAATCTCCTCGTAGAGGTCTTTCATACCCACCTCATCAAGAATCGGAACTGTTGTTTTCATTAATGATATTTTGTTTTTTAAGTCATTCGAGAACAGAAATAGATTATTAATAATCTCTTTCTGTTTTTTTTTATTATAATCACAATATTCTAGGCTGATTATTTTATAGTTGTTGGAATAATTAATTTTAAGATAGGATCCATGAAATCTCACATGATAAATATCAATTTTATCAATCTCTGACCAATTTACTCGAAAATATATATTCTCTTCAATATAGAATGTTATATCTTCAGCAGAAATAAGGAATCTTGAATATATAAGCATAGAATTCATCATGAATCCTATAAATAATGAAAAACCCAACATTATTGATAATAAGGCAATAAGAAAGGTCAGAAAGAGATAAAAATCATTAAATATGATTCCTATAAATGTAGAAAATCCCACTACTGTACAAATATAACAAATTAGAAGGAATTTGTTATTAGATCTTCTTGAAAAGTTAAATATTTCTTTTTGTTCTAATAATACTCTCCCATTTTTATCACATTCCTCCTGCAGTTCTTTCTCAATTTCGGTGGTTTGAGTAATAATATCGACCGTTTCATCGAATTTTCTACCACAATAGGGACAAAACTTCTGAAATGAATCGAGTTTACCGCCACAATGCATACAGAAATTTAATCTCTGTTTTTTTAGTTTCGCTTTATATTTCTTCGATGCTTTATTATTTATTCTGGAATCAATTGGAGATAAAATAAATATTATAATAATAATGAGAATGAGAACCCAAAAACCAAATCCAATGTTAAAAGCACCAAAACTAAATTCTGAGATGGATATAATTATTAATATAAAAAAGGCTATACTTTTAGAGATTGCGTTATATACCCTTCCGGGTTTAGTCATTTCTTTTTTTATATTCCTTCTTCTTTCCAGAAATCGTTTTATAATTTTTTTACTTTCTTTTATTGTTTCCTTCATATTTTTGATTTAAGACTAAATTAATCATTATACGATTCTTCCCTCATATCTCTCAATTTAATTTAGTAATTAACGTATATATAGATTATCGATATAGTATATAGATTACTATTGAGTCTATATAAATCTATATAGATCACCTAAACGTGTAATCTAAGAGAGATTAATTATAAGGAAAATTATTATTCACCATTTCTCTTGAAAATTTCCCTCAAAAAATGACATTACTTTATCATATTCAGAGGGGTCATATTCAAATATAATACTTTCTGCCCCCTTTTGAATCACAGTGAAAAAAGATCTTAAAAAATTTGCCAAAATTATCCAGATATTCACTCAATTGTTCAATTCCTTTACCTTGTATATGGAAGAAGAATTTTGTATTGCAGATCGATAAATTCCTTTACAAATCTGTATATAAAAGAAAAACCTAAGAATAATACTGATGTTTGCTTTGTATATCTATTTAAAATTTATAATGAAGTGAAATAATGGATTCATTAATAGAGTATTTTAAGAAGAAAACTGCTGTAAATGAAAAAAGAGATTCTATTAATGCTCTAGTAAATTTAAACATAAAGAAGTAAGAGAAATAAACACTTCAAATAAAAAAATTAATTAATATCCAATTATCAATATATCTTAAGAAACAGCTAAAATGCAGGTTATCAAGATGGATGAATATATCAATTATCATGATGAAGAAACAAATGAAGATTATCGATTAAGAATAAAATATAGGATTCCACGAATTCCTAATAAATTGGATACATCTAGAAAACAATTTGGAATGCAAAAAGGAAGAATCCAAATACCAGATCCTGATACTGGAAAATGGGGTATAATATATACAAACTCGAATGAATTAATTAGGATCAGCTCTAGACACGGTCAATCCTATAAGGGGATAAAAAAAGTCTTCCCTTATATAAGAGATACTGAAACGAGACAATGTTGCACCTTGACAAAAAATGGGAGAAGGTGTCGAAATCTAACGATTAATCCTTCAGGATTGTGTTATTTTTATAAGGAAGAGTTTCAGAAAGTCGGAGAAAAATTAAGCGAAATTTTAAAAGAAGATATTAAGATTAAAAAATGAAAAAGTATAAATTCCCCAGTAAATCTACGATTAAAGAATTTGTAGGAGAATATGAATTTTTAAACAACGATTTTTTGGTAAGCATCAAAATAAATAATGTATTTTTTCCATCAATAACCCACTATTATTATGCTTCCAGATGCAAAAATGTACCCGATTATAAAAAAGTCCTAGCTATTTCTGATTGTAAATTGATTAAGAAAATTGCGGAAAAATATGAAATAAAACCTGATTGGGACAAAAAAAGATTAAACGTCATGCTGAATGGTCTTAAAGCTAAATTTAAATTTAAAAGAAAAAAGAGAAAGATCATTTTTTCTGAATTAGCAAAAAAATTACTATTAACTGATAATATATATCTTATAAATGGAAATCATAATGGAGATCTTTTTTGGGGAATCGATTTAAGAACAGATGAAGGGCAGAATTACTTAGGGAGACTCTTAATGAGAATACGGGAAGATCTCAAAAAAAAAAAAATAAATGAAGAAAAGAGAGTTCTTAATAGAGAATATAAAGAGGCTTTAGGTATCGCTAAAAAGAAAGTAAGACAATTATATGAAATTAATGAATTAATAGAAAATGATGATTATATCCCTTTCGATGGAAAGAAATGTATAACTCATTGCATTGGAAGGTGCTGCATAAATACACCTGTTCAAATAAACACCTACGATATTTACGCTATAGTTTCTTCAAAACAAGGACATGCTTTAGGTTTTGAGAATACGATGAAATTATTTGAAGGGCCAAACGCTCCTTTTATTTATTTTCTTGAAAAGGGTTCTAATATACCCATATGTTATATAGATTTCATACAATATCACACTAATTTTTCTATATGTCCTTTTGCGGTTGAATCTAACAAGAGTTTAGATAAGGTAAATTTAATAGACCAGTATTTTAGGAGAACTTTCAATAGCAGGAGTAAAGACATGCCCCATTTATTTTGTCTTATACATAACATCAAACCCACTATTTGCAGGTCCAGCCCAATAAGCCGGATTCAAGTATCTCTAAATTATAAAGATTATAGTTTTTACTTCTTTAATCCACCTAGCTCTAAATGTCCAGCAATAGATACAACCAAAAAGTGGAAGTTAGAGGATTACATAAATAAATGGGATCTCGAGAAATTTTATTTAAATCGGGGCAAGATAATACAAATTATAGAATTGTTAGCTTATTCTACGCTCGATTATAGATTAAAAATAGCAGAGAAATTATTTAATTTCGATAAAGAAACAATAAAAAATGGATTAGATCCAAGTAGACATCGTCCTTCTTTTGACCAATTAATTAAGAATATTAAAGAAGAGATCCTCAATTTTCTCGAATTATAAGATTTTCAAAGGAGTGAAAGAAGAAAATTATGTATAATATGCAAATTAGAATTATCAGTCTATTTGAAAAATTGAAATTTGAATAATAAAAAAACAAAAAAAATATTAAACGGTTTTAGAAAGATGAATTATAAGTATAACCATAATGTAAACCATGGTAAATCAAAAAAGTTAGATGAAGTATCTCTTATTTTAGATAAATATTTTAAGCTGCTAGATGAGGAACCAATCAATTCCGATGGGTTCTTTTCAGGTGTTGATGATAAAGAGAAATATGAGACTTCTTTTATGTATGCATTTCGAAAATACAAAGCAGCTTTATATCATTTTGAAAATGTAAGGAGATTGGATAATAGCGATTTTGAAAAGGCGGGTATAGATCAGATAGCCAATTCTAAAATATCAAAAACCCCCTTTCTTACTGCGACTAAAATAAGCTTTAGTGCTAATTATTATGTCTATGAGTTATCTGCATTTTTAGAAGCTGTAAAAAGTTGTCTTGACTTTTTAGCTTCTGCGATTGAATGTCAATTAAAAGGAATAAAATTGGATAGTATAAGCACTTTAAAAAAACTAGTGAAGGGGGGAAGGAGAAAATATATATATGGTATTGTTTATAATAATTTCGAATGGATCGAAGAAATTTCAAATTATAGGCACCATTTAGTTCATAGAAGAATTATCACATCATCATATTCCATTGAAAGAAAAAGAATAAATAAGACTGAGATGGTATATGTCCACCCTGTTCTCGTACCAAAATCACCCCCAAAATATTGTAATGATACCCGAAGATCACGGGCTTTGGAAGATTATCCTTCTCATCATATTGGTTATATAGAATCAGAAACCCAAGTAAATGGTACAAAAAAAATTCATATAGAGTATATATATCCCGAAGATTACATGGCGATTGAGGATTTTATGGAATATAACTGTAATAACCTTTCTAAATTTTTTATAGAATTTATCAATGAACTGATTAAACTTAAATTCAAAATCATCTAGCAAGTGAATTTTCAATGAGAAGGATAATTATTTTTTTAAAAATTGAAAAGTTATATTTGTTTATTATTGAAAAGTTATATCTGTTTATTATTGAAAACTTCTCCCAAAATGATTAACATCATTTGTAAAAATTTATGTTTCAAGATTTATTTTGGTATCATAATTTCTTAAGTTAAATTGAACCAAAATGAATAAAGATCTAAAACAAGTTTTTATAAAACAGTTAAAAGATGTAGTCGACCTCTATGAAAAATCAAAATTAACAAATAATAGAGTGGCAAGTAATATAATCACTAGAGCGAGAGCTGTAGTTAATAGAATTGCTGGTAAAAATTCAGATTATTATAAAAAAATTGAAGAATATATAGATCAATATCAACAATGGGAAGCTCGTCATAACAGCAAAATCCAATCTATTATGGGAACAGTTGATGCGTTACTTTTAGATTTAGAAGCAGATTATTTAAAGTCATTAACAGAACTAATTCATGATGATATCTTTTCTGACTATTTAGAAATGGCAGAATCGCTTTTAGATGATAGTTTTAAAGATGCATCCGCAGTTATTGCAGGAAGCACTCTTGAAGAACATCTTAGGAAATTATGTGTAGAATAGTATTGATATAAAAATTATTTCTTCAGGTAAAGAAAAGCCGAGACCAGCAAGTCAATTAAATCAAGAATTATATAAGAAAAATATAATTAAGAAAGGAGAAATGATGCAAATCACTGCTTGGTTGGATATAAGAAATAATGCGGCACATGGTAAATATAGTGAATATAATAACCAACAAGTTGATTTAATGATAAATGGTATGAGAGTTTTTATTTCTAATAACCCTGCTTGAAATCTAATAAAGAATAATTTAATTAATAAAAACTAAACTAAATTGTGTAAAATTTATCATGTTTGATAACATATGGATAAATGGTCCAGTAGAATTGTTACAACATGGATTGTTGCATATTCAAGAAGATAATGATTTTGATTTACGGATTGCAATGATTAGTATTGATAATAGTGTTGAATTAACAATTAAAACATTTCTAGTTTTAAATAAACGAATATTAGGGATTAATTACAATAGATACAAAAACTCTATCCAAAAGTTTCCTTTAATGTTAAATTTATTGCAAGAGTTTATTCCTGATAAAATTTCATATGAAGAATTGGATGGTATTGAAATGTTTCATAATCTAAGAAATAGTTTATATCATCAAGGAAATGGTATTACAATTCAATTAAAAATTGTTAATCGTTATGCAGCAATTTCAAAAGATCTGATTTCTAGATTATTTGACGTAGATATCGAAGATAAAGTTATATCCAAATCATCTAATGATTTCTTTTCATTATCTGGAGAATTCTTATTAGTATGGAGGAAATTAGAGCTAAATTTAATAAATATATCGGGCCTCCTTGAGTCAAAAATGAGATCACACATATCCCCACGTCAAGCTATTGATGTTTTAATGAAAGAAAATAAAATTGATAAAGAAATTTATTATAATATTAGGGAATTAAATTCTTTTAAAAACGAATTTATACATGGTGTAAGAGATCCCAGCTTGGAGGATTTAGAAAATAGGATTAAAATGTTAAAACATTTAAACACCAAATTAGTAGAGGAATTTAATCTATAAAATTTATGCTTTTATCTCTATTTTAAATCTTAGCAATTATTTTCATTGTTGATCACTATTCTGGAAATAATTAATTAATATATTTCACTTATTTTTTCTATCTTGATATCCTAAATTTTCATTTAGATAGTCTGCTACATCAGCTATAATTAATTTAATATCTAAATTTTATTTTGCGAAATAAAAAAATTCCTATAAAATTTGTTGTCACAAACGTACCACAAAGAGCAAAAAACCCGTAAATCAAAGGCCATAGTCATATTTTTAAAAAAATAAGAATTATACAATGATTCGCATAGTTACTAACCAATTAGAATCTAAGAACGATCAATTATAAGGAAGATTCTTAAATATCTATAAGAGAAAAAAGATTTTAAATTCGAATTTAGATTAGAATGAGGTTTTTAAACATAATTTTATATTATAGAATATTGATAATCAATTTTAAAAATTAAATGATGTGAGTACTTGAGTATTGAAACGCAACCCACAAAGGTTAATATCATCTTCTTATGCCCCGAATGTAAAAGTAGAGAATCAATATTAATACCTAGAAAGATTGTTGAAGAGAGTAAAAAACTAACAACCGTCTCGATACCTTCAGGACTAATGTGTTCGCACAGTTTTCAAGCTTTTGTAGATAAACACTTTAAAGTTCGTGGATACCAACCTGTAGATTTTGAAGTATCTAATCTTGAATATATAGATGACGAATTAGAAATTTTTTCTACGAAAGATATATTTAACAAGGTTAAATCAATATTACGTGAAAATTTAAGAATAAACAATATAATTGGCACAGGGATTTTTACTGTTAATGGAAGAGTACTTTTTGCCTCACTTCCATATGATATTTTAATTCAAATGAAGCAACCCTTCGAAGTAAAAGATGAGAAAAAAACCTTAATGGTAGAAGAGATGTATTTTAGACTTGAGAACGGATATAAGATTTTTCTTAACAGAATTATCATTCGGCAAAATTCAATAATAATAATAGTTGTCTTTAATCATGAATCTTTAACTGGAATGGGAAATTTAATCGTTAATAAATTAATGGTAAAAATAAGAGAAATATGCAAAAGTTAATCTCTCTCTATAACCTTCTAATTATCGGAACTGAAAAAAAAAATGTAGATCCTTTATTCCTACCGTCTGATTCAACCCAAATATCTCCACCGTGCAATTCTACAATCTTTTTTGAAATATATAATCCTAAGCCGGAACCTTCCGTAACTACATCAAAACCTTGACCATATCGTTCAATTTTACCAAATTGCTTAAATACACGACTTTTCTCTTCCTCAGAAAACCCAATTCCGGAATCTTTTATAGATATTATAAAACGATCTTCTTTAATATCGGATTTAATTTCGATTTTTCCATTTGGAGGAGTATATTTAATGGCATTCATCAATAAATTATTTATTGCTTGATGTATCTGTTTTTTTTCCAAACTTATTATTAATTTGTCATGCAGCATTAAGTTAATGTTTTGGTTTCTTGAATTTGCAAAGCTTTGTAATTCTCTAACGCTCTTTTTTACTAACATAGATAAATCTTCTTCAGTTTTTTCTAAGTGGATTGTGCCTGATTCAAGTTCAGCAGTTTTTAAAATATCATTTATAAGGGTTTCAAGTCGGGAGCAACCTTTCTTAATTTCACTAACTAAAGATAACTCCTCATCGTTAAGGGTGTCTTGAAATTTAAGCGTTAATAATTCAGTAAAACCTTTAATAAACATAAGGGGTGTTTTTAATTCATGGGAAGATCTTGTAAGTAATTCCGTTTTTAACTCATTTAATTTTAATAATTCCTCTTCAGCTTCTTTTTTCTCCTTGATATCTTGAAAATTTTCTAAAATATGCACGTCTCCCTCAAGATCAATTTTTTTGACATTTTTCAATATTGGATGTTTTCTTCCATCTTTACATTTGATTGTAGTGTCCATGCCTCTAAATCCTTCCTGCCCTTCTTCCCAAATAGGACATTTTTGATAATCTGATTTTCTGGCACATAATTTGTTGCATAATTGTCCAATAAGTTCATCCCTTTTATATCCCGTAATTTCACAAGTTCGTTCATTTACATCCTTAATTATAAAATTATCATCAACAATTAGCGTGCCTCCCGCAATATTCTCATATAAAGTCCGAAATCGTTCCTCTGAAGCTTTTAAGTTTTGTTCGGCTATTTTGCGAGGAGTAATATCATCATATACTGCGACAATTTCGCCCGACGGTAATTTATAAACGTAATTTTCTCTCCATCCTGTAATTCTATTATCTTTATAGAGTGTAATAGGATGATGTTCTGGGAATCCTGTCTTCCATACTCGTTGGAATACATCAAATAGACCAAATTCTTTCACTCCAGGAAACATTTTAAGCACATTATTACCGATAAGATCTTCTTTTTTAATATTTTCAATTTTTTCCCCGCTTAAATTAAATTCCTTGAAAGTAAAGTCTTCACCATCATTAATTGCTTCATAAACGGCTACTCCGCTACTCATATTATTAAATAATTCTCTAAATTTTTCCTCGGATTCTTTTAATTTTTGTTCTGTGTTAGCTTTTTCAGTAATATCTATTATGGCTATCAAATCTGCAGGTTTTCCCTTGTATGATATTGTTCTAGAAAGTATCTCTATCCATAAGGTGTCACCTGTCTTTTTGATACCTCGAAATTGATATTGATTTATTACATCACCATCACCTAATTGTTTCTTCCGTGCCTGTTCCATAGTCATGCTCAAATCTTCTGGATGGGTTAATTTAAAGTATTCGCGTGGTAGCCAATTAATCATCTCATCAACAATATATCCGAAAATATTAGCAAATTGGCTATTCACATATTTAAATATGTCATCCTGTAGAATCGCTATGCCCATTAATGATTGTTCCGTGATTGTTCTAAATTTTTCTTCGGACTCTTTTAGCTTTTTTTCTGCCCTCTTGCGTTCAGATATATCGTGTGCAATTGCATAAATAACACTTTTTTCTGAATCTGTGATTGCGGACCATGCAAGTGTTTGATAAGTACCATTTTTATGCCGGTAGCGATTTTCAAAGTGGAAAGTAGTAATCCCTTTAGAAAGCTTATCCATCTCACCAATAGTAGCAGCACGATCATCCGGATGTACTAATTCCATAAAGTTTTTACCCTCTAATTCCTCAGTTTCATAACCTAATCTTTCAGTCCATCCCGGATTTACTCGCTTAATGATGCCATCTAATCCTGAAATTAAAAGTAAATGTAGGGGCAAGTTAAAGAATTTATTTCTTTCCTCTTCTAGTTTTTGCCTTTCTGAAATATCCTCTATTATGGTAATAAAATATTTAGGATTCCCCGATAAATCCTGCAAGAGAGCTGTGGTCAGATTGACCCATACTGGAGACCTATCTTTACAAATATAACGTTTTTCGGTATTATATGTTGAGATCTCACCTTTTAATAATCTATTTTTAGCTATAAGATTCTCTTCAAGATCATCGGGATGTGTAATCTCTGGAAAAGCCATAGAGAGCATTTCTTCCTGAGAATACTTTAGAATATCACAAAATCTCTGATTGATTCTAATAAAAGAGCCATCTGGTGCAACCTGGGCAATACCTACCGCAGCATGTACAAATATCGATCGAAATCTCTCTTCGGATTCTTTTAATTTTTGTTCTGCTTTTTTGCGCTTAGTGATATCAGCCATGAACACTAATGTTCCAATGTAATTCCCCTTTTCATCATTGATCGGTGTTGTCTCCAAGATTATATTAACTTTTGCTCCATCGTTTCGGAGGAATTCAAAATCGTGTTGTTCCCTTACGCCTTGTTTTCCGCGTCCTATATTGCGTTCAATAACTTTTGTACTATAATCGTCCATGAAATTAGTTAAATCCTTTCCAAGTATTTCATCCACAGAGTAACCTAAAATATCAGCCATTCTTGAATTGACATAGGAGATTATACCATCTTTGTCAATAGACAAAACTCCTTCTAGTGCATTTT
>SDBT01020743.1_pt1 | contig 10273 bp, 6 predicted proteins | sample 2277101 | NCBI WGS metagenome assembly SDBT01 (sample SAMN10404973, study PRJNA504765) | marine sediment metagenome | isolation source: marine sediment core GS10_PC15, 103 cmbsf | place: Arctic Ocean: Southern Knipovich Ridge | collected 2010
TCTTGCGGGCCTTGTACTTGCTGATGCCTGCAGCTTCGTCGAAGATCGCGCGGCGGTCGTCCTGCGACGCCTGGAGAAAACCTTCGACGCGGCCTTGCTCGATCAGGCTGTAGGCGTTGCCCGTGTCCATGAACATCTCGCGGACGTCTTTGAGGCGGCATTGAACTTTGTTGATGAGATATTCGCTTGCACCGCTGCGGAACAGGCGACGCGTGATCGCGACGGTATCGCAAGGCTCGGCATCGTCGTCCAGCGGCGGACGCAGCAGCCCGTCGGTATTGTCGAATACCAATGAGACTTCCGCCCCGCCAGCGCTCTTGCGCGAAGAGGAACCGTTGAAGATGACGTCCATCATCTCCGAACCGCGGAGGCTCTTTGCGGACTGCTCTCCCAGAACCCACTTGACGGCATCGACGACGTTGCTCTTACCGCAGCCGTTAGGGCCAACGATACAACTAATACCGTCGTCAAACTCGAATTCGGTCTTGTCGGCGAAGCTTTTGAAGCCCGAAAGTACCAGCTTTTTAAGTTTCATAAGTCGGCGTCTTCCCTAACGCAGTTCCCTGCTCATACTACCTGTGGTATACCGTCCGGTCACGAGCCCGGCATATCGGGCCTACCGACGGTTGCGGTGTCTTGGTAGATTCTCTGCAAACCTTCAGCCTGTTGCAAGACGAATTTGCCGGGTATGTCACCTTCTTGGCACATCCTGTAGAGAATTCCGACCACCTGGGAGTACGTCAGGCCCAGGCCCGTCGCCTTGCCAGCATCGTCCAGCTCGGGCACGGAACCGAGAAGCTCGGTGAACGTACCGACCAGCGCGGCGACCTCGATCGGGTCGCTGACCCGGCCGGCGTGGGGTATTTTGCGGAAGACCGTCAGCTCTTTGCTGCCGTCAAACGCATTGACTGTCAGCAGTTGGCCCGGTGATTCGAAGAAGATCGGCCGGCGGATCGGCATGTCCCAACCGAATAGAACAATCCGCGGCTTGGTGCTCTGGGTGGCGTAGACCATGTAACCGCGGCGGGACTTGACCAGGTCGAGATCGAACTCGCCGTCGACGTCGATCTGGCGGACGGTGATGTCGCCGCGGGCCCGAAGCGCCTCGTACGCCGCTATCCGCACCCGCATGTTTTCGTCGTCAACCAACTTACGCAGCACCTTGGCAGCGGCGCGAGCGCGGCGGCTTCGTCCGAGTTCCTCAATCGCGGCAAGCTGATGCGGCGATCCGGCGCTGCTGGCGAATCGGGTGATTACTTCCTCGGCGAGTCTGTCTTTCAAGCGAAGCCCTGTCCGGGCGGCGTGGTACGAAACTCCCGGATTCTGCGAAGCGTACATTCCGCGGATGGCCGGAAGCACCTGCCTGCCTATCGCTTCCCATATCATCGCCAGCTCGTGATGGTTGGCACCGGGGGCCTTCATCGCCTTGGCGACGCGGCGGACTTCGCCTTCCATTCCGCCCAGGCCGTACTGGATGGGCAGGTGCATCACCAGCTCCAGAAAATGCTGATAATCGTAGCGGAACTCCGGTGGAATGCTCAGGTCCACAACCGAACGGCTGCGCCCTTTGGCGACATCGGCGAGCAGGGGGTCTTCCTCCTTGCCAAATCGCTCCTGGATTCGTCGCTGGATGCGGCGGGCCGTCGCATAGTCGGGGCGTCGCAACTGCAACCGCGCAGGCTGATTGCGTGTTATCACACCGCCGCCGATGATCCGCCCGGCCAGCAGATTGGCCGCTTCGTTCGGATCGGACGGATCGATGAACGGGTTGATGAAGATGGATCCGGAGGCCTTGCCCCACGTGGTCGACTTCGCGTCGGGCCGGTCGATGCCACCGTAGGCAACGGTGAGCTCTCGCGGCATCAGGCGTCCGCCTTCGAGGCTGCGTGTCTGGGTCTGGCCCAGTGCGCTTACCATCACGTCGAACCGTTCGCCTCGGGGGGCGCCCAGCGGAACAACTCCGCTGATCAGCACGACTGCGGTGTCTTTGTCGCTAAGCACCCGTTCGGGGGTAAGGTCTCTCGTTCCGCGCCGAGCCGAGCCGAGCCCCTCGACCAGCAGGTGCTTGACCAGCGACTTACGAACGTGCGCCGGAACCTCAGACGAGCCGTTGTCGCCCAGGGCGATCACCACACCGTGGGCCTTGACCGGAAGGTACCGCCCGCCGATAAGCGTGGCGTACTGGGCCACCGTGTTCTTCATATATGGTGGTACTTCGATGCCCGGCCCGCTCTGCCGGTTAGCGGACACTTTTTTGTTGCCGCCGCCACAGCCGGTAAGAACGCACAGAATTATCCCCGTCGTTATCAGAATCTTTCCAGGCATGGTTGGTCCTTGGTAATGCAGGCCGTTAGGATTTATCGGGCCCCGGTTCGTCCGGGCGTGAAGGTTTGTGGGCCGGGGAATTACTCCATCCCCAGCCGGAAAGATTATATTCAATACCGGCCGCAACCCCAACACTATTCCGGCCCCGCGTGACTGCGGTGCGCCAATACGTGACCGTGGTGCCCGGCGGTGCCTGCTGCTGCCCGGCGATGCCCGGTATGGCCCGGTTTGCCCCGGCGTGTATTGCTGTAACATTCTGCCTTGACTATTGTTAGCATTTTAGCCTCGCGCAATTCGCGTTTTTTCATACCGCAGGGGCCGGGGACAGTCCACAGACCTGTCCCTTTGGGATTACACCGATTACACAGATCCCGACTGAAACTGGGTACTTGGCCCGTTGGTGATCTTCTCGATTCGGTTGTCAACTAGCGTGAAGCGCGCAGCAGTTTCTACCATTGGAGGAATGGTGCCATTTGTTTTGCACATACGGCACGTAACGGCGTTTGCCACGAAGGACACAAAGAGCACAAAGAAAGGAGAAGCCATCACATAGCGCGTGGCCGAAAGTTTTTCATTTACCGGCCGGTTCTGCGCCAGGCCTTACATATCTGCGCACGAGAACGGCACGCTTGTAGGCTGGGGCGCGTTGTCACGGCGTAGCCCGTAGGGCGAAGTCGGAAGCCCCACCTTCACACTCTTGGGAGCACCGAAGGCCCCGAAGGGATGCCTGCGGCACATCCTGCGGACCTGAAAGGCTCCGAACAAGTCAGCCCTTCAGGCTGAACGGCAGTAACCGTCCCAAATAAAGTCCCAAATAAAACCTGGGTCTTTCTGAATCACTCTCGCTGCGGTAAGATTCTTCCTGGTCGAGATTCCCGCGATATCTGGAGAACGCTATGGCATGGTTGTGGCTGGTGCTGTCGGGGCTGGTGGAGATCGTATGGTCGGTGAGCCTGAAGTACGCAGACGGGTTTACGAAACTCTGGCCGACGGTCGTTGTCGTCATATCAGGCCTGATCTCCATGGCGATGCTGTCGCTCGCACTTCGCGGTATCTCGATGGGGACGGCATACGCTATCTGGGCGGGCATCGGAGCGGTCGGGGTAGCCATCACCGGAATGATCATCTTCAGCGAGTCGACACAGATATTGCGGCTGCTTTCAATCGCAGCCATCATCATCGGCATCGCCGGACTAAAACTCACCGCAGCGTCGGAATCCAAGCCGCTCGACGACCAAGCCCCGAAGATATCAAGTAAATAGATGCCCGTCCTGCGTCTTGTCCTGCGAAGCTCGCAGAGCGAAGCCGGGAGCGCAGCCGAAGGGCCCTACCGACTGTTTGAATAAAAGCGGCCCCTGCACATGCGGAACACACGCCAGGGACCATGGGCTTTATCTTCGGAGATGCAGCCGTGGGGATCATATCATGACTGCGCTGGGTATTGCGTAGTATTCAGGCAAACTCCGCAAGAAAAGCTGCTCGCCCTGAGCGAAGTCGAAGGGCCCCCGGAATTCCTCCGATAACAACAATCGCCTTGCCAAACTAGGATTCGTCGATTAGATTCTTCATTCAGATATAAAGGGTCACCGGGATCAAGCCACTAAATGGAGAATTACCATCATGAGGCAATCAACCTATTACCTAGGCCGGGTCCATAAGGCGAATCTCGACGAAAGCCAGTTCACGAACTCCCTATTATTTCCAGAATCCGTTTCGGCAAAGGGGAATTCATGGACATTCATCAATACCATAGCCCACCCCAATAAAACCAGTCCCGAGTATATATATGCTGAACTTGCCAAGTACGTCCCCGAGGGTACAGTACCGACCGTCGATGAGTCCGAACACAAAGAGCAGGATGTGCCAGTTGAAAAGCTCATAGTTGCGAGATCGCCATTCGTGTACATTCCTAAATACTCTGGGATCGCGTATCAGCACGTTTGGAATAGAATCGGAATGACGAACTTCATGCGCACATTTTGCCAGCTAGTCCGGGAAAAAGAGAATAACTTCTTTGTGGATTGCTCGATTGACTCGATAACCGAGTATCAGCAATTCTTTGCTCGAATCTCAAACATGAAGAAGATTACACGACTAAACGCCAAGGTCCAGCCTCCCAATCCTATGTACGGCAAACTCTGGCAACGACTCAAGGAATACCTGAAGGATCGCAAAGCTGGGGAGCTAAAGATTGACGAACGCTCTCAGGATGGTTCAGGACTGAATACAAATCTCCTACAGGTCCTCCAAGCTCAGGTGGAAGCAGGGAGTTCAAGCAAGAAGGACTTGCCTAAGCTTGTGCTTATAGAGGAAGCGATACTTATGTCAGCCGATGGTTATGGGCGGGGAAGGGTCGAGGGAACCGATGGCGAGAAGCCCGTTGTTATACGAACTGCCGATGTAGTAAAGAGTTTCAAGTTTGACACGCAACCCGAACCATGCGAACTTTTCAAAATTGCCGACAACACTCTTCGTGAGATCGCTAATTCAAGGCACATGAAACATGCAGATTAAGCGCTGGAGTTCGTTCCTACTAGGTTTTCTGCCCGAGGTCTTTGGGGGCACGCTAACATTGGGGATATTGTTCATCTGGCCACACTTAGGAAATTCAATGGGAAATCTGCTTCTGCAGAAAGACTGGACCCCATACTTATATGTAGGCCTTCCCATCGGTGGTTTGGCTTGTGCCTACAAACTCTCCACGGCCCTCTTGCACCCCCTAGATGCAGAGAAAAAGGGGCTCTACCAGTGGAGAGACTACCCTACACTGCGACTCTCTGCGATATGCACAATGCTCTTAATTGTAGTCGGACTGCTTTCTTCGATTGGATTGGCGGCGTTTCGCACTGCCCTAACGCCTTGGTGGATGGGAACGATCTATACTCTAAGCTCGGTAGTATGGCTTGTCTCCCTTGCGACTCTTGGCTTAGCGCGCTTGACTTTGCCGAGCATTCTTGGGGGAGAGCCTTAAGGACGTCAAGTTCGTAGGGCGTGCAACTTGTTGCACGCGCAATGTGGCTTTTTCTCCCGCCCCAACGGGGCAGGCTGTGTAATCCTGATGAATCGGGACACGCCCTACCGACTAAAGGCTATCGAGGAATTCCTTGAACCAGTCCGACTCGCGAACATTGTCGAAGTCATCGTCGCTCTCAATTTTCTCTCGATTGGGAAGTTTCCCTGTATCGTGTAACTTTTCAAGCCACTGCTTGCACTCATCCGGTTTGCTCTCAATGGAACAGAGGCAGGCCAGGTTGTATGAGCCTGCCCCCGGAGAGATATCTTCAGCGGCCAGGAGTTTCTCTCTCGCCTGAACGTACACTGCATCCGCCTCGTCGCCGCTCTTGATATTGGCCTGCATTGTAAGACCATATCCCCAATTGGATAGTACCTCGTGGTCATCTGGCCTGATCTTCAATGCCTCGGCGTATTTCTCGCAGGCCTCCGCATACAGTGCATCTGCCTCCTCGCCGACCTTGGTCCTGGCCTGATCCGAAAGAGCAATTCCCCCATTGTTAAGCGCATCGTGCTTGTCCGGTTTAATCTTCAAGGCATCGTCGTATTTCTTGCAGGACTCAGCATACAGTGCATCCGCCTCCTCGCCGGTTTTGGTCTTGGCCTGCTCCCAAAGAGCAACTCCCCAGTTATTAAGTGCCTCGTGCATGTCCGATTTAATCTTCAAGGCCTCGGCGTATTTCTCATAGGCCTGAGAGTGCAGTGCATCCGCATCGTCGCCGGTTGTGGCCTTGGCCTGAGCCAAGAAAGCATTTCCCATCAAAACCGATCCCCAGGGCACAATGTCCTGCAATTCTTCCGGTGACTTATCGGTGAGTTCTGATGCCATTTCGGCAAGTTTGTCATATTCCCCAGCCATCACAAATTCATTGGCACGTGCGGTCTGGTTATCCGCCAACTCATGGTCACGGATGGCTGCATTAATCCATTCTCTCGCCTTGGCGGTAACGTCGGTCGTGGTATTCGATCCATCCATGGGGAAGTCGGTGAGCATCCCCATGCATCGATCGAGATGGGTGAAGGGTTTGCTAATGAAGTCTGGTGGGAAAATATCCAGTTCCTGGGTCAGCTTGATAAAGAATGTGTCCGCATCGTACCCGGACACATAATAGGCATGCTTTCTCTCTGTCAGCAGTTTATCTCGGAGGTGCTTGCCCGGCTCGGCATCTTTGTATCCGATCCAGTACAGGCCGCGATCGAAGCAATCAGTGTCTGCAAGATGATTGAAGACAGGATCGGTTTCGCCACTGTAGCCTACGACGATCCATACGCGTCCCCTTGTGGCGTCTGCAAACAATGGGCGAAGTCGCTCTTCATGCCCATCAAATTCACTGCTCGTGTTTAGCAGAACAAAGCCGCTCCTTTGGCCGTGAAGATGGAACACAGCTTCGCCAGGCACATCAGCCGGTTTGAACATCTGAGAGACCCCGAAATCATACACCGCAGGGTGTTTCCCAATCAGCGAACAGGCTCTCATAATCAGCGGATCAAAGTTTGTGGTCAGGACTCTGTCAACATATCCGGTCTTCATCAGTTGAGCTATACACACGTGCGCCCAGTTGATCTTGGCTCGATCCACGTGGTGTGCAATGATGTCGCGTCTTTCCCCAGGGGTGAGTTGGGCCATAACGTGAGCGTATGTCTGCTCGGGCGCCTTGTCGGCCTTGGTTTTGAATTCTCTTTGGATCTCGGTGACGAGTTCACTGGCCAGCGGAATACCGGCGCTCCTTGAGCACCCGGCACCTATCAACAGCGTGCATCTCAGGTTCTTGTCTTTAGCGTGCTTGAGTGTTTCCAGAATCTCGTCGATCTTCGCTCTCATAGAATTGTTTCACTCCAAAGCCAATGTGGGGTCATGTATCTGTCCAATAACGCCTAGGGACACCCATCGATTGTTTAACCGTTAGTCGGTGACAACAGCATCTACCCGCGATATGGACGAATGAATCCGCGGCCCCGACCCGTGAAGTTAGAGTAAGGCCGGGCTGGCGGCGAGTCAAAGCAATTTCGCCCCTCCGCGCGCCTGACGAACTCTCAGTTAACCCAGGGCGTTGCTCTGGGCTGGAATCTTTCAGCCCTTCAGACTGGACTCACATTCACGACTATCATCCGCGTGTCTGCTGCGGGAAAACTTAGGGACAGATCCGCAGGATGTGCCGCAGGCATCCCTTCGGGGCCTTCGGTGCATCCCCGTCCCGTTGGGACTCAGGGACAGGCGTCTCGGCCAGGCCTCGCCCCACAGGGATGTTCCACTTGAGCCAGTCCCCGTTTTCCGCTGTGGGAATCAACACGGTCATCAATGACCGTGCCTGCCCCCTCGGGGGCACCCCAATATGAGAGTCTTTCAATCTGCGTAATCTGTGTAACTTGTGCTCCGTAGCCTTTGGCGAAGGAGGATCTGCTTGCCACGCCATAGTCCCACAGGGACGGAGGCGGGTGGACTGGCTCGGTTCGACAAGCTTACCGCAGGCCGTTTTCCCGGGGGGCGGAGTTTTTTTCCTCCACATTGACATTGGCGCGTAAGTTAGTACCCTTATACTCGCACATTATACTATTATTGAATTACAACGTTCACAGACCGTGCCGTCGCGTCGCAGCGATAACGAACGGCCGGATACGAGAGGTTGCATAGGCCGCATGGAAAATACAGAATCGACAGCTCCAGGCGCCGCTGGCGTCGCGTCGCAGCGCCCGCACAGTTTTCAGATTCCAGTGATGGGCACCGGCTTTACGATCGACACGCCGCTGCAGGTGGCGAAGTACGGTATCTCGTCAGTGATTTCGCTGGTGGACGACGTGCTCGTCGAGCAGGTGCGCGAAGTTCACTGTCGCACCCACGGCGAGCCTTACGAAGCGATCACCGATGCCGACGACGACCCGCGCGCAAACCGCATCACCGCTTACCTGAACCTGCTGGACCGCCTCATCACCAGCCAGGTAGCCGAGCTGCAGGCCTCTGCGTTCGAGCCCGGCAGCGAGATCACGCGGTACTACGAACTGCTGCCCGATTCGCCGCTCAAGCAGGCCTACACCGATATGCTCGCCGAGACCGACCCGGCCGCCAAAACGCGTATGCAGGACGATCTCCGCACGCGTGCGGTTCCCGGCTCGATCGACGTGAATATAATGACGAAGCTCGACGGCGAGACGTTCCGCAACGGTGAGCAGCGTCCGCCCGAGTACGCCGATGCGATGTCCGCACTGCGCGGGTTTGCCAATAGCACCGTCCGCGGTGGAATGGTGATGTCCGCGGGCATGAACCGCCGGCTGTATAACTATCTCGCGACGTTCGCCGATTTCCTTCCAGACGCAAACGGCAAGCTGAAAAAGACACTCATCCTGAAGGTCAGCGATTTCCGCTCTGCGATGATCCAAGGGCGATTCCTCGCCAAGCGCGGGCTGTGGATCTCGGAGTTCCGCCTCGAGTCGGGGCTGAACTGCGGCGGACACGCGTTTGCGACCAAAGGGCATCTGCTTGGCCCGATCCTCGAAGAGTTCAAGGTCAGCCGCAGCACTTTATCGACCGATCTCCACAAGACCTACGCCAAGGGCCTCACCCGGCTCGGACACGAGGTTGCCAACCATGGCGACATTCGTCTTACCGTCCAGTGCGGGCTGAGCACCACCGCCGAAGACAGGATGATGATGGACCACTACGGCGTCGACGGAACGGGCTGGGGGACGCCCTTCCTGCTCGTGCCCGAGGTGGTCAGTATCGACGACGAGACGCTTGAAAAGCTCGCCGCCGCCACCGATCAGGACATACTGCTCTCGTTCGATACGTCGCCGATACGCATACCGTTCTGGATTCTCCGCAATGCCCCCTCCGAGGAGTCTCGCCTGCGCCGGATCGCCGATGGCAAACCCGGTGCCCCCTGCCCCAAGAGATACGCCCGCAGCGATACGGAGTTCACCGACAAACCGATCTGCCTGTCCTCGCGAGCATACGTAAAACGCAAGCTCGAGCATCTTCCGAGCGAAGGTTACTCACCGGATCAACTTGCAGCCATGACCCAGACGATCATGGGGCGCGGATGCATCTGCCACGAGCTTGGCGGCGGTGTGACCACCAAGTACGACATACACCCTTCGGTTACGCCGCTTGTTTGCCCCGGTCCGAACATTGCGGACTTTTCGCGCACGGCTTCGCTGGACGAGATGGTCGCCCACATCTACGGGCGCATCTCGATCATGACGCGCACCGACCGCCCGCACACGTTCCTGCGGGAGATCGCGATTTACGTCGAGCACCTGCGAAAGCAGCTTGGCCTGCTGGCGCTGGAATTGACCGACTTGGCGCCGCAATACTTCCACGACTTCAAGGACAACATGCTCGTCGGCGTGCGTTACTATGCGGAACTCGCATCCAAGCGCGTCGAAGGGCTGACCGAGACATTCGCCGCCGATCTCGATCGCCTGCGCAAGGAGATCGAGAGCATATCCCTGCCAGCCGCGTCCGAGCCGGAAGTGCTCGACCCGTCGGCATAACCCCGAAACACGGCTTGCGGTGAGCTTGTCGAACCGAAACCGGAAACCGGCACCGACCTGCCCCTTTGGGAAGGGATCCTGCGGTGCTTGCCCGCCGAAAACAACACAACATTCCGCGTGCAATCCCGACAGGTCGGGACACGCCCTACTAACTGAGTCCAGACGCTCGACCCGATGGCGTAACCTATCGCTGGCCGCGTGATCCGACTTACCCAGCCACCTGCCCGCCCATTTCCTACGAATCCGTTCCGCACCAAAATAGAATCGGGCCCCGTCCGGTGAGGGACGAGGCCCGTAAGTGTTTGCAACGTTCATCCGTCAGCCCTGCGGCCGACTATCTCTACCACGGACCCGGCAGATACCTTGCACTGCCCGTCGTCTCGTCGTTCTTGTAATAGTAGTAGAGACGCAGGCCGTTGAGATTGATCGTAGCGTTGGAGTTCAGTTT
>SDBT01020744.1_pt1 | contig 10273 bp, 10 predicted proteins | sample 2277101 | NCBI WGS metagenome assembly SDBT01 (sample SAMN10404973, study PRJNA504765) | marine sediment metagenome | isolation source: marine sediment core GS10_PC15, 103 cmbsf | place: Arctic Ocean: Southern Knipovich Ridge | collected 2010
CTGCCGCTGCAGAGCGAATGAATTATTGTTGTAGATGGCGCCCCAGCCGCTCATATCTTTGTCCGCCTCCTCTAGGCGTTACAGTATGTCCATCAGGGCTTGGATGGCCTGGTCCTGTGTGGAAAGGAATTTGGCCATCGCCTGATACATTCGCTCAAAGACCATCAGCCTGGCCGCCTCATCATTGATATCCACGCCACTGACGTCCTGTCGCTGGGTAAGGAGCTGCTGAGATATATTCTCCAGGCTCTTCTGGCGGGCCGCCCGGACCATCACCGCCTGGCCGATGCCCGTGCGCAACTGGCTGTGATAGGCTGAAAAGGTCTGACCGCCCAGCTCGGCCAGCGACTCATCGCCCAGGTCGGCCATTCGACGGATATTGTTGTTATCGGCTCCATCGGCCCCGAGGGAACAGGCCAAACGTTCCGGGGCAAGGAACACCTCTTCGCGGATTGAAATCGACCCTGCTGAATTACCGGCGAACAAGGTGTTCATGCCCAGCACCGACAGGGCGCCTGTGGTGTCCGAAGAGGCGAGGGCGTGGATCGTGAAGCTGTCCCCGGCTATCAGATCGCCGGCGCTCAGACGAAGCACGATCCCATTGTCCAGCTCGAGGGCGTCACCTGCGGCATAGCCTTGCCCAACATTGAACCGGGTGACCAGGTTGCCTTCGCCGTCAGTAACCTCCAAAGCCAAGGACCCCTCGACTCCCACAGCCCCGCCGTCAACGACCGTGACGGTGAAATCCTCGTTGGCTTGGCCTTGGAAGATGCCCGCGATCTCTATCTCGGCTGTGTTGCCGGCCGTCCAGTCCGCCGGCTCGAACTCCGCGGTTGTTACCGGCAGGAAGTCGAAGGTGTAGCCGCTGTCGGCGATGATTCTGAGGGCCTGACCGCTGATCCCCGCCGAAACGTGGTCCAGCCCGTCTATAGCCGAGGCCAAATCACCGAACGTCATCGTCGCGGGGTCGGCGATTTGAATTTCGTGCAGGGTCGCTTCCCCGGTGTCGGTATCGACCACGCGGACACGGAGGGTCCCGGCGGCGATAGTGGGGTCTATCTCGGTGAGTGTATCGGAGGCATTTCCCTTGGCCTGGCCCACCAGCTCGCCGAAGGAGCCCGCAGCCCCGATCGCCTCTGTGTGAAGGCGGTTGAGGCCACTGACGATTGCCGCGGCGAGTGAATCAATCCCCTCTTGCAGATCAGGGATGATCTCATTGGCCATGGCGAAGAGGCCACCGAGCTTGCCGCCCCGGGTCTCGCCGGTGTAGTAGTTGGCGTCCTTGACCGACAGGCCCAGCGAGCCGTCCGCCAGGGCGCCGATCTCCAGTTCGGTCACGTTGGTGCCCATCACCACGGGCGTGCCCCCGATGCTGACATTGACCACACCTTCCAGAACCGGCGTCTGGTCGTCGATCTCCACCTCGACCAGCTCGGCCAACTGCTGGATCGCCTGGTCGCGCTGATCAAGAAGGAGGTTGGCGTTGGTGCCCTTGATCGTAAGGTGCGCTATCTCACCGTTCAGGTTGGCTATTTCGCCCAGCAGGCCGTTGACGTCCCCGGTCACGGCGCGGGCCTGGCTCAAGACATTGCCCGCCAAGTCCTCCAGAAAGCTCGCCAGGTTCCGGAATTGTGCGCACATGGCGTCGGCGGACCAAACCGCCTGCTGCTGCATCGCGCTGCTAGCAGGCTGGGCCGCCAGTTCCTGGAGGGAATCGAAGAACTTCCCGATCGCGCCCGAGAGCCCGCCGGACTCCAGGTCGCCCATGGAGCGCTCGATGAGCTGAAGACTTTGAAGCTCTTGGGAGGTCTGCCCCTGCAGCGGCGCCTGACGCAGCAATTCCTGCTCCAACAGCCGGTCGATCGATCGTATGGCCGCGCTGATCTGGGCTCCGCCCAGCATCAACTGATCGGTCGTCCCGAGTTCCAGCGGGTCGATCTTCAGTTCCTGGCGGTGGTAGCCCTCCGTGCCGGCGTTGGCGATATTCATCCCCACGAACTCAATCGCCCTCTGGGCCACCCGCAGGCCGCTCAAACCGATACTGTAGCTGAACATCGCTCAGAGCTCCGTGTCTAACAGGCTGGCGTCGGTATGAGAGAGTTCCCGCCCGTCCGCCCGATAGGTGATCGCTTCCTGGCGCTGGGGAAAAAGACTTTCGAGCATCAACTGGTTGATCCGGGCGCATTCGTTCAGCAGCAGGGCTATCTCCAGGTGCTTTTTCTGGACCTGTTCAGCCAGCAAGATGATCTGCTGACGGCGATACTCGATCCTCTGCCTTTGGGTGGGATCAACCGTCTCTGCAATATCGCAAAGCCGGACCTGCTTAGCCGAAAGCCCTAGTACTTCGGCAAACGTGTTTCGCAAAGCTTGGAGGCGCAGGTCGGTAGCCTGTTGGCGCTGGGTGGTCTGCTCGGCCTCTTCCAGCAATCGGCCGAGTGAATCGTCGTCCCGGCCCAGGATCGCCCCGCCCATGCCCGCCAACTGCCGGGCCTTCTGCTCCAGCAGCAGAATCTCCTCATCCAGAACCGATTCAAGCTCGCCGATCAGTCCGTCCATGCTCCAAGATGTGGGTATCATTGCTGCGGCTCCACTTGCGGGACGCTATCGGCCTGGGTGGAAAGCTGGCGGTGCAGGTCCTTCCAAAGGCCCAACCCGCCCTGTCGAGAAATGTCCTGCGCCAGGTAGTACCAGAACAGATCCTGAACCTGCTTGGTTATGGGAGATTCCAGCAGCCCGGATTCGGGGATGGTTGCCTTCATCTCATTCAGGAGCTTATAGAGCAGGATGGACTCGAAATCCTTGGCGGTCTGCTCGGCCGAATCGGCTCGAGAGTTCCTCTGCTCGCCGAACCGGCTGTAAAGGGCCTCGCCCAGGGAACCCAGACCGGCGGCGGGTTGGATGAGCATGTCGCTGTTAGCCATGGTCAGCTCCTACCTAGATAATCTTCAGCTCAGCCTGCAGCGCGCCGGCCTGTCGAAGTGCCTGGAAGATCGAGACGATGTCGCGCGCCGTCAACCCCATCGCATTGAGCGCCCGAGCCAACTCGGCCACCGAGACCTGCGTGGGCAGGACGTGAAGCTCGCCCTGCTCTTCGATGGTGGTTACCTCGGTGCGCCTAGCCCTTTCGGTCTGCCCGCCGCGAGAGAACGGGAGGGGCTGGGAGACGAAGTCCTTCTCCTCGGTGACGATGGAAAGATTTCCATGCGATATCGCCACCGTGGAAATGGAGACATTCTGCCCGATGACGATGGTGCCCGTCCGCTCGTTGATGACCACCACAGCCGGGAAGTCCACCTCCACTTCGAGCGAAAAGATGCGATCCACGAACGCCACGATGTGCCGCTGGGAGAAGTTTTCCGGAAGACGGAGCCGCACGGTGCCCGGGTCCACGACGGTGGAGCTGCGAGGGGCTATCTTCTCGTTGATCTCCTCGGCGATGCGCCTGGCCGTGGTGAAGTCGGGGTTCCTTAGCAGCAGGAATATCTCGCCGTTGTTCTCGAAGCTCGCCAGCTCTTCCCGCTCCACCGTCGCCCCGCCGGAGATCATGCCCACCGTAACGTGGTTCTTGGTCACCGAGGCCCTCTCGCCGATCGCGCTGAACCCGCCCACTGTAATCGGGCCATGAGCTACGGCGTAAACCTCCCCGTCTGCACCGGTCAGCTCGGTCATCACCAGGACGCCTCCCTGAAGGCTGCTGGCGCCGGCAATCGCCGAAACGGTGACGTCGATACGAGTGCCCTGCCGGGCAAACGGCGGCAATTCGGCGGTGACCTCCACAGCCGCGATGTTATTGCCGCTCAGGTCGTCAGGTTCAAAAACCAAACCGGAACGCCGAAGATGGTTGTTAAGCATCCGTCGGCTGAGCATGCTCCCGTCGCCGGTTCCGTCCAAACCCACCAGCAACCCAACGCCCTTGAGCTGGTTGGAACGGATGCCCTGAATCTCGATGATGTCCTTGATCCGCTCGGCCCGGACCGGTAAGGCCGCGGCGGCCAGCAATGTCAACGCAATGACTGTTCGCAACATATCCCACGCTCCTGGGGTGCCAGCGTTTAGAAAGGATTCAGGAAGTTGAATATCTTCGCCGCCCAGCCGGGATTCGTGAAGCGGTTCTCCTGGCCTCGTGTCTTATAGACGATGCGGAACTCCGCCACCTGCATGGAGCTAACGGTATTGGCCTGGTCGATGTCGCTCGGGCGAACGACGCCGCTGATCTGGATTATCTGTTCGTCACCGGCCACCTCGCGGTTGCGCGTGCCGAGCACCACCAGATTGCCATTGGGAAGGATGTCCTCGACGACCACCGTGATCTGATCGGTGAGGCTTCGGTCGCTGTCGTAATCCGCCGAGCCGTCGAACGTGGTGTCAGCCTCGGCGCTGAAGTCGATCTTGTGCAGGCCGAACATCTTGCCCGTCAGCGTGTCCAGCGCCCTGAGGAAGTCGAGGTTGCCGGTAGCCGTGGCGCCGCGACTGTCGGACTTATTCATCGTCCGCTCGGTCTCGTTCTGGATCCTGCTGCGTTCCTCGATGATAATGGTCAGAACGTCGCCGACGCCCTTGGCTGTGTCGTCGGCGAAGATCGCCTGCGTCCGTCGGTGCCCGCGGGCCCAGATGCTACCTGCCTGGGCAGCGCACAAAGGCGCCAGACTCGCCAAGCTCATCCAGAGAATCACTCTCGCTTTGCTCATCGGCCTACCTCCCTGAAAACCGGATGCACGGCTCCGTCGAAAGCGACTCTGGCCGTGACGATCCTGCCGGAATCTACATTTCGCACTCGGATGAATTCGCCGGCCCGCCCGTCCTGAAGGGCCAACCCCAGCCCCGAAAGGCTAAAGCCCAACCCGTCGATTATCATGCTGACCGCCTGGTTTCGCTTCACCTTGACCTCGCCCCGAAAGGGTGAAACCATGTTCTGGCGGATGACCGCTCCCGGCGCCAAGGCCCTAATCGCCAGCATACCGTAGGGGGGCACCCAGGCCGTTGGCTCGGGACTGTCAGAAAGAACCGTCTTGACCTTGGTGTTTTCGGTGGAGATCACCGCGCCGGCCAGGATCGCCTGCTCGACGATCACCTCGCGCCTCGGATAGGCCAGACGAAAAAGAGTGTCTCGCACCGACCGCTCTTTGCCCTGTCCGACGACGGCGACCTGAACCGCTACGAAGTTGCCGGTCGGCTGCTCCTGAGGAAAACGGGCCTCCAGATGAATGTCGTGCAGGTCGGGGATGAGAATCTCTTTCGGCTGACGGACAAGCTTCCAGCCACACCCGGCCGGGCCGGGGCGGTTCCTGCCCAGAAATGCCTCGGCGACCGAAAGGATCTCCTCGGCTGAGATGACCCTTTCACCTCTTCCGACGACCACCTCCTCAGCCCCGGTGATCTTCAGGTGGCGCTTGTCCAGTCCGGTCGCAGCCAAACGGGCGAGAATCGTCCGGCGACCAATGACGATCTTTTCACCCGGCCAAGGCGCCCGCCCCATCGCCACCATTCCGGCATTGGTAACCGCCGCCTTGTCGTCGCCGCGAAGGATGGCTACCGACGCCAGCGTGAGGGAATCCTCGCGCGCGGTGACCTCTCTGGGCAGATGCACCCATAAGGGGCTGTCCGCCCTCGCCAAGCTCGCCGGCGAGGCTGTAAGCCCCGCCAGAAGAATCACGGCTGTCCGGAATGTCTTATGGACTGTCATAATCGATTCACCTACCTGATGAGTTGATTTGCCGTGGTCAGCATGTCGTCACCGGCGCGAATGGCGCGGGAGTTGATCTCATAGGCGCGCTGGGCCTTGATCAGATTCACCAGCTCCATGACCATCTGCACGTTGGACCGCTCGAGGAACCCCTGCTGGAGTTTTCCGGAGCCGTCCTGATCCGGCGTCGAGGAAATCGGCGAGCCGCTGGCGGGCGTTTCGGACAACAGGTTGCCTCCTTCGCTGCTCAGGCCGGCAGGATTGATGAAACGCACCAGGGGGATGCTCCCGACGCTGCTGGTGGTGGTTCCGTCGCTGACCGAAACCGTTCCGTCGGTCGCGATCCCGATGTTCCTGGCATTGGAGGGAATGCTGATGCCGAGCATGTAGCCGTTGGCGGTTACGAGGTTGCCGCTATTGTCGATATGAAGGGCCCCGTCGCGGGTGTAGCGCAACTCACCGGACGGCGAGATGACCTCCAGAAACCCGTGGCCCTCGATGGCGATGTCCAGGTTCCTGTCGGTCTTTTCCAACTCGCCTTGGGAATAGACCTTCACCGTCGAAGCCGGCCTGACCCCGCTGCCGATCTCGAAGCCGGTCGGGGCCACCACGCCAGCGGCCACCTCCTGGCCGGGCTCCTGGAGTTTGATGTACATCAGGTCTTGAAAGTCCACCTGTGAACGTTTGAAACCCGTCGTGTTGATGTTCGCCAAGTTGTTGGCAATCGTGTCCACGATCATCTGCTGCGCTGTCATGCCCGTCGCCGCTGTTGAAAAAGCCCTGAGCATCGATTGCTCCTTCGTTGTTAGGCCATCGCTACCTGCAGGATGCTGTCGGTTCCTTCATCCTGCTTGCTGATCAGTTTGAGATTCGCTTCGTAGAGGCGGGTCACCTTGATGAGCTTGACCAGCTCCTCGACGGTATTGACATTGGAGGCTTCCTGGAATCCCTGCTGGACCGACAGGTCGTAGGGCACGACGGATTCGGCGGACTCGCCGGCCCGAAAGCACCCCAGCCCTACAGGCATCAGTGCCTGGAAATCGGCAAAATTCACCAGCTTCAATTGCCCTATGGCCATGCCGCCAGCCGAGACAGTCCCATCGGTGGCGACCCCCAATTGGGAGATGCCAACCGTGTTGGGGACTACGATCGGCCCGCCCGCCCCGGCGACAAACCTGCCGGACGCATCGACCAGTTGACCCTGCGGATTGACGCGAAAGGACCCATTGCGGGTGTAAACCTCTCCCTCGGACGTCTCCAGGACGAAGAATCCTTCGCCGCTCAGCGCCAAATCCAGCGGCCCACCTGTTCGCGTGAGGGCCCCCTGGGAAAAGTCAATCGCCGGGATCTCCTCGATCGTCCCGACTGCCCCGCCCGTCTCGGCACCGTAGCTCAACTGCGTCTCGAGCGATTGAGAAAAAGCGCAGGTGGAGCGCTTGAAGCCAATCGTACTGGCATTGGCCAGGTTGTTGGCCACCATCTGGTATTGCTCGGTCAAGGCGGCCAGGCAGGACGCTGTCGGTTCAAGGGAAGCCATATTTAACTCACTCGGGAAAGCAGGACCGGGCCATTCGCCACCGGCTCGCCTTCCGGCTCGCTCTGCTGCTCCAAAGCAACAGCCTGTGTAAACCGGACTAATTCAGCCGTCTCGGCTTCACTCAGGCCCGTCAATTCCGCCGCTATAATTACGCGCCCCTTCGGGGGGGTGATCACCCGACGCACTCTGGCTTGGCCTTCGATCGCCTTGCCCGGCTGAAGCTGCAGAACGACGAGGATCTTCTCGCCGGTCCTGACCGTCAGTGCGTCTTCCAAGGCCAACCCCGCCAGACGAAGCCCGGGCCCTGCGACTTCCACAAGTCTCGCCGGAACAAAGTCCGGGGTCTGCGCCGGCCCCTGCTCCGTGTGGAAAGGGAATCTGGCGACCTGGGCCGGTCTGTCGGTGGATATCCGAAGAAAGCGTCGGCGGTTGATGAACCGGGGCGTGTCCAGCCGTCTGAGGACTATGAGCTCCTCGGCCTGCTTGACGACCGTGGCCCGCAGTTCCCAGGCCGCCTGGGCAACGGAATATCTCATCAGCCAAACCTCTCCCGGCCGGCAAGTCACGCCGTGGGCCTGGAGGGATATCTCGGTCCCGGCTACGCTCGATATCTTCGCCCGAAGGTTCTCGGCCTCTCCCCGATGGACCACGGAAACTTCCGATCCCAACTCCAGAACGCCTTGATTCTGCGAAGATGCTGTAGCCGGGCCTCCCTCGACAGGCACAAAGCCCAGCTTCTCTCGCAACGACTGCGCCAATCCCTTCGTCCGCTCGCGCACCTGCTCGGAAAAAGCCTTGGCCTGTGGGTTGTCCATGAAGGCAACACAACCCCGTTCGAATCCTTCCAGGGATCCGAAGATCAACGCCGGGCCGCGCAGCTTGGCATGGCGAACGATCGAGATAAGCAAGTCCCGCTCTTGGTCGGTCAGGGCCAATCTGGCCAGCTGGTAATAGAACGCATCCCACCCAGTTCGCCGTTTTGCTGCCGACCTTTCGGTTAGAATCACGGACACGACCCCCAGCCCCATCATGAGCACGATGGAGGCCAGCAGGATCACCCAAAGCCAGTTGGCCCCGGAAAGCCCAAAGGACCACGTGCGCAGAGCCTCCCACTTCTCCACCGGGCTCAGTGCCCGAAAGATGGCGTCCAACAGTGAAATGGTTCGGTACAGGACCGCAGCCATATGGTGGATGTCCTAACGGATCAAGTTGGTCAACTCACTGAGCATATCATTGACCACCTTGATGGTTCGTGCGTTGGCCTGGTAACCGTTCTGGGCCTGGATAAGGTTGACGAACTCGTTGGCGACGTCAACGTTGGAGCCTTCCAGCTGCCCGCCAGTGACGGACCCAGCCCCTCCGGACTCACCCTGGGTCGGTACCGGCTCGCCGGAGTTGACGGTGGCCTCGTAGAAGTTCCCGCCGACCGACGCCAGCCCTTCCAGGTTGCAGAAAGTCGCCAACTGGATGGTGGCGAGATCCTTTCGGATGCCATTGGTGAAGACACCCACCAGAACGCCCTCTCCGCTGACCGCCAAGCTCGAGAGCACGCCGGCGCCGTACCCATCCTGGGAGCTGGGCGCCGCATTGGAGCTGTCGCCGGATTGGCTGACGCCGTCAAACGCTCCCACCGTACCCAAACCGACGGTCAGCGTTCGGGCGCTGTAGTCATCCAGCCCGTAACCGATAGTGATGGTCGCCGTATCGTTGATGGTCGCGTCCAACCCGCCGTAGCTGCCGTCGGACATGAAGGTGATCCCCTCGATCCGGCGGTCGAGAACGGTCACATCCCCGGTCAGGCTGGTCACCACCAGGTCCCAGTCTCCTAGGTTGGTCTTGACGAAAGCCGCCGAAAGCGTGTGGCCGAGCCCCTGCGGATCGTAGATCTCGATGTTGGTGTTCCGGACAGCCTCCCCACCGGGAGTGAGCAGATTGAAGAAATTGGGCAAATCCATAGTCCCGGTGGCCCCGGCTGCAACGGTCAGGCTGATGTCGGCCTGGCTGTAGCCCGCTGCGGTGTCCTTTAGATAGATCTGCCCGTTTCCCAGGCGGGCGGTTACTCCCGCGCCGGTAAAAGCCGTGTTGATGGCCGCGATCAGGTCGCTCATCTTGGTCGCGCCGGTCACGGCCAGCGTACCCTCGGTGATGGGGGTCCCGTCCGGCTCGTAGCCGTTGATCTCAATGGTCCCGACGAAGGAACTGGCCTGATCGAGATCGGCGAACGTCGTATCTTCCGACGCCATCGATCCTCCGGTGGTGTATTCGATGCCTGAGGCCAACACGTTCGTCGTCGGGCCGGCTGTCGCCACACTCGCGGCGAGCTGTCCGTTGTAGCTGACGGCGGTAGTCGCCCGGGCCGGCAGCGTCTGTTCATAGGGAATGCGGATCGCGTCGTTGGCGATGTCCTGGAAGCCGTCCGCTTCACCCGTGGTGCCTATCCGCTGAACGCGATAGCCACTGCCGGCTTCTACCAGGTGGAAGGCCGAATCCACCGAGAAGGTGCCTACACGGGTGTAGAGGTCCCGCTCGCCGTTGTTGACGACGAAATATCCGGCTCCCGCTATGGCCATGTCCAATGGCTTGCCTGTATTGACCATACTGCCCTGGGCCATATTCCGGTCGATCGATGCAAGCTGGACACCGCTGCCGATCTGCTGAGGGTCGGTCCCGCCGATCGAGCCGGTCGGCTGAGACGCCTCGCTGATCGTCTCGCTGAGCATGTCGGCGAAGGTCACTCGGCTGGACTTGAAGCCGTTCGTATTCAGGTTGGCCAGGTTGTTGCCCGCCACGTTGATCATCGTCTGGTGGACACTCATCCCGGAAACGCCTGACAGTAGTGCGTTGGCCATTGCTTTATCCTCTTAGCTAGAAAAACCGTGCGTTAATCCTCGATGGTCAGGACCGCGTCCAGACCCAGCACGTAATCATCTACATTCAGGAAGACCTGCCCGTCATTCAGCCGAACGCTGTCCACCGGCCCGGAGTATTCCTTCGGCATGCCCGCCTCGTTAAGGACCAGCTCGCCGTTGTCGTCAGCGATGTGGAACGTCACG
>SDBT01020745.1_pt1 | contig 10273 bp, 8 predicted proteins | sample 2277101 | NCBI WGS metagenome assembly SDBT01 (sample SAMN10404973, study PRJNA504765) | marine sediment metagenome | isolation source: marine sediment core GS10_PC15, 103 cmbsf | place: Arctic Ocean: Southern Knipovich Ridge | collected 2010
GCCATGATCTGTCTTGAAACAGCCCTCATGGAATATCCCGGCCGGACTCTGTCATCATGAAAGCAGCTATATATAAAAAATACGGATCACCGGGTGTCCTCAGGATCAAAGAAGTAGAAAAGCCTGCTCCTAAAGACAATGAGGTACTGATAAGAGTATATGCAACAACAGTAAATCGAACAGATTGTGCAATCCTTAGAGCAAAACCATTTTTTATCCGGCTTTTCACAGGCTTACTCAAACCAGATAAACCGATTCCCGGAACCGATTTTGCAGGTAAAATTGAAGCAGTTGGTAAAAACGTTACATCGTTAAAAGCCGGGGATAAAGTTTTTGGGTTTGATGACAGAGGTTTAAGCTCTCATGCTCAATACATGACACTGCCGGAAGATAATGCGCTGGCAACAATGCCAGATAACATAACATATGAGCAAGCTGCAGCCAGTATCGAAGGTGCACATTATGCATATAATTTTATCAATAAAGTGGACCTTAAAAGTGGACAAAAAGTTCTAGTTAATGGTGCAACAGGAGCTATTGGTTCTGCAGCGGTTCAGCTTTTAAAATATTTCGGAGCAAATGTGACTGCAGTGTGTAAAACGGAAAATACAGAATTAGTAAAATCGATCGGAGCCAGTCAAGTAATTGATTATACGAAGGAGGATTTTACTAAATCTAATGAAAAATATAATTTCGTCTTCGACACAGTCGGGAAAAGTACATTTTCAAAGTGTAAACCATTGTTAGAACCTGGTGGGGTATATATTTCATCGGAATTAGGTCCGATGGCCCAAAATGTTTTCTTGCCGCTTATTACTCCATTATTTGGTAACAAGAAAGTCATATTTCCTATTCCCACGGATCGTGTTGGATCTGTACTTCTTATCAGGAAACTCAGTGAGGAAGGAAAGTTTAAAGCAGTTATTGATAGAAAATATTCACTCGAAGAAATCGCCGAAGCATACAGATATGTTGAAAAAGGACAAAAAACAGGAAACGTTATAATTACTTTATAGGATAACAACAAATCCCAAAAAGAGCTTAGCTGAAAACGGAGGATATCAACGAAAAAGTCCCCTAAGGCTACTCAGGGTAGATAAGGTATTTCCGGCGGATTTTCATGAATGCTTCGAGATCATCTTCCCATGTGGCGCGGATCTCCTGTTCTGATAATCCATCAATGATCTGTTGCCTGAGCCTTGCGGTTCCTGCCAGTTTTTCAAAATATGGTATGAAGAAATTTTCCTTGTCAGGGAAGTTCCGGTATGCAAAGATCAGCCAGGAAAGATTGAGTCCGGGCTCAGGGTTCAGGGTATCCCTGAGATATCTGAGATCCTTGCCACGGCATAGTTTTCCCTCAAGTTTCGGATGGGATGCGCCCGGTCTGCTCTCTGGTATGAAGGAATAATCCCATTCATCAATATCCGGGTGTCCGAATACCTCAAAGGGCGAATCCGTTCCCCTGCCTTCACTGACTACCGTTCCCTCGAAAAAACCGGTAGAGGGATACAGGTATATTGAATTCATGTTCCTCAGATTGGGCGAGGGAGGAACAGGCAGATCATACCGGCTGCCATGTGAATAATTCTGACAGGGAATAACCTGCAAGCGGCAGCTTAGTCCTTCCCCAAGCCATCCTTCCCCGTTGATCATTTTTGCATACTCACCGATGGTCATACCATAGACAACAGGAACCTCATGCAGGCCCACAAAAGAGCTGAATTCAGGCTCAAGAACCGGTCCATCAACATAAAACCCGTTCGGATTAGGCCTGTCGAGCAAAAGGAGTTCCAGGTTGTTTTCTGCACATGCCTGCATTACATAAAACAATGTTGAGATATAAGTATAGAATCGTACGCCGACATCCTGAATATCAAAAAGAACAAGGTCAATATCTTCAAGGTCGCCGGCCGCAGGTTTCCTGTTCCTTCCGTAAAGAGAGACCACCGGCAGTCCGGTTTCAGGATCCACCCCGTCATCAACAAGCTCTCCGTACTCTGCTTCTCCCCGGAACCCGTGCTCCGGACTGAATACCTTCCATATCCGGTGCATTTCGCTTCCAGCTGCGTTGAGACTGTCAACCAGGTGGGTTCCTGAGATCATAGATGTCTGGTTGGCTACGATCCCGACCCTTTTCCCCTGCAGCAAAGGCAGATACATTTCAATGCGATCGGCTCCCGGTAGAATATCTTCTTGTCCGGCGCATGCCTGGAACAGAAGGGTAATTAGCAGGGTGCCTGTATAAATGCCTGTTTTCATTTTTTGCGCGATTTAAAATGATTTGCATTCAGCACGATAAGAGACAGGGCAATAATAAGCATTCCCGTCACTGCAATGACTTCCGGTTTCTCACCCGGAAGGATGATCCAGCTCAGGATGGCTCCGAAAACCGGGATCAGGAATTTCCAGATATTCAGCTCAGACACTTTAATGCCCGGACGTCTGAGAAGGACAAACCATATGCTGAATGCAATGGCTGACATTACACTCAGCCAGCCTAGAGAAATGTAGTATGGCAATTCGTTAATCCCGAAGCTCAGTCCTTCAAAAGGTATGGACAAAAGGATCAATCCCAGTCCACCAATCATCAACTGGGCCGAATTCAACAATATAGGAGGCAGACCGTCGCGGTATTTGACGACCACTACATTGCCAATGCTTCCGGCCAGATTGGCAACAACCAGGATAAGTATCCCCCAGAATTCCTTTCCCTCTGCCCAACTGAAGTTTCCCCTGCTGGCAGCAATAACCACCACCCCTGCCATTCCCAGGGAAATGGATCCCAGTTTCCGGAATGACAAGCGATCATCTTGAAGGAGTATGTGGGCGATTATGGCTGAGAACAGGGGACTTGCACCGATGATGATGGCGGTGAGTGAGGCGGGAACCATGCTGATACCAATGTAAAAACAGGTATAAAGAAAAAAGGTCTGGAAAAACCCAAGCCGGATAACCTGCTTCCAGTTCTTCCTGATAAGGCGGATTGAGTTCTTAGGATTGCCGCAGAAAGGCAGGATGTACATTCCTGCCAGAAAGAACCTGATTCCTGCAAACTGTAGTGGCGTGGTATAATTTAACCCGATCTTAACGCCGACAAAGGCGGTTGACCACAGAAGGCAGGCCGCAACAGCAAGGAAAGTAGTACTGAGTATCTTTGACCGCATTATCAAAATGCTTCATTCTCGTTTCCCTGTAAAAAGACTAAATTTGCTTGCGGGAAAACTTAATACCCAAAGTAAATCATTTTAAGTGAACACAGAGTTTTTTATTGCCAGAAAGCTGATCTTCAGCAAAGACAAGGGTAAAAGTATATCCCGGTCAATCCTTGATGTGGCTATTTTCGGTATTGCCCTGGGACTGGCAGTAATGATTGTTTCTGTGGCGGTAGTAACCGGTTTCAAAAATGAGATCAGCCGGAAAGTTGTGGGATTCGCCTCACATATTCAGATCCTGAATTTTGATTCAAACATCTCCTATGAAACACAGCCTATTAACAGCCAGCAGAAATTCATTGATGAGTTGAGGGCGGACCCGGCCATTCAAAATGTACAGGTCTTCGCCACAAAGGCAGGAATAATCAAAACAAAATCCGAAATCCAGGGTGTTGTATTGAAAGGTGTTGGTGCGGATTATGACTGGGGATTTCTGCAGAGTTACTTGCAGGAAGGAACTATTCCTGTCATTCAGGATTCAGTACAGAGCAACGATGTAATGATCTCAGGGTACATTGCATCCCTGCTGAAACTGGAATTGAATGATGACTTTTTAATGTATTTCATCCAGGATCCCCCAAGGATGCGGCGGTTTACGGTGACAGGAATCTTTGCAACAAGCCTGGAAGAATTCGATAAGATTTTCGTATTCGGAGATATCCGGCATATTCAGCGGCTAAATGACTGGAGCGGGGAACAGATCAGTGGTTTTGAAGTGAATATCAATGATTTCAGAGATATTGAGGAGCAGACCTACCGGGTAATGAACAGCGTTGGATTTGGCTTTTCGGAAAATGGCTCAAGGCTGAAGGTGATCAATATTCGCGATAAGTATCCACAGATCTTTGACTGGCTGAACCTCCAGGATATGAATGTCCTGATCATCCTGGTCCTGATGCTTGTGGTTGCAGGATTTAATATGGTTTCCGGATTGCTGATACTGATTCTTGACCGGACAAACATGATCGGCATCCTCAAAGCCCTGGGCAGTCCGAATGTTAGCATCCGTAAGATCTTTCTCTACCAGTCCGGTTTCATGATACTGAAGGGCCTGATCTGGGGAAACATAATAGGCATCGGCATCTGTCTTGCACAGAAGTACTTCGGAATCATTGAACTCGACCAGTCGTCCTATTATCTTTCCACTGTGCCTGTCAACCTGAATATACTCCAGATTCTGGCACTGAACCTGGGAACGGCCGGTATCATCATCCTGATGTTAATCGTCCCTTCGATGGTCATCTCAAGGATTAGTCCCGCCCGCGCCATACGGTTTGAATAAATAGCAGGATCCCGGTGCGGACTCCGGCAGGATTATTAAGGTGGATCCTCTACTTTTTGCCTTTCGCTGCAGTATCCTTCAGGGCCGTAATATCTTCCTCATGCTTCTTCAGAATATTCTTGATCTCCATATCAATGGCCTCTCTGGTATTTTCAACTTTGGCTTCCAGTTTCAGGTAATCCTTTTCAATACGCCTCCGGTTTGTTATTACAAGAATCAGCAGAACAATGAAGAAAAGAAGGGCAACCATGACCAGGATCATCATCATTTTTTTTGTCCATTCCGCCATTTCGGTCCTGTCTGTCCGGGCTTTCTCCTCTGATACTTTCAGGGCTTGTTCCAGCTCGGATGTTCTGGTACTGTTCTTTCCAAGGGATTCATCCCTGGCGGCAAATTCCTGTTCCACATTCTTTAAGGCTTTTTCGAAGGCTTTTTCGAAGGCTTTTTTCTGTTGGTAAATTTGGGATTGCAGGCTCCTGTCTTTTTTCTTAAGCAGACCAAGCTCTTTCTTTAAACTTTTAACTTCCTCGAGAAGAATTGAGTCATTCTCCTGGGCTGACATGCTCAGGGTGATTAGAAGAACAATCAAGGCGACAATTATTTTTTTCATCATTAATTTGTTAAGGGGTGAACAGCAATAAATTACAAAATTATCTGCAGATTACCAACCGGGTGAATATAATTTTGGGGAAATACTTATTTTCGTGAAGAATATGGAAAGGACCGATGGATTCATAAGCAAGCTCAGACAATCTTTGCAAAAGGATTTACCAGGTCAGGAATCCCAGTTTAAAATGGCACCCGGGGCACGGCTGGAGAACAGGCATGGATTTTACCAAAATGCAGCCGTCCTGATACTGCTTTACAGGAATGGGGACAGATGGCATATTGTACTTATGAGAAGGCCTGAATACGCGGGGGCCCACAGCAACCAGGTAAGCCTGCCGGGCGGCAAACATGAAAGCAGGGACCATGACCTGGAAGCAACAGCATTACGTGAGACACATGAAGAGCTTGGAATTGACGATTCAGCTATTCGTATACTCGGAAAGTTAAGCAAGCTTCATATTCCGGTCAGTGGAATTGAAGTAAGTCCCTATGTCGGGACATATCCTGAAAAACCTTTCTTCAAACCGGATCCTTCGGAAGTTGCATACCTTATTGAAGTCCCAATTTCAGATCTTCTTTCGCCTGAAAACATCAGGGAGGAACTCAGGACACTCCTGAACAAACCGGTCAGGGTACCCTATTATCAGATTGAAAAAGAACATATCTGGGGGGCAACAGCCATGATCCTTTCAGAATTCACGGATGTCATCAGGCGTCTGGAGGAGGTTGATCTTCAATAATGTTTTTATAATGCTCGTAACGTTCAAGCACCTGGATCACATAATTATAGGTTTCCCTTCCCCGGGCATAGCCGTATTTTACATCGGGATCCCTGTAATATTTTGGGTCAGACTTTCTCAGCAGGTTAATATCCACATTGTCGCGCCAGATCTTCGGATTCGCACCATTTTTCTTAGCAAGGGTCATAGCGTCGAATATATGTCCTGGTCCCACATTATAGGCAGCAAGGATAAACTTGATGCGTTCTTCCGGATCGGGTATGACATCCTCAAACCGCTTATCAAGCCATTTGATAAATTCGGTTCCGGCATGGATCTGTTCACTTTCAGTTGAACCTGATGAAACACCGAACCTGCGGGCAGTTGAGGGCATCAGTTGCATCAGTCCGAATGCACCTGCCCATGAGCGGGCCCCTGGATCGAAACGGGATTCCTGGTAGATCAGGGATGCCAGCAGGCGCCAGTCCCATCCTATCTCCCTGCCGTACTCCTTGATATAATCATCGTATTCGGATATTTTCCCGGTACTCAGTGTAAAAAGTTCAGATCTGACAATGCTGGCCGACCTCCTGTTTCTGAAATACTTATTGTAAATGACTGCATACCGGGTTGATTTCCTGTACTTGCTCAGCCAGTCATTGATCTCTTTTCGAAGCTCATCAGCATCTGAATTTACAGCCCAGGCCAGATTCTGGGGAAAACTTACCGCAGTCTTTACATCCAGGTTTGGATAATAGGTCTGGTTCACGAGGGCAACGTTCTCATCGCATACCGTATAATCGATCTGTGAGTCTGCCACCAGCATGATCAGGATTTCAGCTTCTTCCGGTACGTCAATGATATCAATTGTGTCGCCGATCTCTTCGGCAAGATTCTGCATGCGTTCGTAATAGGATGAATTTTGCTGAACGTATACCTTCTTGCCTCCAAGTTCCAGTTGATTCCGGATCAATTGCTTTTCAATCTGGGATCTGGTCATCTTTTTCCATCCATCAGGTTTTCTCTGAACAAGGACCTGCCTTGTCTGGCTGTGAGGAAGGGTAAAATCGAACATTTTCTTGCGTTCCTTAGTAATGGTAAGGTTTAAAGCAATCAGATCACAATCTCCCATAAGCAAACAGTTGAATGTTTCTTCAAGGTCATTGCTCACCACAACTTCGAGTCGGATGTTCAGGTGGTCTGCCAGATCCTGGAGCATATCATACTGATATCCCATGGGCTGGCCCCGGTAAATAAAATAATTGGTCGAATTGAAATCTGTGATGGCAACCAGTTTCCCTTTTTCGATGATCTGAGGAAGATCATTAACATTTCTCCCGCTAAAGGACTCTTCAGAGTCGCTTTTACAGCCAGCTGATGCCATAACAATGAGCATCAGCCAAAAACAAAGGTACAGAATCCGCCTGATCATATGTCGGATTTGAGTGCCAACAATTTAGTGATTGCATTACAGCCTGCAAAATCAAAGTGTTATTAAAAATGAACAATGGGGAGAATCAATTATAGAATGTCCAGGAAAGTCCAAATTTAACAACCCTCCCTCGTATTGGATAATTCAATACATGAAAATAGTTTTTACTGATCTGTCCGGCATAGACATGGTCCCATCGAATATAAAACCGGGTTCTTTTCAGTTTTGCATTCACGAACAGATTCAGATAAGGATAGTTACCGATCTTGCGAACATCCTGATTATAAAATGTTCCGCTTGAAGGAGCAAATGCCAGTGCCCTGTATTTTGTATAGTAGTACAGATCAAAACCGATCTCTACCGTCAGGGCATTCTTTACTACAATAAAACCAAGGAAGTTGGATGTATAATAAGAAAGATCGGGGATGCGAATCACATTATTATCACTGCTTACCTGGTAATGGATATGATGGTTGGAATGAAGTATCCCAAGCTTGAAATCTTTTTTCAATTCTCCGCTGATAACCGTTACAACAGGCTGATGTTGGACCGCTACGGCAGAATCATTGATAAAAACCAGATCGCTTAGCAGCGAAAAATTAAAACGGCCCAGGGTTTTAATGGCCTCATTGCTGATAGTCAGGGAACCACGGATGTCCTTTGTCTTTTGGAAATCATTATACCACCTGTAGTTATTTGACTCGTAGAAATTCAGGAAATGATCCGGTTCTTCGATTGCAAACTTTCCCGAAATACTGATCATGGATTCTCCCTGTTTTCCCTGGAACCGCTTGGTAATATAACCCTCCAGGATCAAATCTGCAGCTTTATAACCAAAAAGATAATATTGTCCCCTGAGCAGCCAGTCCCACCCAACACCAACAGTATGCATAAAACTGACTCCTATTTGAACATTATGGTAAGAATAGTCCTGATGATTTATAATAGTAGTATCAAAGATGCTCCTGATAGTATCGTTGTTCACTTCACCCAGCCCTCCCCTGTCCGGAAAGTAGATTCTTCTGGCATAGTTCACATATCTTGTATTTATTACCGTATCGGCTGTGGTATTAAATGCATATTTTATCCAGTCGTGTCTGATAAATGCTCTTGCGCCAAAATCCGTTGCGCGGTTCGGATTTTCATCAAGCATCACTTGAAAGGTGTTAGACAGGGAACGGTAATAAGTCGAATCAAATGTATTGTCGGGGTCGATGAAATAATTCGGATAAAAATCTCTGTTCAAACTGGTTATCCTGTCTTCATACAACCGGTAATTCCGCTGGTATTCAAAGTTATGGATAAATGACCCGGTTTTTGTGGTACGCTCCCTTAATCGCCTGAATCCTGTTTCAGTGGTTGTATCCGGAATCTGCTCGAATTTACCGAATTTATACCGCTGTGTTAAATGATAATTGATATTCCTCATGGTGGATTCTGCTCCCTCCAGGTTCACTGCATAGATCCTTTCATCCTGCTCTGAATTCATAAAGGCACTATCGCTTTTAAGTCCCCCATTCTCCTGTGCAATCTGCGAATTAACATGAAAACTGGAGTGGAGGGAATAGTCCTTCCCTGTATAGGAGCCAAAAAGGTTTACACTGTTAAATTTTGATTTCTGCCGCTGGTATGCTCCTTCGGCTCCAAGAAGGCGGATGTCAAAGCCCAAATTGAAAAAAGGAGTTATATTTTGAGTATGAATGACATGGAACATTTCCTCCCGTTTCTCGCGATCACCTGTTGAGGCAAAATATTCAAGCAGGGTAAAAGGTTTAGTGATATTATAATAAACATTCTTCTCAGGGGTATATAAATAGGGGACAAAGGGTCTGAGAAAAAAAAAGTCAGGTTGTAAGTCCCGGTTAAAATACAAATTATCCCTGGTTTGTAACCCGATATTTCCCAGGAAGGACTGAGAAATACTGCTGTTATAAACCGGGTTGAAAACCTGGAATTCCGTCTGGGCAGTGTCCATCCTGTAATCCTGCATGACAGTGAAATCTTCCGTCATGATCCATGTCCTCACAAAGTTGGGTGCTGTGTCAGGTAATTCCCTTATCTCACGTTTTTCCTGTACTTCCAGGTCTTCCCCTACATCCAGGTTTTCCTGTATTGCCCGTTTTGACTGTGCGTACCCCAGAACCGGGATAAGCAGCATTAGCAGGAGGACCGGAATGTTTTTCATGGCTCTAAAGTTAGCATATTTATAACGGCTGCAAGGCCGGTAAATTTTTCTATTTTTACACAATGTTCAGAAAAATATACATTCATTCGCTGATTATCATCCTGCTTTTCGCAGGAGCATGTAAAACACCGGGCTCAAAATCCGTAGTCCTGGTCTCCAGAGAGTATGGAAACATATTTATGAACTGGGTGTCACGGGCCGATAACACAATAGAGCGGGTAAATATGTATACGGTTTCAGACGATTCCATTATGTATTTTTTGTCAGTTGCCGGCGGAATAATCATTTCAGGAGGACCTGATATCAATCCTGATCTGTACGGTAAATCATCGGAGACCGAACGCTGCGGGCCTATTGATCACAGACGTGATACTCTTGAGCTGAGGATGATCCGGTATGCCATGGAAAATGATATCCCATTGCTTTGCATCTGCCGCGGACACCAGATTCTGAATGTAGCAAACCTTGGAAGCCTGATCATCGATATTCCTGCCGACTTCGATACCACGATCCTCCACCGCACCGGTGGTAAACATATGGTCCGGGTGGTGGAAGCAACCCTCCTGTCAGAGATAGTTGGGGCAGAAAGCGGCCTTGTAAACAGCCGCCATCACCAGGCTGTGGAACTCATCGCACCTGGTTTCAGGGCATCTGCCTTTGCCCCGGACGGGATCATCGAAGCCATTGAACCGGTTGACCCCGGGGGACATCCATTTATTCTGGGACTACAATGGCACCCGGAATCACGAATAGAGCTATCCGCACCGAATCAATCAGCTCAATATTGTGTTGGGCAAGCGTCATATTCTTATAAAAAGCACCCACCATCGCTAA
>SDBT01020746.1_pt1 | contig 10273 bp, 9 predicted proteins | sample 2277101 | NCBI WGS metagenome assembly SDBT01 (sample SAMN10404973, study PRJNA504765) | marine sediment metagenome | isolation source: marine sediment core GS10_PC15, 103 cmbsf | place: Arctic Ocean: Southern Knipovich Ridge | collected 2010
GCCTCTGAAGATGGAACTTGTGGGGAACTTTAATTCGTTTTATTCGTTTCTGCTGGAGCTTGAGAAGCTTCCGCGAATAATGAAAATTCGTGAGCTTAAGGTAACGAAGCAGTCGAAGCACGAAGGCCGGATATCCGGCAGTTTTGTGGTCAGCATCTTCTTCCAGAACGAGACGTGATGAAAGAAAACCTTTTGAGTAAAACGTAAATCGTAACATAAAATCAACGGGGTTTTGCTTATGCTGTCTTTTTTGCGAGAACAGGGGAGTGGAAGAGGCCTTGAAGATTCATCGTCGGGCAAGGGCGGTGCGGTCGACGCCGGCGTCGGTGACAAAGAGGTCGACGAAAACAAGCAGGACTACCTTAGCGTGGCAACTCAGCAGAAAGACGTTCGCAAGAGCACAATCATGCTTTGCGTGCTGTTTGGGGTGGGTCTGCTGTGTCTTTTCTTCATGATAAAGAAGAGTTCTCCTGGTTCGGCGGGTGCATCTCAGCTTGTCGGCGGCGGCACCGAGGAGACCCAGATCGAGATTGCCATAGCCCGCCTGACGGGTGTAAGGTCTGAAATGTTCGAAGGCATCGAGAGAATAGTCAAGAAGTTTTATGAGTTCTCGGATGTCAGACAGGTTGGTGTAGAGGAGCTTGTGAAGAATCCGTTCAAGACGGACAGGTCGTTTGGCAAGGTTAAGGGGTCCGATGCAGGCAGGAATGACGAAGTCCACGCGGAAATGTTGCGAGTTCGGCGGTTGAGAGAACAAGCGAAAGGTATGCAGCTTTTAAGCATTATGGCAACGGACACCGGCAACTGCTGCATGATTGACAACAAGATACTGTACGAGGGAGATTCGATCCGCGATTTCAAGATCGTTCGGATCGACGGCAGTTTCGTGAAGCTTGCATCAGCGGGTGTGGAGGTGATACTGAACTTGTCGCAGTGACACCGTGTTGTCGGCGAAGGCGTCGATCGGTCGTTGCGAGATAGATCTTAGCAAACAGGCTGAGAATTCAAGATGGATATCAAGCAAATACTCAAACTTGAAAAGAAGCGGAATTCGCGGGGCGCTGACAGCGGTTTGCGCGGGGGCGGCGATTCCGGGGGCGCATCGTCGGAACAGGACGAGGACGAGTCGATACGCGGTTTGGTCGACCTTTACAGTCCTGAGGAGAGCAGTGCGTCGCATGTTCACGATATTGTCGATGTTCTGCTGGAGCTGGGCAGGCTCACAGGTGAGCAGCACAGCCTGGTGCGTCAGAAGCAGGCGGGTCAATCGGGCGCGGATGTGGAGAGCCTGCTTTTGGAATCGGGCCTTGGAAGCGACGACATTCTTATGGCCAAGGCCAAGCTTTACGGTCTGGAGTTTCGGCAGGTTGATCCTCAAACGGTCGAAAGGGGAGCTTTCGAGAAGCTTGACTTCGAGTTCATAAAAAACAATTCTGTTTGCCCCGTCGCGGTAGAAGGTGAAACCCTCATCGTGGCGACAAGTGACCCGACGAATGTTTTCGCGATAGAAAGTGCCAAGAAGCGGACGCATATGAATCTGCAGGTGGTTGTGTGCAGTGCCGAGACCATCGAGGCGGTGTGTGATTCGTTCAGGGACAACGATGACCAAATCGACTGCAGCCTCGATGATATTATCAGCGATATGACCGATGTCGAGGTGGTCCAGGAAGAGAAGGAGGTTTCCGAAGACCTCGAAAAGATGGCGGGCCAGTCGCCGGTCATCAAGTTCGTGAATTATCTGATCAGCAACGCCATAAACGAAGGCGCCAGTGACATTCACATCGAGCCCAAAAGCAATATTACGAGGATACGGTATCGAATAGACGGGACACTCTTCGAGACCAAGCAGGCACCGTTGAAGATGCACCCTGCGATTGTTTCACGAATCAAGATAATGTCGAATCTCGATATTAGCGAAAGGCGTCTGCCTCAGGACGGCAAGATTTCGGTAATTGTCGGTGGCAGAGGTGTTGATTTGAGGATCTCGACTCTTCCGACGAATCGAGGAGAGAAAGTCGTTATCCGAGTGCTGGACAGCAAGTCCATTACGCGAGGTCTGGAAGACCTTGGAATGGAGAAGGACGTGATGGAGACATTTGGCGAACAGATATCGATGCCTCACGGGATTCTTCTTGTGACGGGCCCGACGGGTTCGGGCAAGAGCACGACGCTTTACTCGGCCCTGTCGCAGATGGACGGTGAAAAATTCAACATTTCGACGGTTGAAGATCCTGTCGAATATGAGCTTGGTTTCTGCAACCAGGTGCAGACAAATGAAAAGATCGGCCTTAATTTTGCTTTGGCGTTGCGGAGTCTTCTGCGTCAGGATCCGGACATCATAATGATGGGCGAGATCCGTGACAATGAGACGGCGCGCATAGCTGTTCAGGCGGCCTTGACGGGACACCTGGTTCTGTCGACGCTTCATACAAATGATGCTCCGAGCAGTATCACACGACTGGTCAACATCGGCATCGATGCGTACCTTATAGCCGCATCGCTGAATGCGGTTCTCGCCCAGCGTCTGGTCCGAAGGACCTGCTCAGAATGCAAACAGCCTTACAAGATCCCGGAAAACATGCTCAAATACGTAGAGACTTCCGGACTAAATCCCAAACAGCTCTTTATCGGCGCCGGTTGCGAGCACTGCAGAGGTTCGGGGTACGCTGGCAGAGTGGGTATTTACGAATTGCTGGTTGTCGACGAGCAATTTCGCGACATGATCAACAATGACCCTTCGACGACAAGTATGCGCCGTGCGTTTTATCAGAGCGAGGCGGACAGCCTGTTTGACGACGGGATCAAGAAGGTAAAACAGGGCTTAACGACGATAGAGGAAGTTCTGCGTGTAACGGAAGCTTACGGCCTGAGCGAAGAGGAAGAATTCGTTGAGAATACGTAGGCAGTTCGCGTTGCGGGTCGGCAGTGAAATAAATGCAGGAGATTAGAGTACGAGGTACGGAAATTATGATAGACGTGAAGATCATCCTGGCAAATGCGATTGAAAAGGGGGCAAGCGACGTGCACATTAATATTGGAATGCCTCCAATTGTCCGCAAGAACACGGAGTTGAGTGAAATGGATTTTCCGGTGGTCACAAACGTCGATGCCGAGCAAATGGTTCTGACGATGGTAGGCCAGGACAGATTCAAGAAACTTCAGGCCGACCGCGATCTTGATTTTTCGACAATGCTTGATGACGGCAACCGGTTTCGTGTGAACGCTCATTATCAGCGTGAGACAATCGGGATTTCGTTCAGGGCGATTCCGAACCTGATTCCTTCGATAGATGAATTGAGTCTGCCGCCGATAGTCAGAGAACTGACCGATTTGCCGAGAGGCCTGGTAGTGGTTACGGGTCATACAGGTTCGGGCAAGAGCACGTCGCTGGCTGCAATGATAGGTGCAATAAATCAAAAGTACAGAAAGCGCATAGTGACGCTGGAAGACCCGATCGAGTATTTGCTGGAGAACAACAACTGCATGATTGAACAGCGTGAAATCGGTTCTGACTGCCCGACATTTGCGTCCGGTCTAAGGCATGTTTTGCGGCAGGACCCGGACATAATTATGGTTGGCGAGATGCGTGACCTGGAGACGACGAGTTCTACAATAACGGCTGCGGAGACGGGGCATCTTGTGTTCAGTACGCTTCACACGATTAACGCTTCTCAGACGGTCGAGCGTATCATAGACATTTATCCGGCGAATCAACAGAACCAGATTCGCGCGATGCTTGCGAACACGCTTCAGGCGGTCGTTTCGCAGACGCTCTTTCGTCGAATAGATCAGCCGGGGATGATTCCGTGCACGGAGATACTGCTGTGCACCTCGGCGGTGAGGAACTGCATTCGTGAGAACAGGATATTCGAAATACCGAATATAATCGAGACTTCTCGCCGGCTGGGAATGCACAACATGGACAACAGTATTGCCGAGATGCATGCGAAAGGATACATCGATACCGAAGAAGCAATTACTCGTTCAAGCAATCCGGGCAAGATGGAGAAGGACCTTGCCGCACAGCCTGTGGGCGTCGGCAGCTAATGGGGGGTTCACAGAAACGTTACATATACGAAGTGTCGAATTATGGCTGATTCATTACAAAATCAACAGAGCGGCGTGGCGGTTGCGGAGAGAAGCGGCAAGAGCCAGGCGGGCCGTTCGGGTCAACGGCAAGGGGCCGCCGGCGGGCTGTCGGACACCGAGGAGCAGAGCATGCTCCAGAAGATACGGGGTTTCAGAGTTGAGTTTGGTCCGAACAGGAAGGACATTCTGAACTTCACGAACCAGCTTTCGGTGATGATTCGTGCGGGTATAAGCCTGCAGGAGTCTCTCGAATTGATAGCCGAACAGCAGCCGAACCAGAGATTCAAGTTCATAATTTCGGACCTGAAGGGGCGGATTGAGTCGGGCCAGAGTTTTTCGCAGGCACTTGCCGAGCACCCCAAGGTTTTCACCAAGCTTTATATGAACATGATTGCGGCGGCGGAGATTTCAGGTTCGCTGAGCAGCATGCTCGAGAAACTGGTCGAGTACCTTGACGCGGATGCAGAGACGCGTTCTCAGGTCAAGAGCGCCATGATTTACCCGGTGATCATCGCGTTCATGGCGGTTTTTGTAACGTCATTTCTTCTTTGTTTTGTTTTGCCCAGGTTCGTGGCGATATTCGTCGGAAAGGAACATTTGCTTCCAGCCCCGACGAAGATCCTTATGGCAAGCAGCGCGTTTTTGCGGAGCTACTGGTTCCTGGTCATTCCTCTTGTTGCGGGGGCCATTTCGGCTTTTCTTTACTTCATTAACACCGGTCCCGGCCGAAGGTGGTGGGACAAGGTGAAACTGGTTCTGCCGGTATTGAAGAAGCTTTGCCGCAGTTTGTACATAACACGAAGTCTGCATACGATGGGTGTTTTGACGCATGCAGGCGTTCCGCTTTTGAATACGCTTTCGATAACGGCCCAGGTTGCGGGCAACGTCCATTATAAGAACATGTGGCTCGGCGTTCATGAGGATGTGCGCCAGGGCAAAAAGATCGCATCAAGCCTGATGCAGTACAAGCTGATGCCTTTGGACGTTGTCCAGATGATAAGAAGCGGGGAAGATTCGGGTACTCTCAGCGATGTTCTGCGAGACGTTTCAAATTTTTATGCGAGAGAACTCAAATCAGTCATCAAGACAGTGACATCAATGATAGAGCCGATCATGATAATCATCATGGGTCTACTGGTGGGTTTTATAGCGATGAGCATTGTTCTTCCGATTTTCAAGATATCCAGTGTTGTGATGGACAAGTAAGGAAATTTCCTTTTTATTCGCAAAAGAACCGGTCGGACCGGGTTTAATGCGGGAGGAATAACAGATGAAAAGATATGCCTTTTCACTTGTAGAAGCTCTTATTGCGATGGCTCTTGTTGGTATTGCGATTGTCTCTCTGGTTGCCGCGAGCAGTTCGTTTACGAAGGTCAACGGCGCCGGCAGGGACATGTCGACTGGGGAGTTTCTGATTGAACAGATACGGGAGCTGACAGCGCCGCTTCCGGTGACGGATCCACAAACCGGTGCGGACACATTCGGGCCCGAGGAGGCGGGCGTTGCCGGCTACGACGATATCGACGATTTTGACGGTGCGACATTTTCTCCGCCGATAAGCGTCGGCAGGGGCAGTCTCTCGGCCTTTTCGGCCTTTAGCCAGCAGGTCACCGTTCAAAATGTAAGTGCCGGTAATTTCGACCAGGGTGTCGCCGACCACGGCAGCAGCTTCGTCAAAGTGACGGTAGAAGTTTCCATGAACTCCGAGTCCCTCGGCTCGGTAAGCTGGATTCGTGCCAATATAGGGAACTAAGGGGGGCAATGCCAATGTCACGCAAAGCGACCCGACATTTTGCAGGCTTTACGATTGCGGAATTGCTTATCGCCCTGGCTATCACGGCTATATTGCTCGCGGCGGTTGCGGTGGCTTTTAATGCATCGTTTATTAATTACCAGAAAAACAAGGACATGTTCCTCGCGATAAACGGCGCGCGTCAGGCACTGACTCGGATAACGAGCCAGTTGCGCACGGCAAACGCGGTCGACCCGAACGCTCCGGTCAACGAATGCTCGCTGATAACAACAGCCGGGGACGATATAACGTATCGATTCGACAACTCGGACAACAAGCTTTATCTCGACTCGGGCGTGAATTCGTATGTCCTTTGCGACAATGTCACGGGGATGACTTTCACGAAGAATACGGCAACGGTGGACGGTGTAACGTACGTTCAAAACGTCCTGGTTTCAATAACCGTAGTCAGCGGCAGCGCCGAGCAGAATCTCTCCGCGGCGGCGGCGATCAGACGAAATCTGCAGTAGAGATTGCTTTGTTTTAGCGAGGCTGATTTTTCTGCAGTTGCGGTTGTTAAACAGGACAGCTGTTGTTGAGTAGCGGACGACAGAGCAATCGAGATTGATGAGTGCAATTGGGCAATAAGCTGGTGGGGGTATTGGCCATCCACTTCACTTCTTTCGGTCGTTGCGACCCGTAGAAGGACAGCGTGGGTAATAAATTATCCACCCTACGACTGTCTGCGCATACAACGGAAGTAAGTCCAAGAAATAGATTTCTCCATTGTGCGATGCACAGCATCGCTCCGGTCGAAATGACCGGGTAGTCGCATAACTTGTGAAACTGTGTACTATTTAGCCCTCGCTTACGCTTCAGGCTTTGTTGGGGCAATGCGCGAGGATCAATTCCAATTGGTCTGAGTGGGCGAAAATTGCACCTGTTGGGCGTGGGGATTTTCAGGTGGGACGATAAAATCACTGATAATGAAACTTTGACGGCGTCCGAAGCCTTGAGCGGCTTTTCCTGGGCTGTTGGCTTGGAAAAAATGGCCGGTGTTCGACCCAAACGGTTGTATCCGGCCAATCGATGTGCTAATATATGTCAATGAATTAAGTATCGGGAGATTCATATGAGTGATGGAAAAGCCAAGAGGCTTTCTCCTCTGGATAAGCTTGAGAATCAGAGCATTTTCATAATCCGGGAGGCATACAGCCAGTTTCGCGATGTTGTGGTGCTGTGGTCGATAGGTAAGGATTCGACGACGCTGCTGTGGCTTGTGAGAAAGGCGTTCTTCGGCAAGATACCGTTTCCCGTGTTGCATATTGACACGACGCACAAGTTTCAGGCGATCTACGATTTTAGAAAGGAATATGCGAAGGAGTGGAACCTGAACCTGATGGTAGCCAAGAACGAAGAGGCACTTGCCCGCGGCGTCGGGCCGGACAAGGGGAAGTTCGAGTGCTGCAACGAGTTGAAGACTGTTGCGCTGAAAAAGGCTATCGCAGAACACGGATTCAAGGCGTTGTATCTTGGTATCAGGAGGGACGAGCACGGCATCCGCGCCAAGGAAAGGGTCTTCAGTCCGAGGGACGAGGACTTCGAGTGGGACTATAAGAATCAGCCGCCGGAGCTTTGGGACCAGTACAAGACCAAGGCCGCCGAGGAAGAGCACCTGCGTGTCCATCCTCTGCTCGGCTGGCGTGAGATTGACATCTGGGAGTATATCAAGCGGGAAAAGATACCCGTGGCGGATTTGTATTTTGCAAAAGGCGGCAAGCGATACCGCAGTATCGGGTGTGAGACGTGCTGCGGCCCGATGGATTCGGATGCGGACACCATAGACAAGATCGTCGAGGAGTTGAAGACATCGAAGATATCGGAGCGAAGCGGCAGGGCACAGGACAAGGAAGACGACTACATGATGCAAAAGCTGCGCTCACTCGGGTATATGTAACAATGGATTCGGCATCAAATGCGGAATGACAAGTCTGCACTTTATGTGTTAGAGACTACTTAAATTCGACAGGGCTTAATATGGAAATGGACGTACTGAGTTTTGTAATTGTCGGCCATGTCGATCATGGGAAATCGACGTTGATTGGGAGACTGCTTTACGAAACGGATTCACTGCCGCCGGACAAGATCGAGGAGATCAAAAAGGCTTCGGCCGGGGCGGGCAGACAAACCGAATTCGCATACCTGCTCGACCACCTGGAAGAAGAGCGCAAGCAGGGTATCACTATCGACACGACCCAGGTCTTCTTCAATACGGACAAGAGACGATATGTCATAATCGATGCGCCGGGGCACGTTGAATTCGTAAAGAACATGATCACGGGTGCCTCACAGGCCGAGGCGGCCGTGCTGATCGTAGACGTCGTCGAGGGCGTCAAGGAACAGACAAAGCGTCACTCGTATATACTGTCTCTGCTCGGACTCAAGCAGGTTGTGGTGGTTCTGAACAAAATGGACCTCGTTGATTTTTCGCAGGACCATTTCGATTCGGTCAGGAAGAAGGCGCAGGAATGGCTTGGCTCGATCAATATCGAGCCTACAGTCTATATCCCCATCTCCGCGATCAGGGGCGAGAATGTTACGGCGAAGTCGGAAAACATGAAATGGTACGATGGGCCGACCTTCCTGCAGAGCCTCGACACGCTTAAGCACAAGCAGCCGCCGGAAAATAAATCCCTGCTTTTGCCGGTTCAGGACGTCTACAAGATCGATGACAAGAGGATAAACGTCGGAAGGGTGGAAGCCGGTTTTATCCAGGACGGCGCCGAAATCAAAATCCTGCCGAGCGGGCTGGTTACAAAGGTCAACTCCATCGAGAAATTTCTCGAACAAACACACAATGCCGTCGCCGGTGAATGCATCGGGATAACGACCACTGATTCGGTTTTCCTCGACCGCGGCAATATCGTTTGCCTGCCCGGGGCTGAGCCTGTTGTGACCGATACGGTCCATGCGAGTATTTTCTGGATGTCGAAGCGGGATTTCACACAAGGCGAGAAACTCATTCTTCGATGCGCCACGCAGGAGACAAGATGCAGGGTCGAGAGCATTAACAAGAGGATCAATTCATCAACGCTCGAAGTCATCGCCGAAGACGCCAATCAGATCAAGAATCTCGAAGTTGCCGAAGTTGTTATTAAGACGAAGACGCCGGTCGCGGTAAAGGACTTCAACGACGTACAGGAGCTTGGCCGTTTCATCCTGGTGCGCGATGGAAACACGTGCGCCGGCGGCATAATCGCGAGCGCGAACTAAAATCATGGGACAGAATTCGAGAACGATAGTAATAGGCCTTGACGGTGTGCCTTTCGGGATGCTCAAAGAATTTGTCGAAACCGGCGTCATGCCGAACACCGCGGGAATAATCGACGACGGGTATCTCACATCCATGCGATCGACCATCCCCGAGATTTCGTCCGTTGCGTGGTCGTCGATCATTACCGGCGCAAACCCCGCCGAGCACGGCATCTTCGGATTCACCGACACCCGTGCCGATTCGTATAAAATGAGGTTCCCGAATTTCAACGATTTGAAGGTACAGCCCTTTTGGAATCGGTGTCCTGGCAAGAGCGTGATCATCAACGTGCCTTCGACGTATCCGGTGCGGGAAATGAACGGTGTGCACATATCGGGCTTTGTATCGATCGACATCAACAGAAGCGTTCATCCGAGTTTGCTGATTGGCGAGTTGAAGAGCCTTGATTATCGTCTCGACGTTGCCTCCGAGAAGGCGCACAAGGACCTTGGGCTGTTTCTGGAGGACCTCGATCAGACGCTGACGGCGAGGATCAAGGCGGTGGAATACCTGTGGGACTATGTCGACTGGCAGGTCTTCATGCCGACGTTCACCGGCACGGACAGGCTGATGCATTTTCTCTATGAGGCTTACGAAGAGGATAATCACAAATACCACGGTGATTTCATCGAGCACTTTCGCAGAATAGATGCTGCAATCGGTGACATCTGTTCGAAGATGGCCGAAGAGGACAACCTCATAATGCTATCGGACCACGGCTTCGAGAAACTCGAAAAGGATGTCTATGTGAACCGGCTTTTGATCGAAGAAGGTCTCCTGACATTCAAGCCGAACGCCGATCCCAAGCTGATCAACATTGATTCGACGACGAAGGCTTTCGCGATGGACCCTGCACGCATCTACATAAACCGGAAGGGCAGATACCCCGAAGGCGGCGTTGAGCCGGGAGATGTAGATACGTGCCAGAGTGAACTGCAAAGCGTTTTCGAGTCGCTACGGGTCGACGGTGCGAAAGTGATAAAGCACATTTTCCGAAAGCAGGACATCTACGCGGGGGCGTATCTCGGAGATGGTCCGGACCTGGTTCTGGTCGCGGAAAAAGGTTTCAACCTCAAGGGCTCCATGGCCGCTGAGGAACTAACCGGAAAAGGCCCGTTCACCGGCAAGCATACTTATGA
>SDBT01020748.1_pt1 | contig 10272 bp, 13 predicted proteins | sample 2277101 | NCBI WGS metagenome assembly SDBT01 (sample SAMN10404973, study PRJNA504765) | marine sediment metagenome | isolation source: marine sediment core GS10_PC15, 103 cmbsf | place: Arctic Ocean: Southern Knipovich Ridge | collected 2010
GCCTTCCCGACGGTACATATATGCTACTCGACAAGCGAGAAGCAGAGCTCGATAAAGGCAAGCTAGAATCCGAGAAGACTGTCCGCGACCTCAGGGCGAAGTAAGTGGCGGATGAGTAAGCTGTTTCCTAGAGTAGCGGGTCTTATAGACAGAGACCACCCCTTCCTTTTTTATATAGAGAGGGTGAATAGTTAACGAGTCCCCAGAAGTATAGGCTCAATGCCTATCTTAACTCAATATGAGGGAATAAAACCCCGCTAATTGAGTCGTATGTCGTCTAATGAAGGACACTGGGGCACTATCAACATCATCCCCCTTTTTCCCAGATCCATATACCCCCCTGAAGTGAGATAAAACAAGCGTTATATAAGTATCAAAAGTATTAGAATACATAATGAGTGATCTTCAGGTAGCATTCCAGAGGATACAGAAACTCCGAAGAATCTCCATCCCAGCTAAAATGATGAAAGAGCTACAGTGGCAGGTAGGAGACCAAGTTATCATAGATACTTACAAGGGGAAACTTCTCATTTCCACAGTGAAAACCGTGGTCAAACCAATCAAGGAGAGGCTATAATTGTCGAAGAAACTGATGGCGTTAAAACTTAAGGCACGGGAGAGGGATAATCATATTTGTCAAGACTGCGGAAAGGCTCCAGGTCTGTTTTTTGGACAAGTTCATCACATTGATAAAAACAGGGACAACAACGTCTTGGAAAACCTTGTCACTCTATGCACAAAATGCCACGGGGAAAGACATACAGGCGAGGAAAGAATTAAGCCAGATCGAATCTGCGACAATGTCTCTCTTATACGAGTAGACTATGCAGGCAGGGTAACCCTACCTAAGTATCTCCTAGAAGCCATAGGAGTAGACATGAAGCATGCCTGTAACGCGGTGCTGTTAGTCGAGGCATACCCTAGCCTTGAAAACGCCAAGACACTGATAATGAAGAAGGGGAGGGCTTAGATGAGTCTCTCTCTCTCGCGCGCGACGCTGGTACCCAAGACGCTCTTTCTATGCTCCACTTGCCAGACAGCCCAGTGGTACGATGGGGACGAGCCCTCCCAAGATATTTTCAAGCATAAGCATCACACCTTCACGATACTGACGCCTGAAATACGTAATCACGATAAAATGTTCCGCGATTGGCTCCTCCTAATCCTAGGCTGGCCCTTGAAAGAGGAGACTGATGCATAATACCTCGAAACAAGAAGCTGTCAAAAAAAAGTAAGAAGAAAAGGCACAAGAAAAAGAGGAAAAATAAATGACTGAAGCCCCAGAAGTCCCAAAAGTCTACTGCCCCAAGGAAAATAAAGAAGTCCCGATCTGGTGGTGTCTAGGAAGTTTTATGCAGCAAAGACCTGTGTGTCCGGAGCTACTGGAAGCCACGGTTAAATTCGCTGAAGATTACGCCGAGGTCAAATGCAAGGCACAGGAGGAACAATGACTAATAACTCAAAATACAAGGAGGCTCTAGGTCGACTCGATAAGGACACTCGGGTTTGCATAAAGTACCTTGAGAACCTGATAAACGACAAATTCAATGCATCCCTAAGAACTCAGCAACCATCCCCGAGTGTCAACCTATCAAAGATCGAGTCAAGTCTGGATAGCCTTCAGAAGCAGATTGACGGGCTGAGACCGAAGATAGACGCAGCTCATAGCCTCGTCCAAGAGCATGATGAAAAGGAGCAATATCTGAATACTCTGACTGAAAAAGGTGAGAAAATGTTTGATATGATGAAAGAACATTTTGAAGAACTATACAAATCTGGCTATTATAGCGAGGGAACGCGACGGAAAATCCGAGATGAAGGACTACTCAGGAAGGAGAAATTAAATGAATAGCGAAGAACGAGAATTTTATTCGCAATGTCTAGAATGTTCTTACGAGGAGATAATAGAGGAGAAAAGAGATTATAACGGTGAATTGTTAGCGGTTTCAGTTTGCCCCGTATGCAGTTTCTATGACTGGACACTTCCTAAAGATTGGGATGGGGAAGACGAAGAAATATTAGGTTTGACTAACGAATGGGCTAAAGAGGAATCTCAAAAAATATTGAAAGAGCATAACCTATTCTATAAAATTGAGTTTTCTGAACCAGCAAAGCAACTATTGACAGAAGCAGATCTAATTGATAAAATCAAGAAACCGATTATCGAATTATGTGACCTATTTGACACAAATCATGTCTATGTGAGTCAATACCGAAAGGGAATCAAAATCAGTTTAGGAGATAATTGACATTGAATACCCATAATAAAGGAGGGATCAATAATTCGGCGTTTTAAATGTCCTTTTTGTGGCTGGGTTCATACTTTTTCACCAAGGAATAGATCGAGGTCTAAGAAGAAAGTAACGGGGTTTATTTGTCCTAGTTGTGGTCGGAAGCCTACGAAAGCTGATCTTGTTAAGAAGAGGGGGAGGGGTCCGAAGCCCAAAGAGGAGCGAAGGAATCGATCCAAGAAAGAGAAAGTTGTCGAAAAAACTCAAATTATTGTAGCTCCTCAACCCTATGTTAAACAATTCGAGTGGCGAACAAGTGGGTCGCCTCCCCCAGGGGAGTCTCGGAGGTATGGAGGTGGGACTGGGTGGCAGCCCAAGCCGCCTCAGTCGATGGCTCGTAGTCTGGGAGAGGCCGCAATGGTCTCCCTCGGTATCAGACCCTCTGCTCCTATACCGCGTTCAAATTATATGGAGGTGAATGAAGAATTGGAAAAACTGACGTATGAAAGACAGGCCCTTGAGGGCATCAGGGAGAAGATGGATATGCAGGAAAAGAAGCTCGTAGTCATAGTGACACGGCTTGACAGCGTGGATGAACGGCTGGATGCACAAGTCGTGAAGTTATGTGATAATCTTGAACAACTTGACTCGAAGATAAATGTATTATCGACTATGGTGGCGAGGATGGACGATATTCTGACTCACTTCGATAGGAGGAGTCCTAGATAGTCAAGGTGGGCTGGCGTCTGAATCGAAGTGATGTTATTGGCTGAGTTGAATACAGGCACCCAAAACTTTTTTCCTCAATAATACTAAACAGAATCACCCATCCAAATAATCGAGGTCATCCGTAAGATCAAGAGAATCCAACAATCCAAGATCATGATAAATCTGGTGCTACGAGTCATCCAGACGATCCAGCTCGTCCATAATATCGATTATAATCAACTCACAAATACTCTCCAACATCTCCAAGAAGTCAGAGACGTTCTTCCTCAACTGATCCACCTCCACTTGCTCAATCCTGGCTCGCTCCCTTCTATGCACCTCAACTGATACACGACGAACGCTAAGAGCCAACACATTAGCAGACACACCAACACGGGTAAACGCCCCCACCAGACGAGACCCAAGAACAGCAACACAACGACGAGCCCACACCTTAAGGTCACCCATCAGAGGGATACCAACAAAAACAGGGCGTATAACCACCCCAAACAGGGGTAACGAAAAGTAAACCGGCTCCTCAAACCAAACCCGACCACCGGGGCGCACCACGGGAGGAGGAACAGTAGTCGAAGTCGAAGTGCTGGAGCTTGTAGAGGTGCTAGTAGATGTACTAGTGGATGTTGACGAGGAGGTGCTAGTCGAGGTAGAAGTCGAAGTAGATGTACTCGTGGAAGTACTAGTCGATGTCGAAGAAGAGGTTGAGCTTGAAGTAGACGTGCTCGTGGAGGTACTGGTACTTGTGCTAGTAGAGGTACTGGAACTGGTAGAAGTCGAGGAGCTTGTACTGGTACTCGAACTGGTACTGGACGAAGTAGACGTTGAAGTGGAAGTAGATGAGCTTGTAGAGGTACTGGTGCTGGTGGACGTGCTAGTCGATGTCGAAGTTGTTGAGGTTGAGGTACTCGTTGATGTACTCGTACTAGTGGATGTTGATGTGGAAGTAGATGTTGAAGTTGTACTTGTACTAGTCGAAGTACTGGTACTCGTACTCGTAGAGGTAGACGAGCTGGTAGAAGTAGAAGAGCTAGTAGACGTTGAAGTGCTTGTCGATGTTGTGGAAGTACTAGTCGAAGTCGAGGTGGAGGTAGAGGTTGTACTGGTTGAGGTCGAAGTCGTAGATGTACTAGTGGAAGTAGATGTCGAGGTCGTGGAAGTTGAAGAGCTTGTAGATGTGGATGTAGAGGTAGATGTAGACGTTGAAGTACTCGTAGTTGAAGTCGAGGTCGAAGTAGATGTAGAGGAACTAGTGCTCGTCGAAGTTGAGGTGCTGGTAGATGTCGTTGAAGTCGAGGTGCTCGTGGACGTACTCGAACTCGTGGAGGTAGACGTAGAAGAGCTAGTCGAAGTGGAGGACGAGGTAGACGTTGAAGTGCTCGTAGAGGAACTCGTACTTGTCGAGGTCGAGGTTGAAGAGCTTGTTGACGTACTCGTACTGGTAGAAGTAGAAGTCGTAGACGTTGACGTGCTTGTAGACGTGCTGGTACTAGTGCTTGAACTCGTAGAGGTAGAAGTGCTAGACGAGGTGGATGAACTAGTTGAGGTACTCGTACTGGTGCTCGTGGTTGAAGTACTAGTAGATGTTGAAGAACTGGTCGAAGAGCTTGTGGACGTTGAGGTACTCGTAGATGAACTGGTTGAAGTGCTCGTACTTGTGCTAGTTGTAGAGGTAGAAGTACTCGTAGAGGATGTTGAGGTACTTGATGAAGTACTGGTGCTGGTGCTAGTTGAAGTAGAGGTAGTTGATGTCGATGTACTCGTCGAGGTAGTTGAGGTAGAAGTCGAACTACTGGTAGACGTAGAAGTACTCGTAGACGTACTCGTAGTCGATGTAGAAGTCGAAGTTGAAGAACTAGTTGAAGTAGAAGAGCTAGTAGAAGTAGAACTGCTTGTAGTCGTAGATGTTGACGTTGAGGTACTGGTGGAAGTACTAGTAGTACTCGTAGAAGTTGAAGTCGAAGTACTTGTTGAGGACGAGGTGGAAGAACTCGTAGAAGTAGAAGTAGACGTGGTACTAGTTGAAGTTGAAGTAGATGTCGAAGAGGATGTTGATGTACTGGTCGTGCTGGTACTTGTAGAAGAGCTGGTACTAGTCGAAGAACTCGTGGAGGTTGATGTCGAAGTAGAAGTAGAAGTGCTGGAAGTAGATGTGGAAGTGCTCGTAGACGAGCTGGTGCTTGTACTCGTCGTGGAAGTACTCGTACTGGTGCTAGTCGAAGTACTGGTAGACGTAGAAGACGAAGTACTGGTAGAGGTAGAAGTCGATGTGGTGCTTGTTGATGTAGAAGTACTGGTCGAGGTAGACGATGAGGTGCTACTCGAAGTTGAAGTAGAAGAGCTTGTCGAGGTCGTACTAGTCGAAGTACTTGTAGAGGTAGATGAGCTCGTGGAAGTCGTTGATGTTGAAGTAGAGGAAGAGGTAGAGGTCGAAGAGGACGTAGACGAGGAGCTAGTACTCGTAGAAGTCGAAGTAGAGGTACTAGTCGAAGTTGAGGTACTGGTACTAGTACTAGTGGACGTTGTACTTGTGGAGGTGCTCGTAGACGTGGAAGAACTAGTCGAAGTCGAAGAAGACGTAGATGTACTAGTAGTCACTACCTCCGGAGCTATGTAGCAGACGAAGCCCCAGTAAGCGTCACGGACAGTGGGTGTAGAGTCGGGGACAACCTTTAGGGTCACATATTCATCGAGAGCAACGGTGTCGGTTAATACCCCAGAGTCCCCAGTTGTGTCTGTACCGCTGACGGTAGCAACCACATCATTACTCGCACCGACCACATTAAGACTAAAGTCATACTTGTTACCAGCACCAGGAGAGCCGGTCAGTAATATGTGGAGCTTCTTCAGGGTACAGACTTGACCAAGCTGGTAGCGCTGATCTTCGTTGGCGGTCCAAGCCCTGCTGTAAGTAGATGGCACGGAATTGTTGTACTCTGTGGCAGCATCAGGAAGGTTATTATAAGTTCCCCCAAGTACGATGCTCTCGCCATCAATGTCAGCAACGAAAGTAAACCCCCATCGACCGTAGGGTGTGTCCGAAGGACCGTTCAGGGGTTCAATCATCATGGTGAGGATGTCACCAGCAACAACATCGACTGTGTTGACTAAGTTACTCCCCACCCAGGCAGGGGCTGTGACAGTAACCGTTAGAGCCGTGTTTATCTGAGGTCCTTCAGCAGGTCCCTTTCTGAGTGTGACCCTGTAACCTTCAGGATCAATCCCAGGAGCTCGGGCAAATTGAACATAAAAATTCTTGATCGTCCCTGCGGTGGGCACAACCTCGCGATGACTATCCTCGATAGTGCCATATTGGTTATTTCCACCCATCACGTGACTGTATGTGATTACTGTGGGGTTTGTCGCAGTCCCTGAACCAGCCATTATGAGGCTTTCTTTAGCCACGTCACCCTCAAAGACCCAGGACCATGAGGCGTCACTAGGCGTAGGAAAGCCGTCGGGAACCATTCGGAGACTGATTCTGTCACCCCCAGTGACATCGATCTCGTGTACCATGTCGCCACCAATGGTGTCGGTCCCAGCAACATCAAAGGTCAAAGCCGTAGGGGCACCTTCCAGCATCAGAGTGAAGGTATACTTGCTACCAACCCCTGGAGCACCACTCAGCCTGACTCGTAGCTTCTTGATCACTCCATCAGTGCTAACAACTTTCCTACGCCACTCTTCTGTTCCAGTCCAAGTATAGCCACTGATTAGCGAGTTATACTCGGTGCCAACGTTAGGTAGAAGATCATAGTAACCACCGAAGATCACCTGCTCCAACTAGAAGACTCTCCGATACCTGATGCGTATCACCTGTTTGTCTTCGTCCTGTGGTTGCCGTCCCCGAACTATGTTACCCGTATGTAGATGATCTCTCATATTGACAAGAGCCTCTTCTGGTAGCTTCTCGAAGACGGATCCAACCTTTTCCGCTCCTTCAGTTAAGTCAACTATGGGACCAGGCACCTTGTCGATGGGAAACACATGCTCATCGAGGTTGGATGTAAAGGGTAAATCCTCGCTCTCAAGCCACAGTGGAAAAGCACCCGGAAGGGAATCCCTCATCCAGTGCGTAGCTTCCTCGCCGACCTCGAACAGATTATCTTTAGAATCCATGTAAAAACGACCCTCCTCATCCTCGTAGTTCAGATCATCCTCAACAACGGTAAAAGAAACATCCTTAGTATAAAGATGAGAAGACATATCCTTGTAGGCGCGCGGATAGTTGCTTATCTCGGCTATGCGATTCCGTCCGCCAATGCTGTAAATCTTCACGTAAGGACTACGCCATGAGCCTACCTGATACTCAGGCATATCCTCCAAATCATCAAGACCCTTGTCGTTTTGGATCAATTAGCCCACTCCCTGTTCTCCACATAGCCCTCCAGCAGCCTCCAACCCATCGCAACCAAGAAACAATCGGGCTACGTTCTCTTATAGCCTTTCGAAGGAAATCATGGAGCCCGCAACAAGAGAACGGCACACGCCTCGATACCAGTGCGTAGACTCAACTCAACACCCGGCTTCGACACCCATCTCAGTAGTAAAGGAGCAACAGCGCCTGAAAGCATCGTGTCTGGACCTTCAACAGTCACCTCTGGAACCGCCACGTTGAACGTGATGTCACGGGCATAATGGGGCTCGTCGTTCCTCATATAGACAGTCCGCTCCACGCTCTCCCCGTCCCATACCTCACCAAGGTCAATACCATCAATCTCATCCCTAGCCTCCGCATCCGAATAGAAACTCACCCGCCATGGTTTACGTTCAGACACCTTCATCACCTCTGTTGATTCGTTTCCTAATATCCCTAACAAGTTCTAACTTTTCAAGAAGATAACGCCTTCGGAGCTCCCGCTCCTCGTCGTCGGCGGATGGCTTCTCCTCCCTCTTCTCCTTCTCCTCGGGCAGGTCCTCCGACTGAGGAGCCTCAGCTATGAGGGCTGTTGAATCGTCAGATAGTTCGGGTACGTCTGCTTTCTTCACCTCTTCATCGAGTACGGGTTGTTCGAGGAATAGTTCTTTGAAGATAGGGTCTCCCTGTTTCTGTGGTGGTGAGTATGTGGATACCTGGAGAGTAGGTTGAGCACCAGGTTCCTGCGCCTTCTCCTCTGAATGATCATCATCGGGTAAACTTTTCCGCAACGAAGGGTTATCATCAAGATCTACCCACGCCTCGGATACCAGTTTTCCTTTGGCATCATATTCAGTGACTACCAGCCACCTTGCGGTCTCTGGTGGTGCGCGGTTCTGGTTTTCGTCGAGGAAGATGCTTTCTTGTCTCATGTCTCCAACCCCTCCAACAGATCGTACTGGTACAGGATCTCGATGCCAAGATCCTCTGGAAGGCCTTGGGTTTTGATCATTGATTTAAACTTGTCCCTAGAGATTTTAAGTTTCTGACCGCTATAGAGTCGCACGACTTGCTCGTTTAGGTCGTCTGGGTTATGCGTTTTTGGGTTTATCATATTTGCATAGTTTGTGGCGAAACCCTCAAGGTCATTTGTTTTTCCGTAGTCGGTGGACATCGTATCCTTCATGTAGCGGTAGTAGTCGCGCCAGTATGCCTTGTTTGTCCCATCCATATTCTCTTGAACAAAGTGTCCAACCTCGTGCGCAACAACGGAGGCCGTTCTCTCTTTACTAGAGAGTAATACACTAGAGGCTATGTCAATTTCCTGAGTCTTGAAGAAGGCTTGACCAGACGGTTTGACCTCTTTGTCAAGCTTGGTTCCCCTATAATTACGTATCGTGACTTTTTGAAGCTCACGTTTTACGTTCACTTTTTTTACCAGATGAGTGTGTTCCTTGGGAAGTTTTTCTATTGCGAGCTCTACTCGGTAGGTTATTGCTGTACCAAGATGTCTCTGTTCATCTGGGGAGTCTGGGAAGCGGTCGGCGGCTATACCGGGGTCAACGGTTAGTATTGAAGCGACATATTTCCTATGCGCCTCACGCTGCTCTGCTTTAGATCTCTTAGGAGTTTTCGGTTCCTCAGGTTTTTTGGTTCTGCCTTTCGGTTCCTCAGGTTTCGCCCGAGCCTTGCGTCTCCTGGCCTCAAGAGCGGCACGCCGAGCCTCATCAGACCAAGCTTTGTCTACCTGCTCGTACTCGGGTGGAATCGCAAGATAGGCTTCCTCGTCAAATTGAGGTACAGGCTTCTTATCATGGGTTGCGCTCCAAGCGCCAGGGGTCGTCGAAACAACAGCCTCCTTCTCCAGCCCTGAACCATCCAGCCCCTCAAGTAGCGTTATAAAGTACTTGAGTTTATCCTCCCAGACGTTATCAATAAACCAGATAATGTACCGACACCGATCTGCCTCCAAGGCAAGATTAAAACCAAGCGTCCCAAACTCCTTATCCATCGGAATAAGAAGCTCCTCAACAACCGTTTTAGGTGTAAGACTTGAACGGAAGTCTATGTGCGCCTGCTTGTCCGCCGCTGGGTCTTCCCCATGACCTGAACAGCTTTGAGTAGTTACGATGAATGGAAACTCGTTAATCCTCTCAATGTAGGGAATCAGTTCCTCGTCAATCCGTCCGTCCTCTAGTTCATGTTCATAACCATGTACTCTCCACTCTTTTTCCTCAGGAGTGAGAACTGTCCCAGTAAATTGGGATAATTGACTCATATGTTTCAGCATATAAGCCTCAAAGGTCTCACCCTCCGACAACAGGTTCATGAATGACCTCAACGCCTCACCACCCGCCTCTTAAGCTCTTCCTGAATTTTCAGCTTAAGATTATAAGAGATACATGGAGCACCGAAATCGGGGGTTCCAAGAATAACGTCCTTAGGCGACCGAAGCTCCCGCCGGGTAAGCGTCTCATCCATGAGGGGCTCAAAAATCGTAGCCCCACAGAGTCTACACCGATACGCAGGAATACCAGTAATAAGCACACGCTCCCACTTATGAGAACAGCCAGTATCAGTCATGCAAATTTCACCAAAATGATAGTACACCTACAGCCAAAATGGCGAGGCAACTTAGGCATAAACTGACCTGTCCAGTACTCCCTGCCATGACGTCGCCTGCCCCTGCGATCATATTTACACTCTGGACAGACCCTAGCATCGTTCTTGGTAAGATACCTCCACCTAGCCCGCCTCCTAGTACTCTTCGCAAATAACTGAAGGGAGGTATTGACGATTCGGAAACCGAAGTCATCGGATAAAAAATAGATCCGTTTCACTATCGCTTCCTCAGTCATCCATTGTCTTGATGTCATTACCTCTTCAGCTCATCTGACAGGATTCCCTTAAAATCTCGCTTCCTCGCAGACTTCAGACGTTCCAAGGGAGCGAGCACCTCAG
>SDBT01020749.1_pt1 | contig 10272 bp, 7 predicted proteins | sample 2277101 | NCBI WGS metagenome assembly SDBT01 (sample SAMN10404973, study PRJNA504765) | marine sediment metagenome | isolation source: marine sediment core GS10_PC15, 103 cmbsf | place: Arctic Ocean: Southern Knipovich Ridge | collected 2010
GTCTGGGTGGTACGGGCGTCTGGGTGGTACGGGCGTCTGGGTGGTACGGGCGTCTGGGTGGTACGGGCGTCTGGGTGGTACGGGCGTCTGGGTGGTACGGGCGTCTGGGTGGTACGGGCGTCTCGCCCGTCGCCGTACAGGCGAGACGCCCGTACCACCCATGCTGGAGTCTTCCCATACTGGATGAGCTTACGTCCGGGGGGCATCGGCGTCTCGCCGGTGCGATCCCATGATCGACTCCACTGCAAGTCACTCGAGTGGCAGGTGATTCGCGAAACGCACCGGCAAGACGCCGATGCTCCCCAGACAGCAGCCGTCTGGCAAGTTGCTCAATTCAGTCTTTTTCGTTCAGAATGCCGATCAATATGTGGCTCTGCTTTGCCGCCGGCCTGCGGCGGGCGGGAAGCAGTGAGTTTGTCGGGAGATCGACCGTGAGTGATGAAATATACCACGTTGGCGGTGACCGCTGCGGCGATCTCGTCGTGGGGCAGCGTCTCGAATGGCTGGAGACCAACGGCCGCGGCGGATTCGCCATGGGGACGGTTCATCAGATGTTGACCCGCCGCTATCACGGGCTGCTGGTCGCGGCCATCGACCCGCCGGTCGAGCGTTTTGTTCTTCTGGCCAAATTGGAAGCGGCGGTGACCATCGGCGACGCGACCTACGAGCTCGGGACGAACGACTTCGGCGGCGGTGACCAGCCGCAGGGCTGCCGCTTTCTCGAGGCGTTCGACGCCCGGCCCTATCCGACATGGCGATGGCGGGTGGAAGACGCCTTGATCGAACAGACCCTGTGCATGATCGAGGGAGAGGACACCGTCTTCGTCAGGTATCGAATGTCAGAAGGCCACGGTTCGCTCAGCCTGGCGGTGCGCCCGATGTGCAGTAGTCGGCATTTTCACTCGTTGCCCGAGGCCTCCGAACTGGGCACGCCGGCGATGGAAGTCGGTGACGACTGGCTGACGTTGAACTGGCCCGACGGGCGACCATCGTGGCGGCTGGGGCACAACGGCTCCTTCGTCGAACAGCCGAACTGGTACTACCGATTTGTCCTGCCAGTCGAGGCCCGGCGGGGATACGACTCCAGGCAGGACTTGTTCGTCCCCGGCAGCATCACCGCCACCCTCCGTCCGGACGATTCGTCGGACCTGGTCGTCATGGCCTCCACGCAGGATAGGTCGTGGCGCGATTGGCCCGCGGCCTTCGATCGCCAGGCGGCCGCCGAAGAGACGCCGCCGCCGCCTGAGACCAATCCGCAATCCGCAATCCACAATCCGCAATCCCTGCGTCCTGTGTTGGACGCGCTCCGTCGCGCCGCCGAGGCCTTCATCGTGAGTCGCGGCGAAGGCCTGAAGACGGTAATCGCGGGCTATCCCTGGTTCGGCGATTGGGGCCGGGATACGTTCATCGCGCTGCCCGGCTTGTGCCTGGTGACCGGGCGGTTGGACGACGCCAGGAAGATCATCGAGGCCTTCGCCGGACACGTCAACGAGGGAATGATCCCCAATCGCTTTCCGGACTACGGCGAGCCGCCGGCCTACAACACGGTGGACGCCACATTGTGGTATATCCACGCGATTGATCGCTACCTGGCCTATTCGGGCGATTGGAATCTTGTCGCCGACCGGCTATTCGACGTGGTCGCCGAGATACTCGAAGCCCACTATCGCGGCACGCGGCACGGCATCCGACTGTGTGACGACGGCCTCCTGGCCGCCGGAGAACCGGGCATCGCACTTACCTGGATGGATGCCCAACTGCCCGGCCGATCGATCACTCCGCGGATCGGCAAGCCGGTGGAGATCAACGCCCTGTGGCACAATGCCTTACGGGTCGCCACCGGTTTCGCCGAACGGCTGGGCATGGCGCAGGCGGCGAATCGCTGGCGGGGCCTCGCCGAGCGCGGCCGGGCGATCTTCAATCAGAGGTTCTGGGACGCCTCGACGGGACGGCTCTTCGACGTCGTGGATGTTGACGGTATGGCGGGAAAGGTCGACGCCGCAACTCGCCCGAATCAGCTGTTGGCCATAAGCCTGACGCACCCGGTGCTGGACGAGTCGCGATGGTCTTCCGTGGTCGGCGTCTGCCGGAGGGAACTGCTCACGCCGCTGGGCATGCGGACGCTCTCGCCGGAGGATCGGGGATATCAGGGGCGATACGCCGGCGAGCTCGCCGAGCGCGACGCCGCCTATCACCAGGGGACGGTCTGGCCCTGGCTGTTGGGACCATATGTCACGGCCTATGTCAAATCGCTCGGGTCGACAGCCGAGGCCCGAGCTGATGCGGGCGCGCTGCTGGCCGGCTTGGCGGCCCACCTCGGCGAGTCGGGCATCGGTGGCATCAGCGAGGTCGCCGACGGCGATCCCCCACATGCCCCCGGCGGATGTCCCTGGCAGGCGTGGAGCGTGGCCGAGCCGCTGCGGGCCCTGTGTGAGGATGTGCTGCGGACACATTCGGCGGGGTGCAACGCTTCGATGGTTTTGTCCCAATAACAGGCGCGACCGAGCAGAGCCGCGACCGTGACAGGCTGTCGAGATGGTCGGCAATCTCCAGTAGGGCGGGCCTCCGTGCCCGCTGCAAGACGTTATTGCGTCCGCGGCGGGCACGGAGGCCAGCTCTACTGAGGCTTCGCGGCGGGGCGGAGGCCCGCTCGGTCAACCACAGGCGGAGCCCCATTTCTACGCACAGATCCTGGTGAAGAGCCTTCTCAACAGGCTGCTATTCCATGACGAAAGCGAATCGGCTTCTGTTGTGCATGTAGTACAGGCCGAGGATTCGCATGACTACGATCGTCAAGTAAACGCGGAGGACGATCAGAACCATGCCGCCGCCATCGCCGAGGCCGGCGAGCGACGGGATGAACGAGCCCAGGCCGAAGCTGGACAGCAGGCCGCTCGAGAAAGATGTGAGATGGAGTCCGACGGGAATCAGGATGATGAGCCAGACGACCAGATAGTGGCCGATCGTGCCGGCGATCGTACGACCGACGAGGTCGAGGCGGAAGATCGCGATCTGGGCGTCGAAGGAGGCGAGCAGCAGGCTCATCGGCGCGAAGAACAGCCCGGCAACCAGCAGAAAGGGCACGAGCACCGACGCGGCCGCGGGCAGCAAACCCAGAAACAGCGCTATGGCCAGGAAAGTCGCCGGCAGGAGGACCACGGCGACGGCTCCGACGAATTGGATAGCCGGGCGGAATGCCCCATCGATCAGGCCTTGCTCCGGCGTCAGGCCGGGCAGGTTGCGCGAGCCGATGGCGGTAGTTTGAATCACGCAGAAATACTGGCTGAAGAGCCAGCCCCAGACGATGATCCGGACCGCGATCAAGAGCACCGTCGTTCGTTGGATCATGTTGCCCGCGGGTAGGACCAGCTCGAGCATGGCTATGACGGCGACGACGAGGAAAGTAGCGGCGTTGCCGAGATGGAGGAAGGGGTAGCCGAAGCTCGCGGCGCAATCGGCCCAGAAGCCGCGTTGCAGGCGGATCGCAAGATTGTCGTCGACGCCGAAGGCCAATGCGCCGTCGCCGGCCGCTACCGAGGGGTCTTTCGCATACTCGACGCCACCGGCCTCATCGCCACCCAATGGTACGGCGGCCGGCGGCGGATAGGCGGTGGAGGCTTCTGGTGGCGAGAAGAGGTCGAGCTCGATCAGCGGCTCTTGCGGGGAGTTCGCATCATCGCGTTCCGGCGGCTCCGGCGTCGGGCTATTGGTCGGCATTGTGTTATTCCATGACAATCGCGAAGCGATTCTTGAAGTGCAGGTAGTACAGGCCGACGATCCGCATGGCCACGAGAGTCAGGTAGATATCGATGATGAAGGCCACGGCCGGGCCCGCCATGCCGAGGGCGTCGAAGTTCGGGACGATGTCTTGCAGGCCGATTGTCGCGAGCAAACCGGAGCCCATCGAGACAAGGTAGGCGAATGCGACGAGGAGCAACATCAGCCACATGGCCAGGTACGGCGGAATCGTGCGGATGATGGTGAGAAAGACGAGGTCGGGCCGGATCGCCATTCCGCCCGCGCCGAAGGAGAAGAGCAGAAGGAACATCGGCGTGATGAACGCCCCCACGAGGGCCCAGACGGGCAAGAGGGCGGCCCACGAGGACGGGGCCCAATCCAGGCCGATGGCGATCGCCCAAACGATAAACGGGGAAAACGCAACTACAAACGAGCCGAAGAACTTCACAAGCGGCGTGAGCACATCATCGAGAACGCCCTCGCCTACCGAGATTCCTGGAAGATCATCCGAGCCGGCCGCTGATTCCAGCACCGTCGACATGCAAATGCCGGCGAGCCAACCGCACACGCACACGACGACGACGAACACGATCGGCCAAACCAGCCGGGGCAGGCTCATGCCGACATGGATCAGACCTATCTGGATCGCGGCGAGAATCGCGGCGAGGAATGCGGCGCTCAGGAAGGAGGAGATGTTGCCGCCGCTCATGACCGGGAAGATAAATGCCCGGAACGCATCGGTCCAGAAGCCGCGCTTCGGGCCTTGGATCGCGTCGCCGGCGGCGATTTTTCGGCGGGGTGAACTTCCTTCCGGATCGCCCGCCTTGCCGACGGCGGCCGGGGCCACCGCGCCGGCGGCCTCGCTTGCGAGATCGTCGAGCATGCTGCTGGATGCCCAGTCCACCATGCCGGAAGTGTCGTCGGCCTGCTCCTCGGGGTCCAGCCTTCCTGGTGTGAGGCCCAGCTCGAGGTTTCTCCGAGCGACGTCTTCATCGAAGCTGACGGGGCCGATCTTCAGGTCGAGCTTTCGCCGCGACGACTTCCGCTCGTCCGGAGGTGACGGGATGTCTTGTTCCCCGGGTTTGACCGTGGCGTGAGGCGTGGCCCCACGCTTCGCGGCCGCCCGCCGCCGAGCGGCCTCTGCGGCCTCGAATCTCTCGATCGGAATGCGGAACGGCTTGTCGCACGAAGGGCAGTTTACCTTCTTGCCGGCCAGCTTGGCGGAGATTTTCAACGATGTGCCGCACTTGCACTTGAGTCGAATGGCCATCGGCGTTCCCTTTCGCATGTGGTGGCGGATGGCAAACACGATGCACGGTGGAACGTGAACACGGAGCCGATGATAACGCCCCGGTCGAACGGGTACTACTACATTCTTGGATTGCATTCATAATCGCCATGATCTTGGCGGTTTGCAGGCAATTGTGAACGCTTATCGCCACGTCGTTTCTTCGGTATGGCGGGGGAATGGCCGGAGTATTTGGGAGCGTCACCTGACCCCATCGCGTCGCAAAATAGTCGACAATTCCCCGAGCGATCCGATTGAGCTTCTCGATGATTCGCCCGATGGCCCGCGTTCGCGTTCGGGAATCGTCCCGCACTTCTCCTACGCTTCACCGGAGCCTCCCTCGTGATCGGTCCCAACGGGGCTTCACGACGCGCTCGGCCCACTCGGGCGGGCCTTCCTGAAGCCACGCACTCTGGGCGTGGCTGATTGCACCCAAATCGCCAATCCCAAGTCCGAAACCGAAACCCCACCTCGCCTTCCTCCTGCCCTCCCGATACAATCCGCCCCATGGACCCACTTCCATCCAAGGTGACCGTCGGTAAGGACGTCTACATTGACCCCACTGCGTACGTCGGCGGCCTCGTCACACTCGGGGATCAATGCACCGTCATGTGCCACGCCACCATTCGCGGCGACCTGGCTCATATCAAGATCGGGCGGCGGGTCAACGTTCAGGACGGGGCCATCCTGCATACCGACATCGGAGTGCCGCTGGATATCGAGGACGACGTCGGGATCGGTCATCGGGCGGTCATCCACTGCAGCCGCATCGGGGCCGGCTCGCTCATCGGCATCGGGGCCATTGTCCTCGACGGCTGCCGGATCGGCCGTCGCTGCATCGTCGCCGCCGGGGCAGTGGTTCCGCCGGATACGGTCATCCCCGACGACAGGGTGGTCATGGGCCTCCCGGCGAAGATCGCCCGCGAGACGTCGGAGACTGATCATTCCTACATGCGTAAGGTAATCCAGAACTACATCAGACTCGGCCGTCTTCATGCCGCCGCTACCTACGCCAACGCGGCCGCGACCTGACGCCGGCGCCCCGTGGCGCCAATATGGACGCTCTCGAACGCCAACAACATGGCGGCGGCGTTCGTCCGAACATGCTGACATGCCGTTCAATCAGGGTTGCCTTCTTGATTCGTCGCCTCGGCAACCGATACACAAGTGCGGTTCGCAGCCGGCGACCTGGCCGGCGAGTGCGGATCGTCCGGAAAAATCGCCTTCAAGGCCCTCAGAAATGACGGCGATCTGGAAGATTAGGCGAGAACCCGTGAATTCCGCTACGCTCCGAGCAGGCGAAAACCGAGCCTGCCCCGAAAAGCTCTGGACAAGCACGCGGAATCGGGTAGAGTAGAAAGGCGTATGTGAGGCTGACCGTCCTAGCTCGTCCAGGAGCCACCCTGGCCCGGGGGAGGGCGGCAGCCGGCAGAAAATCGAATATTCCCCGATAGCTCAATTGGTAGAGCGAGCGGCTGTTAACCGCTAGGTCGTAGGTTCGAGTCCTACTCGGGGAGGTGAGTCCCCTTGTTACAAACTCGGTCGCCCACTGGTTGACTGCTAATCCGCGCTCATTCGGGCCGATCCAAAGCCGTAAGTCTCAATGCTGCAAAGACTTAGGTCGTATCCAACCGCTCAGCATTTTCCTCTCTGCCCGTCCGGCATCGATGGACGGTCTTCAGGATTCGAGGTAACAGGGCCACCCCGCGGCCAATCCTCTCTGTTCTGGCTGGATGACGGCCGAATCTGGTTGACTGCACGTGCGGGGAATCGACTCACTTCGAGATCAATAGGCGTAGTCGATAAGCGGAAGAGACGGTCGGAGAGTTCCGGTGGTGGATGCGTGCATCGCTTGCCCAACCGGCAGAAACCACCCTCTTTGTTTCGCGTCCGCGTTCAGGCGATTTCACAACTTTGGCGCAAGACAGAGAGGGCACGGGCGGTGGGAGTATTCAGTCAAGAATCGACTCGGCCTTCGCATGGGCCAGAAGCTCCGTGAACATGTCAGCCTGCTTCCGCCATTCCGGCTCCTCGGTGATCGGACGGAGTTGGCGCTCGCTGAGGCGATGGACGCGAGAGGGTTCGGTCAGGATCGTCGCCTGGATATCTGGCGCTAGCAGGAGCAGGTTCATCACCTGGGTGATGCGGGCGCGGGTGACACAGAGTTGGTGAGAGACCGCGACGTAGTCCTTGGCCCTGCCTTCGTCGATGGCCTGCTGGATCTGGTAGGCGAGAACGAGCAGCTTCACGATCCTGGGGAATTGCTCCGCCCGGCGACGGGAGATAGTCGTCGCCTTGGTCCGTCGCTGGATCGGTGGCAGTTGCACCTCGAATTGAAGTTGCATTCATCGCTCCTAAGCACTGGCCTTGACACAAGCAGACGCTTGGTCTGTGAAGATGACGGCAATCTGCCTGGTCCTGCCGTCGTACTCGACGCGATCCACCAGCAGTCGGATCAATCTGGCCTGCTCCTGGGTCGAGAGAGTCTCATCAGAGGCGGGCTCCGTCGTGCCGGCATCGTCAAACAACTTCGCAGCCTCGGCAATCGGCGAGGCCGCCATCGCCTGATGGTCGATCGGCAACTGTCGAAGCCTCTCCAACAATGCCTGCTCGATCGCTTGGGCATTCACCGATCGCGTCGGACAGACTTCGTGGCCGCGCTTCTGCGCCTTGGTGCAGACGTAGTAGCGGTACTGCCGGCTCCCGCGGTTGGCGGCGCTGTGGATCATTGCCACGTTGCAGGCCTTGCACTTCAAAAGCCCCTTGAGCAAGGCGCCATGCTTGTTCCTCATGATCGCCCCGGCCGTTCTGGCATTCCGGCCCAGGATCGATTGGACCTGCTCCCAGATGCTCTGCTCTACGATCGCTTCGTGCTCTCCTTCATGCACCTCCTCCTTGTAGCGCACCTTGCCCAGGTAGGCGACGTTGGTCAGCAGGTAATGCACGTTCGCCTTATCGAACGGCTTTCCACCCTTTGGGTTGCCCTTGCTTGTGGTCCATGCCTTGGTTCGCCAGTCGAGTCGGTTCGCTTCTTGCCCCACGCGGATGAGTGATTGGTGCTTGACGTACAATCGGAAGATGGCCCGCACCTGCTCGGCTTCTTCGGGATTGACCACCAAGCGATGGTTCTGTTTGTCCACGTCGTAGCCCAGGATCGGCCAGCCGCCGACCCACTTGCCCTTGCGCCTGGCGGCGGCGATCTTGTCTCTGGTTCGCTCACCGATGATCTCCCGTTCGAACTGGGCGAATGACAGCAGGATGTTCAGGGTCAAGCGTCCCATCGAATCGGCGGTGTTGAAGTGCTGGGTTACCGAGACGAAGTGTACCCGCTTGTCCTCGAAGAGCTTCATGATCCGGGCGAAGTCCAGCAGCGATCGAGACAGACGATCGACCTTGTAGACCACCACGCAGTCGATCTTGCCGGCCTCGATGTCCGCGAGGAGTAGCTGCATGGCCGGCCGTTCGATGGTGCCCCCCGAGAAGCCGCCGTCATCATAGCGCTGGGGCGACACCGTCCAGCCTTCGAGCTTCTGGGAGGCGACGTAGGCCTCGCAGGCCTCGCGCTGGGCGTCGAGGGTGTTGAAGGCCTGGTCCAGGCCCTCGCTGGTGGACTTGCGGGTATAGACCGCGCAGCGTGTGGTCTCCCGTTGCTTGGGCTCCTGCGTCTTCCTCTTTCGTCGTGGCATGCCTTCATCCTTCCATGTCTTACTTCTTCTGGGTGACCAGCCCGAAGAAAAGCAGTCCATTCCAATGGGCGCCGGTGACGGCCTTGGCGATGGCGCTGAGCGAACGGAAGCGCCGGCCGTCGTATTCAAACGCTCTATCGAGGACGTGGACGATGAGCTCGCGGCCTTTGTACACGCGGCGGATCAGATCCCCGGGCTTTGGTAGGCGGATCTCCCGGGGCCGACGATGGCTGGGCCCCCGCGTCCTTTGGCCCGATGCTTCGCCGGATGATCTGCGTCTTCGGCCCCGGGCCGCGGCCTCGGCCAGCGGGTTGAGCAGTTCGGCCAATTCCGCCAACCGCTGCGATGCCCGATCCGGCAGGCCGCCGAACTGCTGCTCCTGCAGCTTCCAGGCGATCCGCCGCAGGAGGAAGGCCCGGTGTGACGACCGTGCGGCCTGGCGGAACAGGGCTTCGTACTTCTGCTGCAACTCGGCCACAGAGAGCTGATCCAGTTCTACAAGTTCCACGCGTAAACCCTCTGTCACATCGGCGCCTCCGGCACACACCTTGCTTGGCAGACCGGCCCCGGCGCCGGGGACGACCGTCCGAGCGATCAGCCTGTCATCACCTACATAGGGGCATAGGAATCGCCCCGGATCAAGGGGATTCGAGGAAAGGGCTGCTTTTCGATTGCCGATGATCGGGCGTCACGGGCGGCGCTCTTTGCCGGATGGGAGTGGGCCGTCAGCTTCCTTGGGCGATCGAGAATAAAAGGGAGATTTCCCTTGACTTCTCTCTCGCCAATACCCTGGCATCGCCTGCCGGATCGCGCGGGCAAGGGCGGTTCGGGCGGCGGCCGACTACTCGCCATCCGGACCGTCTGCACAACGACCCCGCACGAGCGGTTTGTCGACCACAGGGCGGCGAACGTTCGAGGGCTGCCATCGAGTACCATCCAGGAGGAATGCCGGCGGCGGACTCTTGCCCGTCTCTCTCAACACCCGATTCCGATGGCGAGGCGGTTAGCCCAGCAGCACTGTCAGGGCGTTCTGGCGGTCGGCGGTTCGTTGCTCGCGTTTCCGCGCGCTGCGCTGCCTGCGTTTTTGCTTTCGGCTTGCCCGGTGACGATCCCGTTGCGGCCCGACCAGACCGTGAAGCAGTTGCACACTCCGTACGCACACCATCATCAGCTGCGGCTTGTCGAGACCCGCCAACGCCTTGGACAGAGCCGGCGGCAGGTCTGTCCAGCTAAATGCCCGCAGTTCGTTGAGCAGGTCCGCCACCGACTGCGGAAGGGGCAGCGGCTCGTCGGAGCCGTCATTCCGCCATCGCTCGCCACGAACCTGATACAGGAGGCTCATCACCAGGCCAAACGGTGAACGCAGCAACTCCGCCGGCGGTTCCGGCATGTTCGTGCCGCCGAAGACCTGCGAGATCGGGCGATCTTCATCCTCGGGAAACACCGTCTCGATGATCGAATTCAGCGCAGCCGGCGGGGCCGCGGTCGTCCTTCCCTCGGCCGGCCCTGCCACCGGCTCACGTGGACAATGGCATTGCCTGCAGATCGCCCGTTCATACA
>SDBT01020750.1_pt1 | contig 10272 bp, 8 predicted proteins | sample 2277101 | NCBI WGS metagenome assembly SDBT01 (sample SAMN10404973, study PRJNA504765) | marine sediment metagenome | isolation source: marine sediment core GS10_PC15, 103 cmbsf | place: Arctic Ocean: Southern Knipovich Ridge | collected 2010
GCGACGGCCAAGTAGGTCTTCTCGGGGACCTTGCCCAACCGGACACTCCGCCGCCGCTTGTCCGGGCCGACAAACTGGATCGTCTTACGGCCATTCTTCTGTCGGGATATGCTCGCCATCGTTCACCGTCCTTTTCGTGTCTTGGGTTCGTCCTCAGCTACCAGTCGCAGGCCGAGAACTTCGCAGATTGCGTTGATGCTCGTTATCGACAGACCGGACTTCTCGTGCATGAACCGGTGCATCACGGACTGATCGAGGTCGGCCCGTTTGCAGATTTCGTAACGGCTAAGGTCGGATTGATCGACCGCCCGCCGCAGTTGGTCAGAGAACCGTCGTTTTCGTTTTGCGTTCATGGTAATAGGATTCTACTCGTTAATGGGCGCGTAGTCAAGTATCGGTTATTCGTTTTAGGTCGACCAGCATTTCGACCACGCCGGCCGGGCTGGGGATACCATGCCGCCGGCGTATCTTCTCGGCCCGTTCGAGGGCCTTGATCGACGTGGTGGGTGGATCGCAGGCCATGCACCGCTGATCCCCAGGGATGTTCCACCAGAATAGCAGCCCGTTGCAATCGGGGCAGGGGCTCGGCGGTTCGATGGAACTTTCCAGCAAAACGGCCTCCACTGACTCTACCAGGGCCACGGGCGGCCGTAGTGCTACCAGTAGCTCTGCCTTATACTTCTTCAGCAATGCCACCAGATTGGGCGTCACGGCCGACTTGGGGCGATATCTGAGTACATCGCCATCGGGCACCACCGTAACCCCCAAGGAATCAAGGTCGATCAGCAGATCGGTCAGCTTTTCAATTATCGACGCCTCCATCAGATCACCCCCGAATCTTCGGAATCCACAGGCATCCCCTCAGTCTGCGAATCGGCGGCGTCTACGCTGTCTACGTCTACACTATTCGTGTTTTCCCCGGGCTTTGGCGTATTACCGTAGACCGTAGACGTTTCAGCCAACCGAAATCGACGGGTTGGTTGCCCACGTCGTCCGGGAGGCGTGGGTTCCCAGTGCCCGAAGTTGGCCTTCGCTAGTTCCTCCAGGGCGGCTCTCGCATCGTCGGCCGTGCGATACTGCCGATGGCCCTGCTGTACCTCCCGTGCGGTTACTGATCCGCCTTTGCGTTCAACCCATTCCAATAGCCGCCGCCGATCCCGGATTTCGTTGGGCTCGTCCAGCATGGCATAGATTCGTCGGGCTTCATGTCCGAACCACCGAGCCAGCCGGACGCCCGCCACGACGCTTGCCGCATCGACAGCGTTGGACGTACTCAGCGTCGGATCGTTCGCCACACATCGGATCAGGTGGATCACTAGAGCCAGCCGGGCCGCACCGCCTTCCAGTTTTGCCCACACTGATCTCAAGTCACCGGTCAGGTCGGATCGTTCCTTGTCGTGGGCGTTGTAGAACCGTATCCACTCGGATTTCCCCTCAGGCGTTAGCTGGACAACCACCGGTTGGGGATCGCCGATGTCATCGACTGCCGGCTGCAAGTCGTACAACCGATTCAGAACCGTTGCGATCTTCGCTTCGATGCTGGGTGCGATCTCCGCTTCGGTCCACCGCTTTGGCAGTTCACAAGGCCATGCCATCAACAGCCGGGCCGCCAGGCCGTTGTCTCGATACTGTTGACCTAGACAGTCTCGCAACCTGTCGGGCTGGATTCCACCGACCACACTCACCGCCGCCCGTGGAACGTACAGAGTCTTGAAGCTGCCGGCCTTTCGATCGACGATCATCGGCCGACCGCCGTACATTTCCAGCCAATGGGCAACGTCGCCTCCCTTACATGATGAGTACCGGTCGAATCCGCCGAACCATCCAGATAGCTCGTCACGGACCGTCAGCAGGCCACGCCACTGGTTCAGCAGCAGAACCCCCAGAGCCTCAATCGTAGAATCACCGCATATACACCGATCCGCAATAGGTTCCTCAGGTTTCTCGGGTGGATCACTGCTAGCCTTAGACCGCTTCCACTGACTCAGTTCCCGGTCGTACAGCAGCAGATCGTTGCGGTATTCGGCCATTTGCTCGGCGTGTTTAGCTAACGCCTTGCTTTGCCGATCCTGGACCGATTGCAGAGCCAATTCCATGGCCGGGCTCTTCATGGTTCCCGAATACGCAACAATCGCCGTCCACAGAATTGACGGTTCAGTCCAGCCTCTCTCTAGCTGGATTCGCCGGGCGTTACCTATTGCCCCCGCCAAAGCTGGGAGCAAGGGCAACGCAACGTGCGACACGTCACACCCAATTGCCTTCGCCCCGGCCGTGACGAATCCACGCACCGGCTCGGGCAAGGCGTCGACGGGAAACGGTTTCCAGTGCAGCACCTCCGGCTCGGGCGGGATCAACTCGGCCAGATCGATCGGCTTGGCCGCCTCGACCATTGCCTCCACCTGCCGACGGAGTTCGTCGGGTTTCACGTCGCCGGGGGCCTCAACCCAGTCGGCCATATCGCCACCCTCGGGCAGATTCGGCAACTCGACCACCTTGACCACGGGGATTGGCTTCAGCTTCGCCTGGATAGCCGTTACAGATTCGCAGTAGGCTCGGCCAGGCTGATTGTTGTCGGGCAGAATCACCACTTCCTTGCCCGCCAGCGGCGTCCAGTCGGCTTTTGCGGCACTCTTGGAGCCGTGCGGCGAAGTCGTGGCCACCAATCCTATCGACCGGGCAGCCTCGGCCGCCTTCTCGCCCTCGCAAACGTACACCCTATCGGCATCGGCCAGTCCGGGCAAACCATAGAGGGGTCGTGGCTCGGGCATTCCGCCGATGATCCACCCATCGCCGTTGCGGGACACCGGGCGGATATCTTTTCCGTCGGCCTTGTCCCATCGGACGATCACACCGACAGGGTTGCCGTCGGCGGCGTAGTAGTACGTCCACAGGGCCGACCGCTTTCCGTGCTGCCGCTCCAACTCGGCCACTGCGGCATTAGCCGTTGGGTAAGTCTTTTTTGCCGACTTGTCGTTGCCGCGTCTACGGTATTGCCGTTTCCCTAGGGATTGGCTGATTTGTGTAGACGTAGACGAGGCGAACAGATCGGCCGGCGTCAGTCCGACCGCTTTGCAGACGGCCTCGACCGTGCAGCCGGCGTGACAGTTGACCAACGCCCGCCCGTCGTCGCCTTCGGTGATCGACAGGCTGGGGTTTCGATCTTCATGGGCCGGGCATTGGGCAACCCAGCCCTTGCCGGAACGCTTCGCATCGGGTAATCTTGATAGTACCATTTCAATCGGGGTGTCGGTCATCATTGGTCGGCACCCCCTTTTCTTGCGTCGATCCATGCCCGCAGATCAACCAAATCGTACCGCACGGCTCGACCGATGCGGACGCACGGCAAAGTCCCCCTAGGGACCGTCGACGTCCATAAACTTTTTTCGCAAATCGACAAGGCCGCCGCCGCCTCTCGGACAGTCTGCAATAGTTTCGGGGTTTCGGGGGTGCTACTCATGGTCCACCGCCTTTCCGAGAGAGAGGCATCCCCCATCGATCCATTCGACGATCGCTTTGTGGGACCACCTGACCAATGAGTTCAACCGCAGAGGTGGCGGCATCTTCCCGGTGTCAGACATTCGATAGACGTGGCGAGTGCTGCAATCGAGCATTTCCCCGACAGCTTGCACGTCAAGTAATTTAGCGGACGGTTCCGTCGGCGTTGAAACAGTAGACATTTTGGCACCTCATTCTGGTGTCGGTGAGCGGCGAGCCTGTCTGCCACACCATGTGACCGACTTTGTTCGCCAATTTCGACCCGTAGATGTGATGCCAGAGAGTCTGGTCCACTCCTAAGCAAGAATGATGTAACCGCAGTGGTGCCTTAGGGTTACATCTGGAGACAAGAATAGTCCAGATTATTCAAGAAATCACATTTAGTCACATTCGACCAAATGCCCAGCCCTTTGGTGGGTGTGTTGCCGCTGCTAAATGTCTTCCGATTTGACAACGCTCTTGCCTGTTGGTCGTGCGAGTCGACTGGTGTATTTGCGTTCGCCAACAGCAGTTCTCACTTTGGACACGTAGTTTCTCCACGTATCGAACGCCGGAAGATCGTACTCCGCAAGCTCGCCGTATTCTTCGTCATCTTCGCTGATGCCGTTTTCCTGGATCCACTCATACGCCTCTCGGTCTTCGAGCCTCTTCCCCATCTTCGCTTCGGCGCAAAGGAACGAAAGGTTAAGCTTTCCGACGGTGTGACTTTAATTCCATTAACTTCTCGTATCGGTTCACGGGTTCGTCGTCGGTTTCCGTGCCTTTCGGCGGTATCGGGGTGCGAATGCCGTCCACCAACGACTCCGCAGCCGCCTCCATATCGTCGATGAGGTTGCTGAACTGAAAGTTCATACTGCCAAGGAAGTTGTCGCTACGAATCTCCCTCACCTTGAGGTCTTCGCCGTATTCCACCGTCGGTGGCTCTGGCGAAACCGATCCTTCCGCAATGCCCTCCTGGTACGCCACCAACAATTGCATCTGCTGGCATCCGTTGACACACAGGGCAGCCGCTTCCGCCTCGATCGTTTCCAGTTCCCGCTCCCACTCTTTCAAGGCATTTTGCTGCCGTGGGGTCAGTTTCTCGTGACCGGCCGGGCCAAGAAGACGGCGAACGGCGTCCAATTGCGATCGGACGGCCTCCAGGAAGTAATATGGGGGCATGGAGGGTCTGGATATCGGCACGTACTTACCGATCCCGGCTGCCAAGAGGCTGGCCGTGACTTCCGAATGACGGCTCCCTTTTCCTGTCCTCTCGGCAATCAGCCCCGCCCGCCTCTTGATCTCGTCCTGTCCGGTCGTTTGCAGTAATTCTCGGTGGAAGTGAGACACCGCACCGCATAGCTCGGGACCGTAGAGCACAAGCCCTTCTCGGCCGATTGTCTTGCGGGCATCCTTGAACACTGCCCTAAGATCATCGTATGCACGCTCGATTCGGGAGACCGATGAAGATCGGGCCATAGTCCTGCCTTTGGTTGAACGGGCCGAACCAAGCGGGGACCGCCAAGGCAGGCAGACGGTCGCCCGCCGAGTTCGCTTCGGGTCAGCATGGTTGCAACAGCACACCGACCACCCGACGTAGAGATTTTACCAAATTGGGAATGTTCTTACCAGTGTCACCCTCCAGCCAATAAGAAAACTATCCCAGTGTCCCACTCACTATCTCCTGGCGAAACCGTATGCCTTCGCTACAAATCCATCCCCGCCCCATTCACCCGCAGCCACTCTTTCCGCTGCTGATAGTTGGGCATCACCTTATCCACTTCGTTCCAAAACGCCTTGGTGTGATTTGGAAAGACAAGATGGGCCAACTCGTGGACCACGATGTAATCCAAAATGGTCGTCGGTGACATCATGCATTTCCAATGGAAGTTCAGGCTTCCTTCGGGCGTACAGGAGGCCCAGCGATTCTTTAGGTCGATGATTCGGATGCCCTTGGACTGAACACCCATACGCCGTTCGTATTGGGCCACTCGTTCGCTAATCTTCTTGTGCCCCTTGTCTCGGAAGAATGCTCGGAAAGCGGCGTCAGCTTTGTTCTTGGCAGCCACGTCAGACCGCAAGCAAAAGTAGCCGTCTTTGAGCAATAGTGGCACACCCTGTTCTTCCACCACCCTCAGTCGATACGTTCGGCCCAGGTAGAGGAACCCTTCACCGTTGACATACTCTCGCCGAACCCTTGTGGTGTTGAGGTCGTGCCACTCGGCCAGGTTCTTGTATATCCACTTCCGCTTGGCTTCGAGCAGCCCCTCCACCTGACGGTTGGACAGTCTCTTCGGCACGAGAACAGACACCTGCCCATCCCGCTCAATATAAATACTGGCGGTCTTTCGCTTGCTCTTCGTGAGCGTGTACTGAATGTCCTTGTACGTTTTCATCATTCCACAAGGTGCCTGTGTCGCACTTTCGCCAGTGCGGCAATATCGGTCACTATCCTGTCGCTGTTGGTCACGACTTCATCAATGTCCGTTTCCAATATCAGGTCCGACAACGTCCCTTTGAGACTGCTTACCTCAGGTCCGTTGCTCCAGAAATCAATAATGTCGATTGCGGATCGTAACTGCCTCACCACGTCTCCCACCAACTGCTTGGCTCGGTCCTGGTGTTCCGCAGGAATCCCCGCTTTACCAAAGGCAGCTTGCCCAATCAGGTCATAGAACGGGGCGGCCTTGGCACTGACGCCTTCTACCTCTTCCTTTCTGCCAGTCTCAGCTTTCTTGCGGAGGTCAAACAGACTGTGACAAAGTTCGTCCCAATCGTCCTTGTATTTCTTTATCAACGCTTCCAGCTTCTCGCTCAGCGTGGCGAACAGTGCGGGGTCTTCCTCAAAATGAACCTTGCAGTGCTTACGAATCGCATGTTCCATTTCGCTTGCCTTGGCCTTGGCACCCGTGTTCTTGTCGAGTTCCTTAATGAACTTCGGAGAGAGCAGTTCCACGGGCGGTATCTTCGGGTTGATCCCCAGGCCGACAAGATGCTCGTCGATCAGCTTTCTCACCTTCTCGCCAGCACTGGAGATACTCAACGAGTCGTCCTTGTATCGCTCCTTCACCTTCACCATGATGTAGCCGAACCGCTTGGCGGGAATCTTGTACGGGTTGGCAGCGGCGTTTGGCAGAATAATGTCCATACTTTGCAGGAACTTCTTGAAGTAGACCTCGAAGTTAGATCGCCGCTGGATATCCTCCATCAACTCGACGGCTTGCTCCAAGATGTCGTGAGTTCTACTGGGGTCGGTAATCGTTTGCTGGACAAACCCTTCGATGTCCGCTACGCCGTCATCCTTGAACAGACTCACCAGCCGACGATAGCGTTCCTCCAAGACGGGCACTTCGGAAGCAATGTCTTTCAGCGTATCTTCGATGTCCTTCTGATCGTCGGTGGCATAGAGGGACAAGGCGTCCTTCAAGCGATTTGCCAGGCCAATGTAATCGACAATGAAGCCACGGGACTTGCCCTTTGCAACCCGATTCACTCGGGCGATGGTCTGCAATAGGTTGTGGTCTTTCACCTTTTTGTCGACGTACATCACCTGTTCGATACGGGCATCAAAGCCAGTCAACAGCATGTCGCAGACGATCAGGAAGGCAATCCCCGTGTTGGCCTTCTCGGGATCATCGTAGTTGAACGCCCGCTTGAAGTTCGCAACCGCATCGACTTCCTTGGCATGTTTGCGGACTTGCGTGATAACCGCTGGTTCGTTTGTCCCTTCGCCAGATACTACAACCACCGCCTTGAGCAAGGCAATCCGTTTGCAGAGTTCGTCATCTCGATAGTTGTGCCGTTGCTCTTCTGGAAGGTCGGTCGGGTCACCAGTCCATTCGGACTTTTCCTGCTCCCGAGCCAGCCGCTCCGATAGTGCCTTGTCGATGTACCTCTTGTACTTCACCGCAGCCGTCTTTGACGAACAGACAACCTGGGCCTTGAACCCATTGGGCAGGATGTTTTCCACGTAGTGATCGACGATATCCTGGGCAACTTCCTCAATCCGCTGGTCTGCTTCCAGGATATCGCCACTGGTGCCCCATTTCTTCTTCAGTTCCAGGATTTCCTCGGCGGTGTGTTCCCGCATCAAGTCATCAAACGGACGCCCTTCCCGCCTGGCAATCCTCTTCAAGGTCTCGACGTTATCGTACTTCCGCATCTGTGACTTAACGTGTCTCTCCGCCAACTCATCGACCTTGGTGTCGAACTCGTGCTTGTGGTCGATGGCCGAGTCCGCCGTCCTGCCTTCGTAAAGAATCTGCACCGTGGCGTTGTCGTCAACTGCATCCTGCAACTTGTATTTGTCGATATACTGCCCGAACCGCTCGACGGTCTGCTTCTTGTCCTTCACGACAATCAACGGCGTCCCCGTGAAGGCCAGTCGGGTTGCATTGGGGAACGCCTCGAACAGATTATCGCCCATGTCGCCCGACTGGGTGCGGTGGGCTTCGTCAATCATCAGGATGATGCGTTCCGACTGATTGACGATCCCAAACGACTCGTAGGTGGGAATCTCCAACACGCTATCCAGGTAGTCAGGCACGTTCTGGCCCTGGCTTTCCTGAAACTTGTGGACCATCACCATGTTGAGGTTCGACGTATCGGTTGCCAGTTTCTCTTTTAGGTCGTCGGTGCTGGTGATGAAAGCCACCTTCTCGCCGGTCAGAGCGGCAGTCTCACCGAGTTGCTTCTCCAGGTCCTTGCGGTCGTTGATCAGACAAACCTTGAAATCCTTCAAGTCGTCGCACATCCGCAGTTTGCGGATCACGAACACCATCGTCAGCGATTTGCCCGAACCCTGCGTGTGCCAAATGACTCCTGATCGGTCGGTCGGCGTCTGACCCGTGCGGAGTCGGTGGATGATCTTCAACATGGCCCGATATTGCTGGTATCGGCAGACAATCTTGGCCCGAGCCTTACCCACGTCCATAAACAGCGTGCAATTCCGCACGATGTCCAACAGGGTTTCCTTGGCCAGCATCCCTTGAATGAGGAGTTCCTGCTGCCGTTGCTGCCCCAGCGGCGGCGTGTAGTTGCGGTACTTCTCTGGGTGGATGTCCCTCCACGGATAGAAGAACTCTTCGTCGGTCGAGGTGATGGTGCCGAACTCGGCCTGCTCGCCGCTTGTGCGGACAATGAACTGATTGGTGTGGAAGAGTCTCGGTTCGCCTTCACGCAGCCCAGCTTGATTTGTTTCCGCCCGCTGACCACTATACCGCATCAACTGCTTGAACGCCTCATTCATCGGGTTGGTAGTAAACTGGTTGGCGTCCTTGCACTCGATGACCGCCAGCGGCAGACCATTCACGAACAGCACGATGTCGGGGATGATGCAGTCTTTGACACAACCCGGCGTGTCGATGCGAAACTGGTTGACGGCCAGGAAGTGGTTCCGCTCCGGACGGTGGAAGTCGATTAGCTTGACGTTGGGATATTGCTCTTTCGTCCATTCGTTCTCATCGACTTGGGTGCGATAGAGCAATCCTTGAATGGTCTCGTTGGCTTCCAGGAGACTCTTGCCAGGCTGATGGGTGATTTGCTCCAGCAGTTCTTCAAGTTGTTTGTCGGTCAGCCAGGGGCGGCCATCGTCCGTCGTGTTGATAGCCCGAACGCTCTGGTTGAAGATTTCCTGGAGAACGATTTCCCGAAAGTCGCTGCGGTGACTCTTGGCTGGGGCGGTCGGAAAACCTTCACCCTGGTCGATGATGTCCCAACCGAGTGCAGCCAGTTGTTCGAGGAACGGCTTTTCGACGTATTTGTATTCAGACATCTTCGGCGTCCTCGTCCACGTTCACTCGGACTTTGCCCGTGAGTAGGTCTTGCATGAGGCCGGTTTTCAGTGCCACCTGCTTTTGCACGCGTAGCTTCTCTGTGTTTATGGCGGCGTCATTTGCATGCAGACTTGCTTCGATTGCCTCTTGCTCTGCAAGAGGCGGGACTGGGAGAAGGAGACAATTGATGTCGCCGAGGTTTATTCGTGGAAGTAGACTCACAATCATGTTCTTGAATTGCGTCTGAGCAACATCGTGATTCAGAAAACAGGTCACGAAGGAAATGCCCGCCTTTCGACGGTCGATGTCAATCTTTGCGACTGCTGCGTTGCTGTTGCACTCACCTCTGCCACCATCGTACACGACACCTTTGCCAAGGGCTGAACCGATCTTGCTGAACAGGATGTTCCCTTTATGGACGTGCGACTTGCTCAAGAGCCTATGCACCTTTCCAGAAATGTACATCACGCTGTCCCAGTTGATGTTCCCTTCCTCAATCATCTCGGACTTGATGAAAGGAATGCCGCTATCAAGGAATGTTATGAGGCTTGTCGAGGAGAAACTCCCAAAGTCTCGGATTGGGCTTGCGTAGAGTTCCTCTAAGTGGCGAACCTCCCACTCCTTCGGAATCCAGCCGAGTTCGGATTGCTTGAATATCTCCGGGGCTTCGTCGTAGGGGGGACGGAGGTGGCCGTGCTGGTCGATGCCTCGGGTGAACAGGTCGTGCATCATCCCCTGCTTGATCGCCTGATACTTGGCAATCAGGGCTTCCGTCTTTTCTATCAGATTGTCTACCGTCGTCAGGATGGCGGCGATTGTGCGTTGTTCGGGGTGTAGAGCGACAATTACTTTTCCGGTCGGGCGACAAATAGAAATCCCGGGTTCGGCTGTCGATTGGGAGTCTCCGAGCGACAATTAGAATTCCCTGGTTTTGGCTGATCGGTAAGAATCGCAACTCCTTTAGTAACAGGAGGTTGCGATGATCCAGGACGGACAGGTGCGAAAGCTGTGGCGAGTGCTGTCG
>SDBT01020751.1_pt1 | contig 10271 bp, 12 predicted proteins | sample 2277101 | NCBI WGS metagenome assembly SDBT01 (sample SAMN10404973, study PRJNA504765) | marine sediment metagenome | isolation source: marine sediment core GS10_PC15, 103 cmbsf | place: Arctic Ocean: Southern Knipovich Ridge | collected 2010
GGGTAGTGGATGGTATTCTTGTTGGAATTTCTGAACTTAAGGTTGGTGAAACCGTCGGCATGCTACTTGGGTTCATCGTTGGGCTGAACGATGGGTTATATGTTGGGCTGTTTGTTGGTGACATTGTTGGTGGACATGCATTTTTTCGGGCGTTTACAATCTCACGTGATTTTGGGACTTCTCTTTTACATCTTGGTGCGCATTTTACACTTCTTACTGATGCCACAGTGTTAAAAGTATACAAATTTACTCTGTTTTCTAATCTATTAATTGATCTATTGAAATAGAGAAGATCATCACAATCTATTGGATTTCTTGCTATTGATTGATTATATGATTGAACAAAGTCCTCATGATATTCCTGTAGAGGATTGTATCTACAAATCTCATTCCACGAGCTATCCCAATAATCAATTGTATTTTCCAAAGCACGGGTTTCATAAACCGTAATATTCCTAACAGGCCGACTATCCGCATTAACCCCACCTAAATTGCCCATGCTTTCATATACCATATCAGTCGTATTTTTTAACACAACAGCCGATACAGCTATTTTTAACGCCGTTTTAAGCGAGCCGCCATTTTCCTTGAAATAATTATAAACTGTCGAATTTCTTTTCGATACATTCAACCTTGGCTGATTTTTTGACACTACTATACCGTTTACTGCATTTAACATATCTTTTGCCTCCGAGCTTTGTTTTTATTATTGTCCACAGTTTATCCACAATCTGTTGATAAAATGTTGATAACTTGTGAAAGATAGTATAGTCTATCATATTATATTTGCTAACGTGCAAAAAAAGGTTGTTATAAATTTTATGAGCGTAATATCTTTATCAAACATAGTACAAGTTTCAGTAGTCGGAACCCCGTCGGGAATAACGGCAAGAAATGTAAATGTAGTTGGCTTGTTTACGACTGAAACACCTAATAATCTTGACACTTTTAGAATATACCTATCTGCATCGGAAGTAGCGAATGACTACGGAACAAATTCAGTCGCATTTCAGATGGCCTCAAATATATACGCACAAGACCTTAACCTTGGAACGGGAAAAGGCCACCTTGTAATCCTTCCCTTGGACGATTCAGTTTCGGCAACTTCTGAACTTTCAGAGACTCCCGATATCAGTTTAAACATTCCTGGTATACTCCAAGTATCTGATGGGGACTTAAAAATAGAAATTGATGGTAAAGCTTTTGAATTAGCCAATATCAATTTTTCCAATGCTTTAGACTTAGACGGGATAATTCAAGTCATTAAAAATAAACTTTACCTACAGTCTCCTAATGCTAATCTTGAGGCGGTTGAGGTTGATTCCAGTTTTACCCTTGATGATTCGGAAGGTCCCAATGAGGACATGAGTACAGCTACATATTTCAATGCAGGAGGGGCAGATACTAACACAAATAAAAAAATAACCACGTCAGATTTATCAGGGTCCGTATTGGCTGACATTAAACTTGTTAGCTCAGGAGACCTTAGAGTTACTTTGAACGGTATTGATTTTGATTTAATAGATATGGACTTTTCATCAACTATTACATTGAGCGATGTCGCTGATGTCCTCCTTGATAAATTAGGAACTGTTGCACCTGATGTCGATATTACGGTAACCAATTTTGGTGATTTTATTGTATTTGAATATATTTCAATAGGAAGTAACGCAATAAAATTTTCAAGTAAAAAAGTTGGTGCGTCTGATTCTAAAATGAGTTATGAACAAGCCTCTGTAATTAGTGGAACAGACCTATCTACGGTAAGTTTTTTAAATTCAGATTCTCGAACAACAACAGCACCTACGGATGCCTCTGGTGAAACCTTAGTAGAAGCAATCCAAAGAACAACAGATAAAGTTTTTTATGCTGCTGTAATAACCAACTTGAATATGGAAGATGCGGTAATAACCACAACTGCAAATGCGATACAGGCACAATCTAGGATGTTCTTACATCACTTTGCAAGCACAGAAGACATTTCTGGTATAGGAGATTCTACCAGTGGTGCAAGCCAAGACAAAACAAGAATTTTAGTACACACAGAAAGTCTGGATATTGCAAATCTATATAAGGCTGCGTCTGTTGGCCGTTCCTTTGTAGTCAACTTTTCATCGACAAACACCAATCAAACGATGAACTTGAAAGTTTTGAATAATGTAATTGCAGATCAAAATATAAACCAAACACTTTACAATGCCGCACTAGATAGAGGGGTTGATTTATATGTACCCTATAACGGAATTTCGGCTGTGTTTTCTACAAGGGGAAATAAATTTTTTGATAAGCCTTATAATGATCAACAATTAGAATTTGACTTAGAAGCGGCGTTATTTAATCATTTATTCCAAACAAATTTTAAGATACCACAAACAGAAGAGGGCATGAGTGGGTTAAAAAATGCAGCAGCCACCGTGTTTAAGAAGCATGTTAATAATGGTGCATTAGCACCAGGAAAATGGACAACAACAGACACCTTTGGAGACAAGACAATATTTTTATCAAATATAGAAACGGAAGGGTTTTATGTATTCAGTATCCCAATTAGCCAACAAGACCCAATAGAAAGAGGAAACAGAGAAGCCGTTCTTATACAATGTGCAGCCAAAAGAGCAGGGGCAATACATACAGTTGATGTTTTGGTAAGTATTAATGATTAAAAGGAGATTATAGATGCCAACTTTTGCAAAAACAGGTGCCTCATTTGATACACTGTATCTTTATAGTAGGCCTTTTAAAGACTTTGCCGATGGCGATTCCCTTTTGTTCACATACCCTAGCGAAATTATGAGCATGAAAACGGGGAAGGAAGGAAACACTACATATACAGAAAATAGAACAGGAGACAATCTTGATTTGATTCTTAGGTTGATTATAGGGTCAAATGATGATCTATTTTTAGCCGCTAAATTAAAATCACAAAAGGCAGACTTCCCAGGATTTGCACTTGCAGAAGGTAGAATATCAAAAAGAATCGGCGATGATCTAGGTGGTATTATATTTATGATTTATGATTTAAAGGGGGGGGCATTTAAAAAAGATGTGAATGGCCTTTTTAGTTCAGAAGGAAACGTCGATTCATCTGTGTCAACGTATGAGCTTAGCTTTGCTTCGGCTACGAGGTCAGGACAATGATAGATAAGTTTATTGATAAATCAAATTTGTCAACAGATATAAAAGAATTAAAAAATTTTAATATTCACCCAGCCGACCTTAAAGATGCATTTGAGCTATTAGATGGTGTCGCAGAAAAATTAAAAGATAGCTTAGGGGTAGACATAAAATCAGATTCATTGAAACTTGAAGGTGCAGACTTATTTGATATGATCATAAAAAGTGGAATATCTCTAATAAGCTCAAAAAAAGTAAGAGAGGCAACGTTTAAGTGCTTGACTAGAAGTCTTTATAAAGGTTCACAAAATATAGACCATGCTTTTTTTGAAAATGAAGAGAGAAGAAAATATTTTATTCCTGTCATGGTTGAATGTATTAGAGTTAATTTATCCCCTTTTTTGTCAGGAGCAATTATGAAATTAAAGGAACTCAAAATAATAATGGAAAATACAAATACCCCAGAATCAAAATAAAAGGTGAAGCGAGATTCTACGCTTTTAAATTATCTGAAATGGGGTTCTATGGTGGTAATCCAAGAACAATATTAAAAGAGCCTGTTGATATCATTATGGATTTATTAAATTATCTCTCATTTAAAAATGAATATGAGGACATGTTCATGGAAATAAACAAAGGAGACAGAACTTGAAAATAGCTGAATTATTTGCCTCTTTGGGTTTTAAAGTAAATGACAAAGGATTAAAGTCAATTAATTCTTCATTAGCAAGCACAGGAAAAAAAATGTTAAAGGTTTCCGCTGCTATTACAACAGCCATTTTTTTGCTAGATAAATTTATTGATAGTTCAGTTAGAGGGTCGGTTGCGTTAAGTAATTTTACAATTCAGACAGGTTTATTATCAGATCAACTACAAAAGTTTCAAATAGCAGGACAATTGAGTGATATTTCACTAAGCGTAGATCAGATCACAAATTCTATCAGAGGGTTGCAAAGTAAGTTAGCTGATATAAAGCTAGGAGGCGGTAATATAGCTCCCTTTCAAATACTTGGTATCAGTGTCAAAGGAAAAGAAACATTTGAAGTCTTAGACGAGATAAGAGAGAAGATAAAAGGGCTTAGCCCTGATATTGCAATAAACCTTTTATCTCAGTTAGGATTTGGACCTGGTTTTTTAAACGTTTTGAAATTAACTAGAGAGGAATTTGATAAATTAGGTAAAAGTATATCTAGGACTGACAAAGAAACAAATGAATTAGTTAGGTTGGGGACAGCGATAACCAATTTAAAATTAAATTTATCTTTGTTAAAAGATGTTGTTGTATCCATTTTTTCACCTGTATTTATATCGTTGTCAAACATTGTTATCAGTCTTACAAGGATGTTTACTAGCCTTGGTAGAATATTACCAGTCTTGGCGGGTGGGATAGCCATATTGGCTCTTGAATTTGCACCTATGATAGCAATGATTGCCACTCTTGTATTGGTTTTTGAAGATTTGTTCGTATTTTTTAGGGGTGGTGACAGCGTTACTGGTGATTTAGTCAATGGAATAAAGTCATTTGCTTCTAATTTCTTGGAGAACGTAAGGCCAATAATGGACTTTTTTATAAAACTAAAAGAAATAATTGAGGCGATATCTAACGTAGGTCACAAACAATCAAGGTTTATTAATAATCTTATTAAAAAAACTGTTGGATTTGGCGATCCGCTTGCTGGAACAAACAGTATCCAAAAAAACAATACGGTATCAATCAGAAATAACTTTACTTTTAATACGATGGAGAGTGACGAAAGACTAACCGAGAGGGTAGTTAGTATTTTGGGTCGTCAAGGAAGCTCAACATTCTCTGAAATTAATAACGGCATCCTTGCATAATGTCAAATATAAGCGACATTAAAGATTCTTTTAAAAAGTATATTATTTCACCATCGGCCAGATTTGGTTTAGGTGGGTTTGTATTTGATCGTGAGCTTGATTTATTAACAGAGAGAACAGCATTGATCACAGATCACTTTATTGAAGATAATAGCGTTGTTCAAGATCACATAGCAATTTTGCCAGAGCGAATCACATTAAAATCAGTCGCAGGTGATTTGGTTTTTTTTGCACAGAATACAGAGTTTTCAGACTTTAATGTTTTTCAGAAGGCAGCACAAAAATTAACACAGATAGACGTTTTTCTTACAAAATTATCTAGTGCAGAACAACAATTTAGAGATAGTGTCGATGATGACGGTTTAGTTGATATTGAAAGCAATGCTTTTGATAATTTATTAAATCTTTGGGACTTAACCAGATCACTTAATCCAGGAAAAACAAATAAAGAGCAGGCGTTTGTATATTTTAATTCATTATTTGAAAGCAGGACACGGGTTGCCGTCGAAACACCTTTCGGATTCAGGAAGAGCATGGCGATAGAGCTTATATCGGCAGTCGAGTCAGAAGAAACAAAGTCGATGATTAGTTTCACAATAATTTTAAAAGATTTCAGAACTGTGTCAACAGAAACGGTTATTTTTGATGAGGCGGATTTTGATGAAAGGGCTAAATTTCAAAGACAACTAGAAACAAATAACGGCTCTAGTAATGGTAAGCAGGTAGATACTTCTTTGTTAAAAAAAACATTATCTTTATTTGATGCGACAGTAGAATGAAAAGAATAACCACTTTAACGGATAGTGCATTACAAAAAGCGATAATTGTTACTGACAATTCCAAAGAACTTAATTTAACGCTAAAATTCCTTCCAACTCAAAAAATATGGATATATAATATTACACTGGATGATTTCACAATAAACGGTAGAAGAGTAGTTGTGACTCCTAACATGTTAAGGCAATATGTTAGAGTTATTGATTTCGGGATTATGTGTACTTCTGAAAATGGATTCGACCCTTATAGAATAGATGATTTTTTGACAGAGCGAATTTCACTTTTTATATTAACCGAAGAGGAGATAAAAGAATTTGAAACGGGTATTTTTAGATTTCCTTAATTTTTTTATATTATGAAATTCAATAGATCGTATAGACTGACAATAGATGTAAGCGATTCTGAAAAAATCGTTATTGAACCTCCTTTTACTATCAGATTTTCTATGGTAAGAGACACGCAGTCATCCATTAATCAACTAACCCTTTCTATAATTAACCTAGGAGAGAAAACAAGGAATAAGATATTTCAAGACAGATACGATTTTTTGACCTATAAGAGAGTAATACTTGAAGCAGGATATAAAGACTTAACCAAAATATTTCAAGGCAATTTATTTGAGGCATATTCTGAAAGGCAACAGACAGAAATAGTAACCAACATAGTTGCCAGAGACGGAGGGCATGACATATATAATTCTTTGACTTCAAAAACATTGCAAGGACTTACGAAAAGAGAAGTTATAGACAGCTTAATTGGTGAATTTTCCGAAGTCAAACAAGGGAAAATAGGAGAGATCGAAGGGGCATTTTTAAGGCCTGTAGTTTTAGAAGGAAATACATATGAACTGATTAGAATATATGGCGGTAGTCTTGTTTATATCGATCTTGAGAGGCTGCATATATTAAAAGAAAACGAGATTGTGAGTGCTGCAATACCTTTGATAAACTCAAAGAATGGCTTACTAGAAACACCCAGAAGACGAAATTCACTGGTAACGATAACAACATTATTTCAACCAAATATTATATTGTCTCAACTTGTAGAAATACAGAGTGACGTTTTTAGCTTATTTGATGGGCAGTACAAAGTAATCGGCTTAACGCACTCAGGAATCATATCTGATGCAGTCGGAGGGGGATTAAAAAGTACATTTAATCTATTGGTAGAATCGGTATTGTTTGGTAAATTTAAAGAGCCAATATGAAAAACCTAATTAAAGAATTAAATATACCAAGCCAAACAACTATTTTAGATGAATTAAAGAAAAGCATCTTTACTAACTTGAATTGTGTAAATATCGGGACAATAGAGTCATTTGATTCAAGCGATCAGACAGCGAGCATACAGCTTTCAATAAAATCCATAGAGTCTATAAGTCCCGATGGAACAAGAACTTTAAAAGATCGTGCATTGCTAGAAAAATGCCCATGCGTTGTTTTGTCTGGTGGGGATTCATATCTTACATTTCCTATTAAAAAAGGTGACTCCTGTATCGTTTTATTCAATGACAGGCAAATAGATAACTGGTTTACTTCTGGTGATGGGAGTGCACCCGACGTTGTGCTTAGAAAGCATGACCTGTCAGATGGACTCGCCATTGTCGGTATAAGAAATTTACTAAATAAGATACCAGATTACCTAGAAGATGGCGCACGTTTAAGATTTGATGAATCATCAAAGATTGAAATAACAGAAAATAAAATTGAAAGTACAGCCGCAGATTCTACTCAAAATGGAAATATGGAAGTAACGGAAGACTTAGGCGTTGGTGGTAAAGCAGATATCGGGGGTGATGTAGGTATTGGCGGTAATTTGACGGTGGGTGGAACTATTAATGGAGGGATTAGTGGGGAATTTACAGAAAGTAATTTTGTCTGGACAATAGATAAAGGTGTGGTTGTTGGTGTAGTACCAGTACCAGTGCCATGAATTGATATTTATTCATTAACCATCAAGTAAACCATTTCTGAAATCTCGAACAATACTTTCTAGTTCCTTGTCATTCAAGATAGCTTTAACAAGGCTAGACAAATAAATATCACTGCCAGAAATAAAAAAAGATATTTCATTTTTCTATAAATCATTTTCTCTCACCTTCCCTAAGAATAATAGTACCCCATTTTTAAATTTTTTTCAATTTAAAACCGCTGACATGAATTGATTTATCTTTTTTTATAATAATAATTATCGAAAATTATTATACTAAGAATAATTAACCAAAAAAAACATAACAGGCATAAAGCACACATTTATCTTTCACCTTCCCTAGGAATAACAGTACCCCAATTTCCAAGTATTTTCAATTTAAAATGACATGTAGCATTACATATTAATGTGATAAAATATAACGTAATGATATTTAGAAATTTAGATAAAAATGACGATTGGACATTCGGAAAAGGTAAAAATGATTATCTTTCAAAAAATGAGGCCATCGGCTTAGACATAAAAACAAGAATATTGTCATGGGTAAACGATTGTTTCTTCGATTTTACCGCAGGTATCGATTGGTTCAGTCGCATGGGAAGCAAAAGCCAAACCAACCTATTAGAATTAGACATAAGAAATATATTAACTAAAACTGATGGCGTAACGGGAATTACAAATCTTGACGTAAACTTTAATTTTTCAAGTAGAGATTTTAACGTCAACTATAATATAGACACCGTTTTTTCTAAGTCTTACCAGAAAACCATAGAGGTATCAATATAATGCCAGATATACTTGACGAAAATGGATTGACATTAAAAGATGCTCCTGAATTGCTAGGTGAAAAAGAAGAGGGGTATAGAGGCATATATGGGACAGAAATAAACTTAGAATCAAATTCGCCAGACGGACAAAATATTGGTATTCAGGTTCAAGCTGAAACCGATTTAAGAGAAAAATTTTTCGGTATATACAGTTCATTCGATCCAGACGAATCAAGTGGAATTTTATTAGATCAAAGGAACTCAACATTTAAAGTAAAAAGAAAAGGGGGTACGTTCACGGTACAGCCAATCGAAGTTACTGTAGACAGAGAGGTCGCTTTACAGGGGTTAGATGAGTTTGCCACTGATATTAATGGAACAGGCTATACAGTTCAAGACGACGCAGGAAATAAGTTTATTTTATTTGACTCCGTTACTTTAAGTGTCGGCACAATTCAAAAGAACTTTAGGGCAAAAGAGATAGGGGCTGTTACGACTATCTCAAATACAATAGTAAACCCAACAACAATTATCTTGGGCGTTACAAATATCAATAATCCAAGTACGCAACTAGAACCTGGGCAAGATCAAGAGACAGACGCTCAATTCAGACTTAGGGCGCAACGATCAACTGCAATATCTTCGGTCGGTTTCTTGGATTCAATCTTTTCCTTAATATTAAACTTAGATACAGTAACAGAGGTGAGGGTGTTCGAGAACGTTGAAAAGACAGTTGACTCAGACGGGATACCAGGTAATGGAATATGGGTCATTGTTGAGGGCGGTTCAATCACAGATATCGCTAATGGTATATACGTTACGAGACCACCAGGAGTACCCATGAAGGGAATCGTAGAACAAGAAATTACAACATTGTCTGGTCAGATTTTTACAGCAAAATTTGATAGACCAACAGCCATAGAATTGTCTATCCACTTGGAAATAAAAAATAATGACTCCAATGTAAATTTACTTGATATAGAGGCTCAGTTAAAAGATTATATGGTTGAAAATATTTCTTATAAAATAGGTGAGACAGCAGAGGCATCAAGGATTATGAGTGTGGCAAGGGATGGATTGATTTTGCTTGAAGTTGACGCATTTGTAACAGATGTGGATGTTTCTGATGATGGATTTGATAAAGTAGACTTTTTAGAAACCCCACAAAAAGATCAACAGTGGACATTGGATATATCCCGAATATTTATAAACTTCATAATATAGATGGCTTCTCAAGTAGACGAATTAGTAGAGTATTACGCCAATCTTCTTATTATCCAATATAACAGTAAAGAAAAGGCTACCGCTGAAGTATCTCTGATTGTCAGAGGGTTATTAGCTGATTTGGTTTATCTTGATGCTCAAAATGCTTATGATCTTGACACGGCTATTGGTGTCCAATTAGATATATTAGGAAAGTATATAGGTGCTTTGAGGGGATTCAATAAGTATGATTTTCCAAGAGGGGTATTTGCTTTTACCGATGACTTAGAGGTTCGATCAGGGGTATTCGATAAAGATAAAAGAGGTTTTTTTGATGTCGATAACCCTATTGAAGGCGAAACATTTACAGGTGAGAAAAAGCTGAATGTTTTATTTTTAAACGATGATGACTATCGGCTATTGTTAAAACTAAAAATAATAACAAATAACACGGTCGCATCAAGAGGGGAGTTAGATAACAATTTATTTGAAGTGTTTGGAGACGGGGCAGTGCTAACCTTTGAGGGGGTCATGGAAATTGCGTATACCATCAAGTCTGAATTTCAGGACATATTCATAGCAGCAGAACAACAAGGTTTTTTCCCCTCTCCTGCTGGTGTCAAATTTTCTTTTTCTGTAATATAA
>SDBT01020752.1_pt1 | contig 10270 bp, 9 predicted proteins | sample 2277101 | NCBI WGS metagenome assembly SDBT01 (sample SAMN10404973, study PRJNA504765) | marine sediment metagenome | isolation source: marine sediment core GS10_PC15, 103 cmbsf | place: Arctic Ocean: Southern Knipovich Ridge | collected 2010
TTTAATACAACATTAAGATATTTATATAAATTGGGGTATTACGTATGCCGTCATTGCAGATTAATGATTTAGAAGGTTCTGCTACAGCAGAATTCTTCAGTTTAGCCAAAAAGCGGGAAGCGGAGGGTCATGATATAATTCATCTAGAAATTGGACAACCAGATTTTCAACCAATTAAACCCATAATTGATGAAACAATTAATGCGATTCAAGAAGGAAAAACAACGTATACTGTAAGCTCTGGTATACCTGAATTAAGAGAAGCTATAAGCCAAGTCTACCGTGAAGACCATGGGATTAATATCGATCCACAAAACGAGATTAGAATTACTTCAGGAGCAAAACTAGGCATATTAGCAGCCTTCTATTCCATTATAAATAGAGGTGAAGCATTAATGGTTCAGGAACCGGCATGGGTTTCTTATCGTGATATGGCTACAGTTGCAGGAGCTAGATATATTCCCATTCCCATTAAAGATGATTTCTCCTTAAACCAAGATTTCATTTTATCTAACATATCAAAACACCCTGTGACCGCCTTACTAGTAAATAGTCCAAATAATCCATCAGGTCATATTCTAACTGTGAAAGAAATTAGATTTTTGAAAGATCTAGTTGAAGATTATGAAATCAATATAATTAGCGATGAAATATACAATGAATACTTGTATATTAATTCTCCAGCAAATACATTACTATCTGAGCTAGAGGATTGGCGAAATAATCTAATTGTAATTAATGGGTTTGCAAAAACATATAGTATGACAGGATATAGGTTAGGATGGTCCATATCTAATACTAATATTGCTAATGGCATACTAAAATTCATTCAAGCGAGTACAAGCTGTCCTACAAATTTTTGTCAATGGGCTGGCGTGAAAGCACTTCAGAATAGAGAGGAAGCAAGAAAAATCATTAAAGAAGTATTTCCAGGACGGAGAAAAATCGTTTTAGATGAAATAAATCGCACTGAAGGATTAACAGTAGGCTCCATAGATGGGGCTTTTTATGCATTTATCAAGTACTCATTTACAGATAAACCATCAGAAGAAGTTGCGAAAGATATTTTATTAAATGCCAATGTTTGTGTTATTCCAGGTACCGCGTTTGGTAAGACAGCTGAAGGATATCTACGAATTACATTTTCACGGTCAAATGAAGAAATAAAAGAAGCTTTCAAAAGAATAAGGGGATTTATTGAACAAAACCATTAAATAGATGATATTATCTTCTATTTTATTATTCTAATAGAACTCCAGTGATTCGGAAATAAGTAAGGTTTTCTCTAAAATACAACTTAACCTCATTTGCAAAACTGGCCAATGGAGAAATTTCTATTCCTTTTTCTAACTTTGAAAGCATCGATTGGACAGCATTTAAATGTCGTGTATTTAATATTAGCCCATTATTGACAAGGTGAAAAACTTGGGTTGAAAAATCTTGTTCAAGGATAGCAATAGGTATCTTGGGACAGAGTTGAATGAAAACTGATATGATTTCTTCGTAAGCCCGCTGAGCATCTAATAAAAAAGGTGTCACATCATTTGCAGAGAATTTAGTCTGTCCTTTATCAAATAATTTTTTTGCAGAGATAATTTCATTTTGTATCTCTGAACTAATTCCCTCTGGTAATTCAGTCTTTTTATCTGAAAGAGGAGAATAACTACTTACTACTTGGTGAATTTTTAATAAAACATTGTAAAAACTTTCTAAATTTTCCTTTGTTTTTATTTGTTGCTCAAATTGTCCTTTTGTCTTTCTCATTCTTTCTTGAGCATTTTTGAGCTTAGCATTAGCTCTCTTTGATTGAGCAAATTTCTGTTTATTAATTAATAAGATTCTTTCTTGCTCTCTCCTTTCTTGCTCGAGAGTAGAGATGCTAGAATTAAGAATTTCTAATTCCTTTTTTGATTTTGATAAGTCATCCTGATGAATACCAATTTCAGCCTTAATATGTTTTAAGTTTTTCATTAGTTCAGTTTTTGTATTTGTTAGTTCATCAGTATCTACAATAAGCGAGATGTCAGTATCACTCGATTTAATCATTTCATTGTACAGTATTAATTTTTCAGAAAGTTTTTTTCCCTTTAATTGAAGTTCATTTAGCTCCTTAGAGAGATTAGCTTTTTGCTGAAGATGTGATTCTGATTCCTCTGTTATCCGTTTTTCAAGTGTTAGGATCTCTTCAATTCGTGACAATAATTCTTCACTCCCTAGTATGGATTTTATTTCTTAGATCTTCAATTTCTTTAATAATAATTTCTAATTTTTCCTTAATAGCCATCTCTTCTCTATAAATTTGAGTTAATTCCTCATTCTCCAAATCTCCACCCTCATTACTAATTTTTTGGATATTAATCTTTAATTCATCTAGTTCATTTACCAATTCTTTCTCTTTCGTTCTCTGAGATTCAATTTGAGAAGTGATTTTTGAATTTGATTCAGATAATTGATTTTTCTTTGATTGAAGCTCAGATAATTCAAATTCTAATTGTTGGATACTATTGCTTAACTCATCAGGGTCTTCTTTATCGGTCTTAGCTTGGTCGTCAAACTCGGCTTTGACGACATCGGGATGAGATTTAATAATATTATCTTTCTCTAATTGTAATTCTTCAATTTGAATTCTTTGTTTATCAACTTTCCGTGACAGCATTCCCCTGATTCGCCTATTCTTAGATAGTTTTAAATCGAATTCTTCTTTTTTCCTCTGATAGAGATTCTCAAGCTCCTCAGCAGAAAGCTTAGACAGCTCTTCAAGTGTTTGCACTATTTGTCCCTTTGCATCAAAGATAATAAACGTTGATATTAAATGCTCTTGTTTTTTTAGCTAATGGTTATGTTATTTAAAAGTAATTGTTTTATATGAGACTAAAAAAGAGAGGATTGTTATACTGACCCGCCGTCTGTATAATGTGTAACTTTATTATCTGAAAGAATTAAAAAATATTCAAAACCTATGCTTTTCTTTTGTATTTGCTTGGAAAAGCTATATTTGTATATTTATGTTTTAACCGATAATAATCCTCAATTACCTTCAACAGAATATTGTTTTAAGGTTTATGAAGATAAATTTGTAAAGGATATTAAAAACGTCAATTCTTTAGTCTTGATTAAATAAAAAGATAAAAAAGGGGGAAAATAAGAGGTTGATGTTTATTCCTCTTTTAAGCGATATTGAGCGACTAACTGAGCCATTTCTTCACCAAGTCTGGTAAGATCTTGAGCTGAAAATGTCATTTGATTCATGGCAGCAGTCTGTTCCTCAGTAGCAGCAGCAACTTCTTCACTTGAAGCACTAAATTCCTCAGATTGAGCTGCAAAATTCTGTAAAGTATCCTGTAATGTCACCACACTATTTCCAATATTTTCAATAATTTTTGCTGTACTTTTACTAATGTCAGCTGAATTTGTTTTAGTTTCCTCAGCTAAACGTCGGACATTATCAGCTACTACAGCAAACCCTCGGCCATATTCACCTGCACGAGCTGCTTCTATAGCAGCATTTAGTGCTAAAATGTTAGTTTGTCCTGCTATATCCTCAATGACCTGTAAAGTTCCTTCAATGTCTCGAAACGATTTATCGACAACTTCAGACATTTGATGAACATCACTGATAGCTTTCGCTGACAAAACTGATTGCGATGAGGCTCCACGGCTTACTTGCTGAACAGTTGCTGCTATCTCTTCTGATAGTGCATTCACCTCTTCGGAAGTTGCTGCTAACTCTTCTGATGATGAAGATAAATGCGTTGCTGAATTTTTAGTACTTTTGATAAAAGATTGCAAATTATCCAACATGGAAATAAATGTAATTCCTAATTCGCCTATCTCATCTCCCCTCGTTATATCAATCTTTTCGATATTTGAAGTTGAAAGGTCTCCTGCAGCTACGTTCCTACTTACGTTTGATATTACTTGTATTGGCTTAATTAAAGATTTTGTCATAATAAGACCTGCAATTATGCAGAGAAAGGCCATTAGTAGAGTAATAAGAGTAGACGTTATTAATTGCTCGAAAATTATAGCATCTACATCATTAATATAGACCCCTGTTCCTATAGTCCAATCCCATGTTTCAAAAGTGACAACATAAGATAACATAGGGACAATTTTACTACTATCGTCATAATATTGCCAAGAATATTGCACATAGCCTCCTGAACTTGATTCTGCTGCTGTATTCATACACTCGACAAAAATCTCATTAGCAGCCTGTTTCGTATTATTATACTCTGGATTAAATGGATGCATAACGATATAAGGGTCACCATCAACTTCTTTTTGAATCCAAAAGTAATTTCGGGCAATTGGCCCATAACGAATGGCTCCAATGGAAAGGGCAGCCTGTCTTTGTGCTTCTGGTTGTGTAATCTCTCCGCTCACAAATTTTGCAAAGTAGAATTCTAATTCAGATAAGGCAATTTCTGCTGAATTCTTTAATGAAGACTTTTTCTCATTGTAAATGCTTTCTCTTAGGTTGATAATTGAAAACAACGAAAGAGAAATCAATGGGATTAAAGTAATTGCTAAAAAATAACTAAGTGTTCTTCCTCTCAAACCCAGTACTAAGATTTAGGGGTTTAATTATTTTCATATGTGCTTCTTCCATTAGGTGCGTATGTGTTTAAGCTATTACAAATTTAGTTGAAATTAAAATGTAAATACTATCCAAATAGCATGAGACAATCCATACTTATAAAAAAATACCTAGAGAATTCGATCTACTTTTTATATTTCGCCTTATCTAAGAGATTATCTGTCGTTTTTTGAGCTTTTTCTTTTATTTCTTGAACGTTTAAAGTTTTAAATTCACCATTGATATAAAGAATCATTCCGTCTACAATAGTCATGCTAATATTTTCACGACCTACCGTATAAGAAACGTGACTCACTGGATTAATGACCGGAGTCGTAGCAATGGAATCAAAATCAATTATTGCAATATCTGCCTTACTACCTTGGTCCAAAGTACCTGAATAGATACCCATAGGGAAAAGTTCTGAAGCGTTAACTGTAGTCATTTTAATAGCCTGATAAGATGGTATTAGCAGTGGATTTCGATTTATACCTTTATGAAGTAAGACTTCCATAGCGATTTCTTCAAACATATCTAATTTATTATTACTGGCTTGGCCATCAGTTCCAAGACACACATTGACATTTGATTCTAGTAATTTCGGAATGTTAGCAATTCCTGCTCCAATTTTGAGATTACTTTTAGGACAATGTAAAACAGTAGTATTATGTTTACGAAGAAGTTTGATTTCATTATCAGATAAGAAAATACAATGAGCAGCACTAGTAATCCTATCGAGAACCCCAATTTCTTCCATCCATTCAACGGGGCGCATACCCCTCTCTTTAATAGAGTTTTGAACCTCAAATTCGGTCTCATTGAGATGAGTGTGAAGAGGAATATCCAAACGACGTGATTCTTCTGCTAATTTTTCAAACCACTCACGATCAACAGTATAAGGTGCATGAGGACCTAAACCCACCCAAATACGTCCATTTTTACCATGCCAGTTTGAGATAGTCTTTTTGGCGTTATTAAATGCATCTTCCATTGATTCTGCTTCAGGATTACCGTCATAGAAAATGCTAGGAGCTAAGCTCGCTTTGATACCTGCCTTATCAACTGCTTTAGCAATTTCACTTGAATAAAAATATTGATCGTTGAAACCGACAGTTCCACATGATATCATTTCAGCTATTCCAAGTAATGCTCCCCAATAAGCATCTTCAGCAGTCATATGAATTTCTATTTTCCAAATGTCATCCAACCATGATTGAAGCGGTTTATCGTCACAAACGCCTCGTAATAAGGTTTCTGGCAAATGCGTATGGGCATTGATAAATCCAGGCAAAGCTAGTCCTTTTTTGAATTCGTAATGATCATGACCAGATGTCTGAGCCTGGGGGTCATTCTTAGGCCCAGAAAATATAATCGAATTACCTTCAATAATCAATCGGCCATTTTCAATGAGCTTATTCTTAGCAGGATAGAATAGCCACCTACAATCAATCACTAGATCCATTATTTCACCTCATAATCCTATATTTATCAATTTCAACTTATTGATCACTAATTATTCTTCTACTCCTTAGAGGAGAAACAAATATAGTGATACGAAAAATTTACTAAAGGTCTTATAAAAAATCACCGTTAAGATGACAAAAAAGGCATAAAATTTGAATAAATCGAATTTACACACAATTAATGTTTTAAAACCATTCAAAAATAAATTTCTGTTTTTATTGAAATAATATTGATTTGCAGTTTGAACAATATGGTAATAGAAATTGCCACATCAATAATGTATAAAAAGTTATTCTTCTAATCGAATTTTAATAGATTTTTAATTCAGGGATTATTCAATGTTTGTAAGTAGATTGCTAGGAACTCAGGAATTACCTACTGAAGCACAATACTATATGAGAACATTTCTCTACCTTAGCATGGTGATCTCTTTTCTCGCCAGTATGTCAAACACATTTTATGTATTATTCACAATTGATGCTATCGGATTCACATTAGCTGCTATATGTGCCAGAATATGTTGAATTTTTTTAATATCGAAGTGAATTCGCTACTTTGTTTTATATCGGACAATGATAAGAAAAATAAATGGGAAACAACATTAAGTCTATTTCCAAAAGCTGATATCTTTTTCGATAGAAGTCAAGAGTCCAGTGTCTATTTTTGTCATTTTAAGATGCCTCAACACTGGTTTCAACCGTTTTACCAAAGAATGGATCAATTGAAAGAGGAACTAGGAATAACTTATCAAGCCAAACCGAGTAGTCCAACAGATCACTTCAAGTGGGGAATATTACTGGCTGAAACCTATCCGCGGGAGTAGTAAAAATGTCCATACAACGGATGAATGAATTTGGTAGGAAAATTAATCAATTCAAGCAAGAAATTGAAATCGCTAAACATTTCAAATCACCAAGTTCGGTTGATTATGTCAGAAATGGAGGAATCTTGCTAACTGAAGCTTACTAATGGAATTTTGAGTTGGTAGTAATCGCCATTATAAAGGATTATATTACAGAGAGATTCTCTAGATAATACCCTGACTAGTTAAATTTCATTTTGAGGCGACAAAAATAGTAATTCCTTACAATTAAGCCTAAAAAACTCTATAGTATTCATTTCAAGTGAAATTTCTCTTCTATATTCCCAATTCTGATTCACATTGAATAGTTAGACCTGTAGTGTTTTTAAACTTGATAAAGATTAAGAAGACTAGAAGAGGTTTTTCTGAGGAGGAAACCAATACCGTCAAAACAGTCCATAAGGAAAGGCTTAAAAGAGGATTCAGGATTAAATGATTTTCTCTAACGTTATTTGATTAATAGAATTAAAAAAGGCCGATATTAATTAAATTTTCTTAAAATTATTGATATTTTTCACATATATCTTAAAGAGAAGGATTTTTTTCTGAAAAATCTTACTTATGAATGCTAGGTGAAGGTACCTCGCGACATGGAGGATCTAAATATCGAGGGAAGTAAGATTTGGATAAATAAGGAAATTCACGTAAATTGATCATCTGAGAATAAGGGATTACCTTTTTACTACTGTGTTGATCCCTTGTCTCAGTAAATATTACAATATAACATGATTATCTTTATTCATTAAATCAGGATATTATTAGTCCTTAACACTCTAGTATCCGTAGATTATTCCATTCCGCCTTGTGGTGGCCCTGCACCTGCAGCAGATAACCCAGAACTGTTCATAGCTAGAAATAATAATAGCATGAAGATCATAGGTAGCAATTTTACCAACATTAGTTTAGCGTCAATCTCATTTCCACGAATTCTTAATTTTCTGTCCATTTTTATTCACCTTATTATTTTAGTCTACTTTTTTCATATTAATAATTCACTAAGGGGGTTTAATTCCCAAAAGAATTATACGAACATTTTCTCTAGGATAAAGTTAATAAAGTTACTGACACATAAAATTAGCCAGAAGATGAACCCTCCTATTTCCGATCCTGAAAAAGGTATTAGAACAATACAGGATCTAGAAAACATCCGACAAAAAGAAGAAATAGAGGATTTTGTGTACGATTTTTTGAATATCTGGATCAAGATAAGTGAAAGAGCTAAAAAAGCATCCATTGACCAAATATATGAAATATCAGCCGACTTATTAAAAACAGATGTTCTTCCTTTTTATGATAAATACCATAAAGACCAAAACCTGGTTAAACACGATGGTTGGCTAAAAAGTTATGCTTCCATCAATTTGAAATGGGGTAATAGAGCAAATCTCTTGTTTCCATTGAAACTGGTAAGCTATGAGATAGCTAATCACAAAAAAGGACTACTTGATGAATTTATATCACTATTAATGACTCAACAAATGCAGGGAAAACAAGAGGAACTATACGAATTCTTGTTTCCATTGTTAACAAATTTTGTCCCTCCACTGGACGAACTGAGTCTAAATTTGCTGAAGACCTATAACAGTCTACCCACTCTAGATGTAAAGGAGTATTACCAAGATCCTTCCAGAACTATTTTCGCAGAGCATTTAGAAACATCATTGAGAACAGTCATTAGACGGATGAACACCATTGAACTATTACAGATGGTGAATTCAACCTTTTTTATTGATATGGGGAAACTGGGGTATGAAACATCATTATTAATACACTCGAAACCCTTCCCCAAAGAATATTCAAAATATTTACTGCTTTCTACCGATTTAACTGTTGGAAAATTCAGTATAGTGCAGATACCTATCCATGCTATCCAAGATACGTTAGCGGTCCAAGAAAATGTCGATCTGATAATAAACCAACCGATACGAAGGAGGATATCGAATTGGGATCTATCAGGATTGTCGGGCGGAGATGTGTTATGGAAAAAACCACCTGCTCTGTTCCATACAGATCCGAAGTTAAAGATTATAGGCCCAAGTCCTCTAATGGATATGGAGCTAGAACCAAAAATAGATCAATTCAGATCACTGACTCCATCTGATCTAAAAATCCTTGATTTTCTTACAACATCAGGGGCATTTAGAAGTGTAAAGCAGCTAAGTCAAGCAATCAATGTATCAGCTCCTCGGATAAGCAGTAATTTGAAAGAATATACTGATGCAAAATTATTCACAAAAATGTATCAATATTTTAATCTAGGACTTGATCTGTCAGTATTCCTCTTTATTTCAGATGAAGAAAGACAGATTCCATGGATCCAACACTTACTAACATTCCCAAAAATGGATGTCTTCTTCCAAGAAGAAGAAGCCCCACATTATTATTTCGGGTTTGTGAAATTACCCAATAAATGGATAAAACCATTTGTGAGAAAAGTAGATCTGATAAGAAGGGACTTCGGAACAAAGATATATTATAAAATATATGGGCCGACTGATTTCTTCAAATGGGGAGTAAATCTGAAAGATACATACCAGAAACGATAAATTTTTTATGAAAGGATCCCTTTGAAAAATTCAGGGAATAAAGGGATCAGAATCATCTCTCGAATGGTTCTGACATTAAAGGGGTTCGACCAACGGTGACGAAAACCATCAATAGTATTGAAACTCTAATTTGGGAAAAAATACTTGAGATTCAACCTGCGACTCTTAAACAAATATACGAGAGTACAGAAGAAGCAAGAACGACTATATATGATGGTTTGACACGGTTAATCAATAGAGGGAAAATAAGAAAGTACTCTTACCCCAAAAAAAAGAAAGGAAGGCCAGTTGTCTATTATTGTCAAGTAGAATTTAAAAATGATCAAGTGAAAGAAAAATTGAATATATTAGATGAAGAAGATGAAGAACTGGTCACATTTAGAGAAAAACGAACACAAAAAGCGTGGACAGCAAATGAAATAACATTCTTGAAGAATAATTACGAGCGATTGAGCCATGAGCAGATTGCACAACATGTAAAGAGAACAGTTTATGCGGTGAGACAAAAATTATCAAGAATAGAATTGCTAAAAGAACCACACGAATACTGGACGGAGGAAGAAAAACAATATCTAAAAGAAAACTACCCAAAATTGACAATCAAGGAACTAATGGACGCACTAAACCGATCAGAGCTATCTATCTATGGAGAGGCAACCCGATTAAACCTGACAAAAGACTCATGGAAATGGGAGCAGACAGAAATTGATTATTTAAAATCACATTACAATACTACCCTCATTGAAGAGATAGCAAAGCATTTGTCGCGGACACCTGAAGCAGTATACAAGCAAGCACGAGACATAAAACTGGATTTAA
>SDBT01020753.1_pt1 | contig 10270 bp, 11 predicted proteins | sample 2277101 | NCBI WGS metagenome assembly SDBT01 (sample SAMN10404973, study PRJNA504765) | marine sediment metagenome | isolation source: marine sediment core GS10_PC15, 103 cmbsf | place: Arctic Ocean: Southern Knipovich Ridge | collected 2010
TTCAAGTCTTTATAGTCTGTCAAATCAACTTCTAGCATCATCATTGAAGGTTCTCCAAAGTTACCCTGTACTTCCTTAAGCACATTCATTTGCTTAACACGAATGCCCTTAATTGTTACTCCTGAATCAGTGGTACGACCTCTGATAATATTATCAGCATACAATAAGAATATTTTTTGACTATATCCTTGGAAATCGAATAACTCCTTCTTGATACATTCGTTAACATTATAACTCAAGGCAAATCTGTATTTCCCTTGTCTGATTAATTTTCTATTCCCGCTTGGGTAGTCTTTATAAACAGTATCTTCCGAGTTGTCAACAAAGTCCTCCAAGAACATAATAGGAAATAATCTCCTTGCGTTGATACCAGTTTCCCATGTGGTTTCAAGCAAGAAGTTTGCAGCAGAGAACTCATTATTTGAGCCATCTAGTGCTAATATCATACCGATAGGATCTCCCAAGATCGAATCTTTAGTACAATATTGCTGTCCGGTGTTTCCGGCAGTAAAACAAGTTAATATCATCATAATTTCTAGTTTTTTAAATTTAACAATTTGCGTTTCTGTTCGTTAATTTCAGAGATATGTCCTCCATGTCTATGCCATCAAGAGGGTCGTTAAACATATTTGCAACGTTCCCGTATTTAGATGTACTACCCCAAAATGGTCTTCTGACCTCTTCGTGGTTTAATCTAGGATTTGTACCTATGAAATATTTCGAACTTTGTATTTTTTTCACTAATGCTTTATGCAAGGGTATTAATATCGGTGTTATGACATTTGCATACCTTTGTACACTAGAATAACTCTTATCTGATTGTCCTATAATAGACATAAACTGACGTTTCAATTCTCCATGATTCTTAGCGTCACCGTGCTTAATCCTAACATCTGTATAAAATGCTATTAATGGATATTTCTGATATTTTTTAGTTTGATGCCCGTCTTTATCAGCTAGTTTATTTGAGATCTCTTGCGGGTGACCATACTCATAATAAGGAGCCAGTGCTGTCCACGTAGTAGCTATTATTCCAGTTCCTTTCACGGTAAACTGCGAAGAGGAAACTGTTAAGACAATATAGTTCGTTCCATCCATGTCGATAACCTCTCCAGCAACAAGCGTATTAACACTTGTGACGGTAGTTATACCAGAAGCTACAGACTTGTTTGTAATCGTACCTGTCGCTCTCATGGAAGCTACTATATCGCTAAAAACGTTTACTAAAATCATATTCCAAATAAATTAACTCTGCCGACATCCTCAAAAACCCATTCAGGATAATCAGATTCGTGTTTTTTTAAAAAGTTATAAAGAGAAGGTTCTAGGGTATCTTGACCTACAAAGCCAACGAGTTGTCTCATTTTATGATAAGCACTACCCATTTTCTGACCAGGGCTTACACGATTTCCTAATTCAACTTCATTAGCAGTTTCACCAACATTCGATGTAGTAGAGGCGTGATTTGTTTGCCAGTTAAAGTACATATAATAAGCTATTAAACTTATCTGGTCGGCATTTTTAAGGCCATTCCATTTTACGTCATTGTCCTGATCAACTGTATATATTTTTCCATTGATTAAGTCATAATATATACCTGACGAATCAGTATTATCCTTAATCAGGGTGTACAACTTATAACCTAGAACCTTCTTTAGAATTTCAGGTTCGTATCGAGTAATAACATTTTCAATATCCGAGTTCTCTCTCGTAACTGGGAGATTAATGTCTTGCTTGAAATATTCTGAATCTATGAAACTCATTCACTTAATTTTTAACCTTCGTTAGAATTTAATTCATCCTTCTTAGAAATATATGCCTTTATCACTGATGCACGAGAGTCACCCTCAAACTCATTTAATTCATCCATTGTATTACAGGATTCAATAAGCTTGATTATCTCTTTTGCATTCGGCTTAGGCGCAGGTTTTTCAACCTTTGGCTTAGACTGATCAATAAAGTCATTTAATACTTTATCTGTTATGTCCAACTTATTACATATAAGTTCTAACGCCTTTCTTTGTCGTCTTACTTTTTTTAGATTTATCATTCGTTCCAAATTTTAAATTTCTGAAAATCAATTGTAGTAACTCCTGTACCAGTACCAGTAAACTCAACCTTATACTGTCTGTATCTATTTGCGACAGTATTACTTATTGTTTCTGTTGCTGTGCCAGTTGTAGAGTTAACAGTTGAACCTATCTGTGTCCAAGAATCACCAGAGAACTTTCTACCAAATAATTTGATAGCGATATTTGTGTGATTACCGGAAACAGAATCAAGGTTTACCTCATAATCTTGTGTCGCCCTCATATCTCTCTCGGCATTCCACTGGAACCAAACTACGGTAGTATTAGTTAGTGTGTAGTTTGTATTTACAATATCTATTGAGTTTCTCTCTGCTATGTAAAATGTAGCATCCTGCGCTGCGGCTGTGCCTACTATCATAAACACGATTGCCAATATGAATATAAATTTTTTCATATTAATATATTCTAAAGACTTTAGCAGCAGTTCCACTTACAAAATAAAACCTAAAACAAGCAACAGTATTAGCAGTTGACACAGTTAAAGTATCACCACCGGTAATTGCAGGTGTGTTAACAGATATACTACCATCTAATACCAATGTTATTGTGCTTGAACCAGCAGAATTATCTATGATTAAATCAAATGTAGTTCCCTGTCCGCCATTTGGAATTAAAGCCATAATAGCAGTAGCCGTAGGTGTGGTCATTGAAACAGCAGCAGCAGATGTTGACGTAATAACACCACTTAACATATTAGCAGCGGTTATAGTACGAGTAAAGTTTACTGTATCTGGGGTTGGTGTCTGAACGATAAAATTACCATTTGAAATAAGATTTTTATCAAGTTCATTATTTAGTATTTCACCATTCTGGAAACGAATATCAGCAGTAGCATAAGTAACTGCATTATAACCACCAATAGCTGCACTAAATAAATCTAGTCCATAACCAAACTCACTTGTGGGCGTGCTGTTTAAATACCTTACGGCATAAGCAGCCCCAGCTTGTGTTATCTGTGTATCACCATCAATTAGTGCTACAAAAGCAGCATCGGCGGTTGTCGTATTATCCATAATCCACCCTAATACAGCAGTTTTAGGATATACACTTGCGTTAGTTCCGGTTATTCCATATAAACCAGTAATAGCTGATTCGTAAGCATCAGTAGCAGCCAGATCAGCGCCTAGTATTTTAGAGTATACGGTCATTCCGTATCCAACTCCGCCATCTCCAAACAGACCACTTAATGTTTCTGAAAAATATGCTGGTAATGCAGAAACATCAGTACTTGTTGCGTTTTCAAATCTTAACTTATCAGATGTGATTAACCCATTAGATGTAATATCTCCGAATCCAGTAGCTATACCAGTTGCATCAATAGCCCAATCACTAGAAGTTATAGCAGTTGTAACACCACCACTTCCTATGGTTATTGCAGTTGTACCTGTTAATGCCTGTGAAGTTCCTAGATCAACACCACCAGTTGATGATACTTTTCCACTAGCAATAGTACCGATACCAGTCATAATACCAGTAGCATCGATATTCCAGTCACTTGAATTTATATTAACTGTTTGCGTTCCTGATCCTATTGTCATGGCAGTAGTACCAACTAAGGCTTGACTTGTTCCTAAGTTAACACCAGAGGTTGCTGTAACAGCTCCATCAGAACCAACTGTACTTGCTGTGAATGCACCATCAACATCAACGGTTGCACCTGTAAAATTAATTGATCCAGCAGCGTTGAATGTTATTACTTCATTTCCAGTAATTCCAACAACAGCACCATTAAGTAATAGAACGTCATTTGTTACACTTAGGTCATTCCCAACTCCAACATCACCAGTCGCGCCTGCAACGGTAAAGTTACCAGAACCCATGTTTATATCCGAAGTAGTTGAACCCAATAGGTCGTCACCAGCACCCAGATTAACGTGGTCGTTAAATGTTGATTCACCAGCAACGGTTAATGTCCCACTTAGGTTTAATGAAGTAGTAGAAAACTCTCCACCAGTAAACCAATTCTTAAATATAATATCAGTAAGTAATACTTGTTTATTTGTCCCATCAGATACAAAGGCTACTTTATAGTACCTATATCTATTTGCAGTAGAAACGGTAATTACTTCATCGAGCGACAATGTACTATTCCAGGTTGTTGCACCAATGCTTGAATAAGAATCATCACTAAACTTTTTACCATAAGCAGTTATAACAATATCACCACTTCCGGTAACAGCATTTCCTGCAAGATAAATGTCTTGCATTGCTGGATAGTCTTGGAAGTTTGTAATTTCTACATAATAAGTTTCACCCTCATTAATAGTGTCGGCAGCAGTAAAGGAGAAATCAACATAGGTATTACCCTTTTTAACATTTGCCGTTTTGTTCTGTGCAAATCCTGTCACTCCGAACAGGAGTATTGCAATTAATAAGAAATATCTCATTATGCTCCTGCGTTAACAACGATTACAATATCATCAGCAATACTGTCTGAATAACAAACACCAGCCTTATCTCTAACTGCAAACGCTAATCTTACACTAATAACAACAGTTTGTTGTCCTTCGGTAAGGTCAGTTCCATTATAACCAATTTTCATAGTCATATCTCTACGTCTACCAATAATTAATTGACTAAGGTCAAGAACTGCCATTGTATCGGCTGTAATTTCAGTAGATGTCATAATTCTAAGACCTGAAACAAATGTTGCTTTACCAATTGCGTCATATTTAACTCTACGATCAGAGATTGAATTGTCGTTAGCGTCCCTTTGCTCAGTTAATTTCTTAACATCAGCAGGGTTCATAATAACAACATTAGGACGATATTTTGCAGTTTCAACTTGCAGTACCATTGTGCCAATAAGATCAACCATATTTCCACCACTCTCAACGGTATTCTCATACGTTGATGTATCGAAATCTGTGTGTTTTACAGGCGATACTGAATTTGAGAATAACCCACCTAAAGCAGTAGAATCATCACCAGATGTTCCTAAGAGCTGACCATCTACATTGTCTTTGATCTTACTTGGAAAAACAATTGCGATTTCATCCATTACCTCTGGGAGGTCATCTAGTGTTTCATCAGAAAGTGTTCCGAAAGTTCCAATCACGAATGAAGGGAATTGAACTGTTTTCAGTAAGAAACTAGACTTACTAGGAGCAGAGCCTTCAGTTTTTGTTCCAGCACCATCCTGATAATCATAAACAACCAGAATTGACATATATGGTCGTACAATATTCCTTGAAGGAATCCAATCAAACGCGTGTTCGTAAATCGCCAAAGGAATACCAACCCTATTAGGATCAAGTTCCGTTAGCCGGATATTTGCAACTTCTGATTGAACGATATTACTTTCAAGCATATCAACAGCTTTCAATGTAATTGTAGGTGTTCCTTCGTTGTTATCAAAATAATCTTTTAAAGAAAGGCGTTTCCCGTAGTCATCATCCTTTTCTTTAAGAAGGACATCTTTTTTATCCATAAACGCTTCCTCAAGTGAATCCCGGAAAGACTTAGTTTTTTTCTCATCTTTTTTATTACCTTGCTCGCGCATAGCCTTCATCTCTTCTCCTTGTTCTTTTAGTGCCTCGTTAGTTTCAACCATAGCCGTCACTAATTTTTCAACACTTTCTTTAAGATCGGCAACTTCTTTATGGTTGTCATCTTTTTCGTTTAACTCTTTAAGTTGTTCGTTAATAGCATCAACTTTTTCTTTGAGTTCTTTTTCAGATACCGTTCCTTTTACGCTATCTGCAATAAGACCCTTTATTTGATCCAAAAGGGCTTTCTTATCTTTTTCTTCCATTTTAATTCTTTTTTAAATGTGTACTTAAATATTCGTAAATATTCTCTTTTTGAGTGCCCTTTGGCGGCTCGTTTATTTCTTCCTCAGTATCTTTTGATGGCTGAGATTTCATTTCTTGTGTTACTACTGATTCACATTCTGGACATTTTACATATCCCATTCCAGATTCGTTTACTGATAAGTAGTCAAATTTATATTCACATTCTTGACATATAACAGCATTTGAATCATTTTTTTCATTTATCAGTCCAGTGCTTGTGTTGCTTGCAAACAAAACCAAACTACTTTCAAGTACATTTTTTTGCTGCAACACAACCCAAAAGTGTGTTATTTCGGTATCAAAATCTTCTTTATTAGCTATAATCTTAATATACTTATCGTAGTTAGCTTTGAATTTAATATCTTCCTTGTCATCGCTATTCATCGCAAAGATTATATCCATATACTGAAGTCTTACACTTGCCTCAATATCATCACCGCTCTCTAACCATTCTTTAGCGTCTTGGTTTTTTATTTTATCTTTACGTATTTTATAAATTAAAACCTCTGTGTCGCCATCATACTTTTTACCAATTGCGGAAAATGGAATTGTTGCAGTCAACATTTCAATATGTTCTTTTCTTACTAATGTGGTTAGTACACTTAATACGTGAGAATCTACAAGATAGTTTTTCCCTTGCTGCTCTTTTATTGACTTATTCCATGAACCATCTATACTAACATCCAAATGGTTGTCAAGTATGCGTGTTGCATTCACAGCGATATAATAAAACTCGCTATCTATTGTTAGTGCCTTTGTTTGGGATTGTAATTTAATAGGATCTAAAGGTTTTGCTGATATACTGACACCCTCTTCGGCACGTTTATGTATTTCACCTTTTTTAAATGCGATAATATCTTTATAACTTTTACGAAGCTCTGTAAACATAGCCTCTTTGGTTTTAAAGTCCTTATTTAATTCTATTGATTTATACATAATATTCCCAATTTTTAAAAATCTATACATCCTTCAATATAACATCACCAGACTCAACTGATTTCATCTTTTTACAATCTAGTTTTTTAAGACGCTGTATTTCCTTCTTCGTCAACTTCTTTTTTATTGGCCTCATCTTCTTGTTCTTTAAATATTTTATCACCACCATTTACTGTTGGTTGGTCTATCATTTCTAAATATTGATTTTGGTGTATTATCCTTCTATCCCAAGCGTCTTTAGCTGTTCTGCCTTTAAAGTTTAAGGCAATCGCCTTCTCCTTAAATGTATCTTGTAACGCAGGAATATGATCCCACCTAGTTTGTATTTCAAAACCATACTTAAATGTATCAAGTCGGTAACTCCAATACAAGTCCTCGTCACTTACCATTGGGATTGTAGTATCTTGATATAATCTTCTTACGGACTGTACTTGGTTTTCATAGGTTGCACCCTTGATATATGTTTTTATTAATTCTGGCGGTACTCCAAATTCGTTTCCTATAAGAATTGCATTATTTGAGAAGTCTTGATAAATACCAAGTTCTTCGGAGTTCATGAGCGTCGGAGTATAATCTAAAGCAATCGGAGAAATCAAAAATGGATTTTGACCGTTTAATAATCCATAATCAGCCTTAAACTTTTTATCAATTTCTTCCTTTTCTGGTTCTGATAATGGTATATTTATTCCCATACCATCAGATTTTTTTGGAGAGATAATACCTGACATTCCCCTAGATGTAAGAATGGTGTTCATCGCCTCAAATGCTTTTTGAACATTCGATATAGGAAACTTTAAAACCTCAATTTTAGACACACCCATTATTGTAGGCAGATAACTAGATACATTAACTTCGTTGAAATGAAGTATTATTTCAGGATTGTATTTAGTTACCGGATCGGTATTTGTTACTGCATACTCACTTATTATACCAGATATCTTTGTTTGGTCATATAGTTTTCCGGTAGTTTTAAGATCAACAAATTGACTTGGTAAATTTATAAGTGTTGATACATTTAACAAATCAACCTTCTTGTTAAAACCAATAGGCATATTTGGGTAGACATATCTATTACCGAATGTTTTTAAATAAAAAGTTCCTTGGAATGAAAATTCCTTTGCGGATTGCAAAGGATTCGGTCTTAATATTAACAACTCATACGCTTTTCTTATTGCAGGATCATTTGTTGTCCAAGGAATAATTTCACCAGTTTCAACATCTACTGCAACTTTTTTACCGTTACTTGATGATGTAGCCAATAGATTTATTGCAGCTTTTACAACAGGATTAAACCGTACAGCCTTTTCAAAGTCATCTGGTTTGCTTAACGAAATCCAATTTGGTTTACTATTCTGCCAATCCGAATTTAATATAGGTTGTTGCCCAATGTTAAATGGTTGCTTAGACCTTGATGATGAAATAAGTGTAACAAGGTTTATAAATGGAGTAGCACCTTTTTTAACTAATCTTAAAAAAGCATTCGTTTTTTTTACCATTAAGATAGGGTTTCCTAAATAGCAAAGTTAATACAAAAATGCAACGGAATCCATATTTGGGAATAATGTCCGTATATGAGACAGTAAAAAGCCGCCCTGAATAGAGCGGCTTTCCAACCTAATTAACCTAATAAAAAAACAATGAAAAATTTACATCATCTGCTAAATTAATTTATTTTTATCCGGAAATCAAGTTTTAATATCATTTTTTACATACTTTCCTTTTTCGTAGATTGATTCATCGAAGTATATTATCCAGTTCCTATGTATCTTAGCCTTTACTTTAAATATTTCCACCCATCTCCGAATAGTGCGCTCATTGTAGCCTATTATTCTAGCCACCTCGGTCATATTCCAAGTCTTTTTATAGAATTTCTTATTTGTCTTATTGACGATAATCATAACTCAATTATTTTTTGTATAGTACCCATAAGTCCTATTATTTTGATCTCAGCTGAGTTTCCGAAAACATTAAATACAATTAACTCGTCAAATTCATTATCTCTCCACCTCCCCGGCTTTTTAAAATTCTTAGCCTTTTCCACTCTCCAGATTATGTGATCATCTTCAATTTTACAAGCATCAAAATTAACATCATCTGCTGTAAAGATATGAATTCCTTTATCAAAATGCCATCCTAATTTATATGTACTATCATTATAACAAACTTCTTTATATTCAATCCAATCTTCGAGTGTTATTGGTGTTTCTGGCTCGCCAAAAGAAATCATAGTTTCATCAAGACCTGACCCAACAAATTCAATACCATAAAATACCTTATCACTAAGATTAAATAAATCGGATTCTGGCAGTATATCCCAATTTGGAATTATCTTATGAATTGTCGGCTTTCTCCAAACCGTATCTCTGATATAGGTTTTTAACACGATAAGTTCGCCACACCTTCCGCATAAGTAATGTTCTTCAAGTGGTTTCTTTAACTCCCAATACGAATAATCATCTACGTTGACCAAATACCTATCCTCTGTTATTGACAGAGGATATGGCTTCGTTTTAACATGACCTCTTTCAGCGCATAGTTCATTTTCTGCTTTTACCACTATATTCTCGTCCTTCATAAGACTAAAAATGTTACTGTAGTATTCTGTTAGTGAGTCCAATTTTTTCTCACGAGTTTGTTCATTCGACAAATTAACACTGATTATCTCTATTATGGTATCAGCCTTTCTAAAAAGGATCACATTGTAACCAGATATTTCTACCTCTTCAAGATAGGTGCTATCTGTAATATATGCTCTTTGTGCATTCGCCATCATCCCGATAGCTAAAATTAATGCAATTGATAAGATTAGTTTTTTCATTTTATCTTGTTTTTTTCCATTGGTTATACCATTCAATTGTTGGGCTATGTTCATTTATTTTATTTCTTTGCTCTACATTAATTGAATATCTTGTTATCCAGATATAGGTTTTCCCATCATGTTTTAGCCTGACAGTATCACTTTTAAGACTAAAATCAAAAATAATGGCACTGCATTCAGATATCCAATCCGAATGAGAATGAACACCAGAACCATAGCCCCCACCAGAACCGCCTGGTGCCGGAAAGGTATATCCTGAGTAGGATTTTTTAACAAACCTAAATTCAACCTCATCTGTTTCCTGTTCACACCATTCAAGATAATCCTCAAATGAATCTTTTTTTGAATCGCATCCGAAACAAATTAATGTAGCAACGCATATTAAAATAGCTATTACTGCGATCTTTTCTCTTTTTGGTAATTTTTTCATATCAAATTTATTTATAGGTTTAAAAGTTTAAAATAAAATCCATAACCATATTTTTTAAATCATCTTCGTCCATCGCCATAAGCACTACATTAGAAACATAAAAAGCACCACGATTACAAAACACAAACCACATATCTTTTTTTCTTAAATCCATTCCCGTTGGATCAATCTGTGCTAAGAAAACAGTTTCATTTTTTATTTT
>SDBT01020754.1_pt1 | contig 10270 bp, 6 predicted proteins | sample 2277101 | NCBI WGS metagenome assembly SDBT01 (sample SAMN10404973, study PRJNA504765) | marine sediment metagenome | isolation source: marine sediment core GS10_PC15, 103 cmbsf | place: Arctic Ocean: Southern Knipovich Ridge | collected 2010
TTCGCAGGAATGACATGGATTCAATAAATTATGTTCAGCCCACTACTACAAGAACTCATCGATGCGCTGCGCTGTTTGCCAGGGGTAGGCCCTAAATCAGCGCAACGCATGGCACTGCAGTTATTAGAACGTCAACGCGAAAATGGCTTGGCACTGTCTGCTACCTTAAAAAAAGCCTTAATCGAAATTAAACACTGCACACGCTGCCGTAATTTTTGCGAAACAGAACTATGCCAACTGTGCACCAACCCACGCCGTAATAGTGAATTATTATGCATTGTTGAAACACCGGCAGATGTGATCGCCATTGATCACACGGGGCATTTTCGTGGGCTTTATTTTGTGCTGATGGGGCATTTATCACCACTTGATGGCATCGGCCCAGAACAAATTGGCATTAATGAATTAAATCAGCGTTTAGCCCAAGAGAAAATCAGTGAAGTTATTTTAGCCACCAACCCAACCGTAGAAGGTGAAGCCACCGCACATTATCTCGCCAATATAATTCACAAATTTAATATTCCTTGCTCGCGCCTCGCCCATGGTGTGCCCATGGGCGGCGAATTGGAATATTTAGATAATGCGACACTTAGCCGGGCTTTTTCTGCTCGCACTAAAATACTCACTTCAACCTGAAACTGTCTCTTTACGCACTGCTAAGCACAAACAGGCGGGAGCTCAAGTCGTTTACAAATTTAGTACCCACTCTTGCCAGACTTTTGTTGATTTCCACTCCTCCCCCATGCAGCAAAGCCATCATCATCTTCACCTGATGAAGATTGAGGATTAGCATCATACTCTTCCATACTGGCGTCCTCACTCCCTTTTCTCCAAGGTTCTGGTGTTGAACCACGCATTTTGCGCCAGCCCTGATCCCTCTCCCCACCATCGGATGAACCATCGGATGAACCATAAGATGACCCAAATTGATTCCAAACTGAATGTCTGCCGACAGAACTACTACTCACCTCTGTACGACGCTGACTTCTTGAATTTCTCGAGCTATCGGCCAACAGACGCCTTCTCTCTTGAAGAGGATTTTCACACTCTGATATAAATTGACTTCGAACTGTACTACTCGCACACTCCACCACTAAGTTAAAAAAGTCTTCCGCCTGGTTGATATTCTCCCTGTTCAAATCTCCATGCAAATGTTTTTGGAATAAGCCAATAAGCTCATCAACAACTGCATCGCGCTGTGTTAAAAACCCAGACACTACGCGAGAATCCTCAGCTTCTAAATCTGGCGCCAATTTTTCAATGTAATAAGCTCGCTGCGCCTCAGTACTAATATGTTCAACAACTCGCCTATAAAAAGTCGCATAACGAATATTTTGTGGTGATAACTGTTCATCTCTTATTTGCTGTTTAAACCAATGTAAGAAACCTTCAGGTTCAGATCTAAGCAGTGGTGATTTCTCCTCTCTTAGTTTAACTCTACCTAGTAGACGATAAATATTCGTTTGTGCTTTATTTAATAAACCCAAAGCCCTCTGATTAAATCCCTCGTTGAAATCCCATACCAACAGAAATCGAATAAAGTGGTTTGCATCCGATTTAGAGCTTCTAAAAATATGGTAAGTTTGCTCGCAACCTTTAATAATACCTAGTAATAAATTGCTGACATCTCTATGCAACTTTTTCTTTAAGGCAAGCAGTCCATGAGATAAGTCACGCAATGCTCTGCGACCCGGCGCCTCACCTAAACTTGAATGCGTAAGTGACAATTGCTCAAGATCCACTTGATAATTTGTCTGATCTAAAAACTTGAGGCCCTCAATCATCTTTCCCATCGCAACCGCATCTAGCTCACTATTTGCCTCACAACTCTTTAACACACGATAGCAAGTATATTTTAAAACCAATTCTTGAAAGTAGACATGATAAAATGTAGATCCATACTCAAGCTGCTGACCACATGCATTTTTAGCATTAGGCTCCGTACCCATCCAGGCCTCAATGTCATCTGCAGCCTTCTGTTTTGTTGCATCACCGTGCTCAGCTCTTAACTCCGCAACTCGTAATGTACAAATTTCACGAAACTGGGGCACACGATTTATAATCTTAGGCAACAAGGTTTCTGTGAAATGAATCATCAATTCATCTGGAAACTTGTCAGCATTTTTTGCAATATCAGAATACTGTCCCCGAGTTAATTCACCAACAAGTAACGCAAAATACAGTGAATCAAGCACGTAAACATAATGATCAACAACCTTATCCAGTTTCCTCGTAATCTTTGTCTGGCTCATTTTGGAACGGTCTAAAACGGCTTTTACTCGCTCACCAGCCATGCGCATAGCCTTGAATTGTTCCTGCAATGCCCCCCCACGACCAAAAAGTGGCCATGCTAAGCGAATATGAGCTTTCGCTTGCTTACAATCTTCAATCACCGATGTCTCCCACCCCTCTTTTGTACGATCATGCACAATAGATATAAACCGTTTATAATTTTCATTCCATGAGCCATCTAATGGGTTACCTATAAATTGCCCTACAAGCGCAAGCATCTGCGGAATATTTAAACCAGATTTGTCACTCACCTCTAAAGCCAAAATGTTATTAAACCCATCAATTAACTGTTGTTTTAATTCTTTACGTTGCTTCATATAAATGATCTTTACGCCGTAAGAACGAGTTAATATCTTGACTAATCGCAGGTAAATTAACCCGACTGTCTGCAGGTGTTTTGATGAATACTCAAACTTGAGACGGACTGCTTCTTCAAAAAATTTACATAACCCACCCGTTAAAGCGACAGCAACTACCATTTCCTGAGCATCGCGTTTATCTCGGTCTTCACCCCTCACGCGCTGATCTATACCGCTAAGTGACTCGATGTCATCACTTGCTGCCAAACCAATAAGCCATTTACCCATTTCAACAATACCCTCTGTGCGCTCTTCAAGCAGTGCCTCTTCTGCAGCCCTAATCTTAACTCTCAGCTGACTCTCAGAGATTCCTTCTCGTGGTGGTGATACTGCCTGCACAGCTGATCGCGTGCGGTTGGCAAAAGAGCTCTGTCCAAATTGCGGTTGAGATCTCATGAAACCTGACTCAACAGAAGCTGCCACCATATCTCGTGGCTGATGTAACAGCGTTCGAATAAGATCCACTAATTGAGGATATAGAAAATTATCAACATGATCATCAATCTGGCCAACCAATTCATCCAAATGATGAGAAGATGCATGCCTATTATCAGGCCATTGAATGTCCTGCAGTTTACCTCGCAAAAGCTTATCTTCACCCTGGACTTGACCACAAAAATACCATTGACGTGCATCATCTTGCCCATGACACAATAACAAAAACGTCTGGTTAGGATCATTATGCTCTAGCCAATCTGAAATGTACGGCTCCAACTCTTGTAAGTGATCTAGCATTTCCACCCGTAGTGTATAGGTACCACCTCCTAATCCAGGGCGTTTAGAATTGTGCTTTTTGTTAAAAAAAGCATCATGTTGAGTTAAAAATTGAGCTGCAGCAGTACCCAATACGCCACCACTAACGGCAGCATAACGTGCCTGACCGACGTGTGTGGATTTAGACTTTTCCCACCGCAATCTAACTAATTCTTTTGCCATACAGAATAAGCAAAAGTCATGTATTTCGTCATAGAGCTTAGCAGGAACTCGATAGCTATTTTCTATTTTCACGACTGCTTCAACCACTTCCTCGAGCTGAGGACGTTGTACCAATGGGTCTGATTCATCAGCAGGCTTTTGAAGAACAGGCTCTGGCTGTTGTTGCACAGGTGGAACAATAACTAACGGCTCTGGCCCATGATGCAAATACCTTGTACCACGTGAGGTTGTGGTAAGCTGCAGGTCACGACGCTGAGGCGTTGCGGGTGCAATTTTATCAAGCAGTGAACGCGCATTTTCTAACATCGAGAAATAAGTATTAGCAAACACCAATTTGACATAATGACCTGGCAAATATTGACGCTCAAAGACCAGATGATGATCTTTATCACGTTGGATATAACGCCAGACCTCACGCATCACAACTGGGTGTAATTGATTGTAAAAATTTTCAACAATACAGGCTTGTTTTTGGGGTATACAATCCCCTTCATGCTTATACGTTTCTCGTGCTTCTGCCATTATTTTCCCCTCTAATTTCTAGCTAGTTGTATTGTATCAGTTGAAAATGATTCATCTGCACCAACAACCCGTTTGGATTTCAATGCTCGTTTAAGTTTTTCTTCAATTTTTATTGTTTCAGATTGATCATCTGCAGCCAACACAGCATCTGCAAGATAAATTGGCATGTCATCAACTAACTCACCTAATTCTGTTGTCTTTGCACTCACAAATTTGATCAATGTATTTTTTCCCTGGCATGTCGATTCAAAACAGGCTTGCAGAAAATCTCTCAACAGCTGCATTTCTTGCAATCTTGATAAAAATGCTACACCTTCTGGTTCATCAACGAAACTTTGTGAGAGCTTTTTTATCTCTGTGTGGAACAGTAACCTAAGAGACATGGCCAGCGATGACATTGTGTATTCACCTCGATATTCATCGTTAAGGCAACTCACCACATAGGCAACGTACTCACGTGCAACAGGAGCAAAAGAACTACATTCTTGTTTATATGCGTCATCGAACTGCGTTTGATCATCCACCAGCAACAAACTAGCAAACCAGAGTTTTGCAAATATTTTTTTATAACAGCTTAACAAGTTTCGTTTCCAAGAGAAATGATTCGGTCGCTGAAAAATTTCAGAAAAATGCCCACCACCTTCACCGTGATCAACTTCACTTTCTATTTTATGATACGCATCCTCACAAAGTCTAATTACAACCTTCAAACACTCTTTTTTCTTTGCCAAATCTACACCGTTATCAGAAACAAATGTTAAAATATTCATATTGACAAGCCGGTTTAGAACGACTGGCATTTTATGTAAGAAGAAGAAACGTGATTGTTTAGGCTTAAATTCCTTGGCCAAAAGCAGCAAGTAAGCAACATCATCTCTCTCAATAACAACTGCAAAGAAAACTCTGAAATCCCAAACAGTCGCATCATGATAATATAAATAAATATGATAACAATCTTCTTCGGATAAAGGAGTGCCAGAATCAATCACTTTTGCAAGCTCATCGCGATGCAACTCAAGAAAATTGCGAAATATTGTCAAGCTAGGACAGTGGATACCATGACGAATCATCTCACAAGCAAACAGAATCTGCACAGGTAACAAATTGGCGTTTTCTAATGATAAAAAGTCAATGCTGAACTGTTGGGTTGATTTGACAACGCTAACCCAAGCATTAACTAACAACTCTTTTGAATCACCACTATCTAGCAAGTCTTTGCCGAGCCAACGTATTGCTTCATGAAAATTGGCTGCTCGAATAAATGCCATCGGATCTTCACACTCAAAACAAAGCGCCCAATTTTGTCTATTAAACAATTTCACCACCAGCGCACGATGCAAATAGCTAGAATATGCCGCTCGCAGTTGATTATACGCGTCAGTATTGGGCGGTGGTGCCAACAACTCAAACAAACTGATATAGCATTTTGGGTCAACTGTTACCAGTTTTTCATACCAACTTCTTGGCTCATTTTGACACAGCGCAAATAAATATTGCTGCCTAACAAGTCGGTTTACTTTTTTATTTAAAATAATGTCAGAGATTATGGTATCAATAAGTCTTTCATAATCACGGTGTTCGACTAAATTAAAATAATCTGCTTTGTCTTGCATGGGAGAATCATCATTTCTGGAAGACCCATAAAAAAGACTCACACCATCTTTTTTCTTCGAATTAAATGCGGTTTCCTTAATCTTTCTCTTAGGTATAAATTTAATTAACTCAGGCCTTTCATCATCCTTCGGCCAAAAGAGTGGCCTGACCTTATTTGGGCGAATAGCTGTTTTATAATAGCCAAAAAGTGTCATAACCTCTCGTGAAACTATTGTTGTGAGTGCGCTCAAATCATCATGGGTGAATTCAACATTATGCTTTTCATCAGCTTTTTTAAGGATTGCTGCAAATTCAGTGATCGCCTCAAAGGTGTTAATATATTTTTGTTTGCGTTCATCATAAGTCTCCCTACGACTGTTAAAGACTTTACCATCCTCCATTTTTAAAAGCGCTCGCCAACGAATTTTCCCTTCGGCTTCCACTTCTTCATCTGAGTCACGGGTAAAAACCTTCAACTTTCGTTTAAGCGGGTGACCAATAATGAGTATATGTCCAACGTCAGCAGATTCCACCCACGCATCAATATCAGCAGTTGCTGGGCCAACCATTACCTGCGTGCATTTCAGCTTAACCTCTTTACCACGTTTTAACCCGTATGATTGTTGCAGTTTACGTGCGGCTCGTCGAGTTTCACGTACTTTTGATTTATCAACCACCACCTTAAACTTGATTGGTCGAGGCATGTATTCACGCTGCAAACAGACAAAAAGATCATGCCGCTGATACTCAGATAATTGAGGCTGACGCTTAATAAATGCCAAAACAAATGCTGGATCAAGTAACAGTGCGGCTTTTAAATCTTGATAATCCCACTGCTCACAGGAGGTTCGAAAAGATGGAAAGCTTGCATAAACAGCTGCAAACACAGGCTCACCTGGCACGGCAACATCATCTTTCAACACGCCCACAATGGGGCTATCTGATGCTGCTTTTAACCTGGCGAAATGTTTGCGTAATAGAGGGCTACCACGCAACTGTTCAAAAGCCTGCTTGAGTTCCATAGTTCTTAATCCGAACCACCGCTGCTAGATGAAGAAAGTCTAGCAGCACCAACAGCTAATACCACCTCGTCATCATGCACTTCAGCACGTCCGTGAGATGATGAATCATCCTTCTCTTCTTCCCTGGGAGGAGCATCACCTTTTGGTTTTGCTTTAGGAACTAAATGTGAATTAGGTGTTCTATGATCAGGTGTTGTACCCATACGAGAGCTAGGAGCTCGTCTTTTACTATCATCGCTATCAGTCTCAGCATCTTCACTACCACTCAAGTGTCCATCAGTAAACGAAACACTTGCCATTTGGCCCTTCTGATTTTTTTCACCATCAAAACTGTCGTTATCAACTCGTACAATCCCAAGCCCCGAGCTTGAAGCCATTTGCAGCAGCTTTTCTTCAGTTTTGGGATTCTGACTAACACTTTGAATAAGCCTAAAAAATGTTAGACCCGAAACATTCTCAAATTCAAAATTAGGAGACTTATCCACGAAACCATTAGTCTTATGATCGAGCAGTTCTGCTTGCGCATAAAATCTTTCACACATCCTTTCCCATTGCTCTTTTTCAGAAGGTGTATTTGTGCGTGCTTGATTAAATCTCCTTGCGAGATCGTCTAATTCCGCACCGGCTTGTTGCAAAAACGCAACATCATCTGTGTCTGCAAACTCTTCTACCTCATGATCACTAGCAAATACCAGTGAAGTTGGTTGGGTAGATCCATTATCGCCATGTCCACCTTCGAAAGAATAGTCTGAATTTGTTACACCCGGCCGTTGAAATGCGCGGAGCTGGTTTGACTCGTTTTGGCGTCTTTTAAATTTAATAACCGCACCGCCGCCGCCACCGATTAAAGCACCGCCAGCTGTCACACCAGCAGCAATAGCTTTACCAAGAACGAAAACACCTAAAGCAGGCAGTCCAAAGGTTGCTCCAGCAGCCAATCCACCAATAAGAATAAAGCCACCGCCTACCCAACCCACATAACCCCAACGACTTGAATGGCCGTTGCCATATCGTTGTGAACCCGCTGGTGACTGACTTACAGGACTGCTCAAGTTTCTACTGCCTCTTCTGCTCCCACTGCTTCTCATACCTCTTTCCAGTACATCTACGTCTTCTCCACCCTCTAAAAGCCATTCGGTTTCTCTAGTATTTGACATAATTCGTTCCTCTACTCAATTAACATAACCAAACCCAATCATATCCCCCACAGCCACTTGAATCCTTAACTGAAACTTAAGAGTGGTAAAAATTTTGTGCAACTTTGTTAATTATCGAACCTTATATAGATACATTTAGATAAAGTTTGTTAACATCCGTACCTTACAATCGAATGAGCATACCTCATGCCACAACGTAAATTCTGGCTACGTGACATTATTTTACTGACCCTGCTCATCGCAGCGGCTTATTCCGTGTTTTTGGGCACGCGGCCTCTGATGGTGCCCGACGAAGGCCGCTATGCGGAAATTCCGCGCGAAATGTTGGTGACCGGCAATTTTGTTACCCCGCATCTGGATGGCATTATCTATTTTGAAAAACCGGCACTGTTTTATTGGCTGCAAGCCGCTTCCATCAAAGCCTTTGGTGTCAACCAATGGGCGGTGCGCATACCCACTGCGCTTCTGGCGCTGCTTGGCGCGCTGATGACATATATCGTTGCGCGCAAGCTCTATGGTCGGCGCTGTGGCTGGTTGTCCGCCTTGGTGCTGGCCACTAGCGGGCTGTATATTGCCATGGCGCATATTGTGACCATTGATATGACGGTGGCGGTGTTTATTGCCGGCACCTTGTTTTGCTTTTTGCTCGGTGCGCGTGCACCACCCGGCAAAACTCGGCGCCATTGGCTGTGGGCCATGTTTGCGCTGGCCGCGCTCGCTACGCTGAGCAAAGGCTTGATCGGTGTGATTTTGCCGGGCATGGTGATATTTTTGTGGATATTGGCGTTTAACCAATGGCGTGAGTTAAAACACTATTATTTGCCTAGTGGGATCTTGATATTTCTGGTTATCGCCCTACCCTGGCATATTGCCGTGCAATTGCAAAACCCTGAGTTTTTTCACCAGTATTTTGTTAACCAGCAGTTTCTACGCTATTTCACTTCTATCGCAGGACGGAGTAAACCACTTTGGTTTATGCCGGTGGTTCTAATTGGTGGTTTAATGCCGTGGACGGTTTTTTTGGTTCAAGCTGTTGTAAGATGCTGGATCCCTGCCTACGCAGGGATGACGGCGGGTGCCGCTGGGATGACGGCAGGTGCCGCTGGAACGACGGCAGGTGCCGCTGGGATGACGGCAGGTGCCGCTGGGATGACGGCAGGTGCCGCTGGGATGACGGCGGGTGCCGCTGGGATGACGGCAGAAACCAGACGTACAGCTGGCTTTCTCGCCATTTGGATCATCAGCATATTTGGATTCTTTTGGTATTCAAACTCCCAGCTTGCACCCTATATATTGCCAATTTTTCCGCCTTTAGCAATTATTCTAGGTCGATATTTTGATCAACTTTGGACTCAAGGCAAATCAACTGGTTTAACCGTTGGCTTTGCCATCTTAATGCTGGCAGCCATTGGCGCAGGGCTTGCACCGTTTTTTATCCCACCTTTTTTTGGGGTTATGCACCCTTATCTCGCGCAATATTATGTGCAAATAAGCCTGGTTGTTATCTCCGCTTTTATACTGCTGTCTTGCCTAGGTTATTTTTGGCGCGGTATATACCTGGGTCTGCCGATGTTAATGCTCAGCCTGTGTATCGGTTTAACGTCGTTCAATCTTATCTACCCTTATTTAGATGCTCGGCCAGTAACAACGCTGGCAAAAACCTTGAAACCCATGATTAACGCCAACACGCCAGTCTATACGTTTATGGGTTATTACCAAGATTTGCCATTTTACCTGCAACGCACCGTCACCATTGTCGGTGGATATGGCGAATTAACGTTCGGCATTAAACACCAAAAAGACATTGAAAAACATGCGATTTCGCAAAAAATGTTCTGGAAACGCTGGAAACAGCCAGAACAACAGTATATGATCATGCGCTTAAGTGATTATCACAGCTTATCAAAACTCCCTGACCGGCATTTGTATAAGATTGCCCAAACGACGCGGGATGCTTTGGTGAGCAATAGGAAACTAAACAAATGAAAATCATGATCTTCAGTTTATTACTGTTTAGTGTGTTACTTAACGCCAGCGCACAACTATTATTAAAAGCCGCCATGGACCGCATCGGCGAATTTACATTTAGCTGGTCGAATTTAATTCCCATTGGCATTCAAGTGTTAACCAACCCGTTTATTATTGCTGGATTAACCGTTTATGTTATCAGCGTCGGCGTTTGGATAATGGTGTTATCGCGAGTTGAAGTGAGCATCGCTTACCCGATGGTTAGTTTAGGCTATATTGTTACTGCTATAGTGTCTTATTATTGGCTAGGTGAAAACATTAGCTTTACCCGCATGCTCGGCATTGCGGTTATTTTGTTTGGTGTTTATTTAGTGACGCGTAGTTAAGACGTTTGAAAAGGCCCAACGGGCCGAACTGTTAA
>SDBT01020755.1_pt1 | contig 10269 bp, 26 predicted proteins | sample 2277101 | NCBI WGS metagenome assembly SDBT01 (sample SAMN10404973, study PRJNA504765) | marine sediment metagenome | isolation source: marine sediment core GS10_PC15, 103 cmbsf | place: Arctic Ocean: Southern Knipovich Ridge | collected 2010
CCACCCGCAGGCGTCCGGGCCTGAGTCTCCCTCTACTTGGGCTCGGCGCCACTTATTACAAACTGGACACTTGGTAGCGTATAGAATACAGGAGAAGCCATGAAAACGATACGCTTAGAAAGACAAAAAGGCTCCGATCCCCACTACCAGCTTGGTTCCATTTCTGTCCTCTGCCAGAAGGGGATGCGAGAGCGATTCGGCATCACCGCCCAGACCATTTGCGTGAAGGTGAGCCACCGGCGGTTCAAGGGTTCCATGCCAATCGAGTTCAGAACAAGCAATCCATTATCATCGAGCAAGTTTTGTTGGGGCTGGCGCATGCCGTTGGATATCCAGCCCCGCGGGAGATGGAAAATACTAGACGGAGGCGCGACTGCTTGGCTACAGCGGAATTACATCTGGACCAGGTACAAGACCAAGACGCTCTACGTTTCATTCGAGGAGAAGCCATGAATACAACGCCGGGCGACGATGCAAGCCGCGAGCAGCGGCTCATATGGGAAGCGGAGATGGATACGCTCCGCGACGAACAACACGACGAAGATATGGAGATGGGATTATGCCAGACCCCGACCCCCTTGCTGTAGAACTCGAAGTTTATATCAAAGAGATCGAGGCCCGGCGCGACCCCGACGACAACGAGATCGAGGCGTATGCCCGGATGAAGTCGCGCGTGGAGAATGACCGTATCGCCCTGGACGCCAGATTTGAGCGGGAACTGAAGGCCATGTCGGCCAGCCACGAGTCGATGCTGAAAGAGATCGACCGGCATGACGACGCTATCGAGTGGAAGTACGGGCAGTTTGTCCGCGAGAAGGTGGCCGGGAAGATCGCTGGTCAGAAACAGCGTAGCGTCAAGACGCTCTTTGGCGTGGTGGGCTACCGGAAGACGGCTGGCAAGGTAGTCCGGCACGTCCGGTTGTCAACTGACAAGGAAACGCTGCTGGAATGGGCAAAGCGAGTGTGTCCCAAGGCAGTAGTAACGAAGCAGCACGAAAGCGTAGACGCGGACATGCTGCCCGTCACCTGTGAGCACATATACGACGAGACGGTCCCCGAGAGCGATAACTTCTACTGGAAACCGGCGAAGGTCGAGGAGAATAAAGATGTATGACAAAATCGCAATAGAACTGGTCCTCGAACTGAATGCGGACTACTACGAAGCCACAGGAGATGATGAACAGTCGCCTTTTGGTTTCAGCACAAACGGATTCGCCAGCCACATCACATTTGGCGGATGTCATGCGGTTGTGTGGGATTCCGAAAATACCATCTTGGGAGATCAAGAACAGCCTATTGATGAAGAGTTGGAAAAGTCGCTCATGGCTGGTGAAATCGGCATTGCTGTAGCGTCTATCGGTACGGCGGTGCGGGCCGCGGTGAACCTCTTCGCCGATATGGGCGAGTCTGAACAGGAGAAAAAAGATGGGGGATAGAACATGTGGCACATGTCGACACCAGAAGCGCCGGATTATCGACTGGCTTTTCTGCTGGATCGGCAGATGGAGCTATTGTCGTCTATGTAATTACTCAGTACAGACATGGTTTGAGATGCCATGCTACCAGGAGAAGACCAATGACAGAAAACCATGAGCCCGGACAGATATTCGACCTGATACCCAAGATCATGGGCGAAATCGGGCACGTAGGCAAGGATAACGTGGCATCAACGCCTTCGTTTTCGTACAATTTCCGGGGCATTGATGACGTGTACAATTGCGTCGGGCCGGTCCTGGTCAAATATGGCGTGTTCATTGTCCCGAGCATCAAGAGCCTCGCCTGCACGCAGATAACGACCGCTGGCGGAAAGCCTGCTACGCAGATCGTTATGGAGATAGCGTATCGCTTCTATGCCCCTGACGGCTCATTCGTGGAGGCCATCACCGTCGGCGAGGCTATTGATACGGGCGATAAGGCGGCAAACAAGGCGATGTCCGATGCGATGAAGTACGCGGTCTGGCAGACGTTCTGCATTCCGACAATCGGGATAGACTCAGAACAGGACAGCCACGAGCAGGCCGTCCCGCCCGAGCAGCCCCCCGCCGATGACATATCCAACGCAGTGCGGACGCTGATTGCCACCCACGGCAAGAACTCTTGCGGATCGGCAGCAATGGAACTCTGGGGTAGCAACCGACAGCCGACAACGCTGGATGAACTGACCCAGCTTGCAGAGAAGCTACAGGAACGAAAAGGAACGCCAAATGAAATCCCAAGTACTTAAAGGCTGGATAGCCCCAGGGCCAAGCGAGACATCGGACGTGCGAGACCTGGCGGCATTCATCAAGCCGGAAATCTATGAGCGACAGGGCGTATGCCAGCAAGACGATTGCAGTGACGACGAAACCCCCGCCCGCGTTACCATCACAATCAGCGTAGAACACAGGGAGAGGCCATGAACTTCAACAAAGTCATACTCGCTGGCTACCTCACGCGAGATCCACAGCTATCCTTCACGCCAGCCCAGAAGCCCGTAGTAGACTTTGGGCTTGCAATCAATCGCAACTGGACCGGACAGGACGGACAGAAGCGCGAAGAGACGTGTTTTGTAGACTGCCGGGCATTCGGCAAGACGGCTGAGACGATCAATCAGTATCTCGCCAAGGGCAAGCCGATCCTGCTGGAAGGGCGCCTGCATTTCTCCGCGTGGGAGAAGGATGGCCGGAAGTTCAACAAGCTCCGCGTCACCGTCGACCAGTTTCAGTTCGTGCCCGATGGCGAGAAGCGAGAGGCGGCTCCTGCGCCAAAGGCACCACAACCACCTGCCCCGCAAGCACCGTTGCCGCCACACACCGGCAACCCGGACGATATCCCCTTCTGATCGAGGTTGAACATGAGAGACTGGAAACAAGAACGCCCGAGAGATTTTGAGTGTGGCCGCATAGACGCGCAAGGGAGCTATAGCTACCGGAACAAGGGCCGGGTGCTATTGCGGAATGCACATAATGCCATTGCGCGCGAAGCGTGGGCAGCCTATGTGTATGGCTGGCGTGCTGGCAAGCGAGAGAAGGCTGAGGCATGAAAGAACACCCAATCCTATTCAGCGGCCCGATGGTGCGAGCCATACTGGACGGGCGGAAGACGCAGACGCGGCGCGTGATTAAGAAACAGCCGAATGGATCCATCACGCAATGCTATCATTGCCCAGACGGTAGATGGAATTGGTGCTTTTCGTCTGGTGTTGGTGCTAGCGATCCCTGGCCCTGCCCCTACGGCGTCCCCGGCGACAGGCTGTGGGTGCGGGAGGCGTGGAAAGCCCTTCGTGTTGAAGTGCCGCGAAAAAGGCCTGTTGTTTCTGTGCAGTACAAAGCGTCTCTTGATGTTAGGCAGGCAGTCTGGTTTGAAGACGATCTTCTTCCACGGGACAGGCAGCTTACAGGCCGATGGAAACCCTCAATCCACATGCCCCGCTGGGCCAGCCGCATCCTTCTGGAAGTAAAGCGGGTGTGGGTGGAGCGGGTGCAGGATATCAGCGAGGAAGATGCGAGGGTAGAAGGCATCTCTTGTCACGATGAACAGGTCGGGAAACACTTTAATTTACAGACAGTGTATGCGGCATTTCCTGACAAGCGGGGGGGGTTTGCGTCAGCAAGAGAGGCTTTTGAATGCCTCTGGGACAGCATCAATACCAAGCGCGGCTTCGGATGGGACAGTAACCCGTGGGTGTGGTGCGTGGAATTTGAAAGGGTAGCGAATGAAACAGACACCCCTTAAACCCGGCAAGCCGCTCAAGCGAACGGGCTTCAAGCGCAAGAAGAAATCCTCGCTCCAGAAGCGTATAGACAAGATGGACTCCGCGTACTGGAACCGGAAGTGTCAAGCCGCTGTGGCCGCGTGGGCGCACAGGCAGCCATGTCTTGTGTGTGGCAGAAAAGAGCCGAACGTGCTATTGATGGCGGGGCATCACCTGATCCTCAAATCGAGGTCCAGGCTCTACCGCTGGCACCCGATGAACATTGTGCCCCTGGACGATGTGCATCACCTGTCCAGTATTACATGTGCGGCGCATTCGGACAACCCGCTCGCGGTGGCTGCATTCGTCGAGCGCCTGGAAACGTTCGAGCCGGAGAAGTACCAATGGCTCGTCGAACATGCGGCCGCGATGCGCAAGACTGACATGCGAGTCGGGCAGATAGAACGCCCTGACTGGCGGGAACAAGCTGAATACTGGGAGAGTTTGCTGTGAAGAAATACTACACCAAGCGAATCGTCGGACCGATCAGGTTCATCCCCATACCATCCCGTGACAAGTGGTGGAAGCGTCTACTTCGGCTGCTGACGTTCGGGCGGTGGGGATATTCATACTGGACACCGCCCGAGCCGGAACGGGCGGATACGCGGGTTGTGTGGAGGGGCAAGTGATGGATCATTCCGATCTGGTCAAGCGTGCTGGGCGGTGGCTTCGGAACACCCGGAAGTGCAAGCTGGTAATCCTTGAGCCAAAACCCAGGAACTGCCACGAGCATGTTGACGCAATCGGCTGGACAACATTCGGCGACAGCATCGTCGTGGAATGCAAGGTGTCCAGAGACTTTATGGCAGACGGGCGAAAATTATGGCGACTGACATCTGTCGGCATGGGTGTTGTGAGATATTACATGTGTGAGCCGGGCGTGCTGGCCTATGTTGACTTGTACGGCTCGGGGCTGGTCGAAGTCCACGGGGGAGTCGTCAAGGTGGCGCAAGAGGCGACTACAAGGCCGCTACATGACTTCATCGCAGAAACCAATCTGCTTGTCGCCCATATATGCGGCGGGAAAAAGAAATGAACCTGCTCCCTGAAGACCAAGCGGCCGCGCACCTCGACCCGATCATGTACGCTGCACATGAGTCGGGCCTGCCGGTCCCATGTTCCATCCCCCCGCACAACGTGAAGCGGTTCATCCTGTCGGATATCTGCATGGCGGAAGTGCTGGAGATTGACCACGAGACGATACACGATTCGTATCTTCTGGCCAAGGCGTCAGGCAAGTCCTGGGGACCGTGGTGGATAGCAAGGCTGCTCATGGACAAGCGCGCGAAGGAATACGATGCCCACAGGGAGGCAGAGAGAGAAGAGGCGGGGAAAAACATCACGGCATCACAGATTGCGCGCACAATGGACATGAACAGGGAAGGGGAAGATGCCAGAAACAGATTTGAGGCATTCAAACAGCGGCTTACGCCAGATGGCGTTCGGGCGATTGTGGATAAATGGAAACGGCAATTAGGCGATATCAGGATGCCGAGTTCTGATGTTATTTTACAATGGGAATGGAACGAACGGGAGAAGGCGTGATACACTCCGACCATCTGCACATAACAGACCGCACCGTTCGCATGGGCGAATGGCTTGCTGGGCTGCCACAGAAGTGGAATGGGTGGGATGGCGTGATGCCGGTGGAGGAAGCCTATCGCCACAAGCTGTTCGTCGAGGCCCATCGGAGCATACTTGAAAACTCGCATCCCCAAGACGGCCCCGCTCACTGCTACGCATTCATCAAGGCGATTAGCCTGTCGAAAATACCGGACGCCAGGGACAGGAAGTGGGTTCGCCGCGACATGGCCGGGCTGTATTGCTGGTATAAGAATTTCTGGCTCAAGAGACGATATAAGGGTATCTGGGAACTGATACAGACAGTTAAGAAACAGGTTGCAATAGCCAATGAGAATAGATACAATACTGCAAAGCCAACCAAGATCAAGGTAGATCATTACCCCGACACTTGGTGATAAGGACATCAAATGAACAATCTGCACAATGGAAATCTCGTAGAGACAATGACCGGCAAGATGGTCGACCTGCTCGAACCCGACCCCGCCACGATCTGTATCGAGGATATCGCCTGGGGGCTGTCATATCAGGTTCGGTTCAACGGGCATTGCCGAAGGCCCTACACTGTGGGCGATCATTCGATAGCGTGCGCAGATGAGGCGATGCGGCAGGGGCTACCTGTGCTATACGTGCTTGGGGCGCTGATGCACGATGCCGCCGAAGCGTATCTGGGTGATATCGTGTCGCCGGTCAAGGGGCTGTTTCGTGATGCGGTGAAGCCGGTGGAAGACCATCTTGGTGATGTTATCTGGCAGACGCTGTGTCCCGGCCTCTATGACACGTGCCACACCACTGATGTCAAGGCGATAGACACGCTCATGCTGGCAACCGAAGCGGAATGCCTGATGCCTTCGCGGGGCCGGTACTACAAGAACCTCCCCGCCCCATCGAAGACGATAAGCATAGAGGTATGCGATCCCATCTTCGTTGCCGAGGCGTTTGTTCTGGCCCATAGTAAGCTACTCGCAAAGTGCCGATGGACCATGGGGCTTGAATGAGAAAATTGAACCCAAACGAAATACATGCCTATGGGACATTTGACCCGAAATCCTGATTACGAGAAAACCCAGACGGCCCTAAACGCCAGCCTGGCCCGCTATGGCCTGGCGCAGTGGGTGAACAAGTTGCCGCCCGAGTTTATTATGGCGGCTGTAGAGGCCGTTAAACGGCTGGTCGAAGAAAACAAGGATAATTCATGAGCGAAACAATCCCCAATCTAATTGTCGTATCGGACCTCCACATTGGCTGTAGGCTTGGCCTGTGTCCGCCCGAAGGCGTGGCCCTTGACGATGGCGGGCAGTATCGGGCGAGTCGATTGCAATTGATCGTCCACAAATGGTGGCTTGAATTCTGGAACGAGTGGGTTCCCAGGGTGTGCCATAATGAACCGTTCGATCTCGTGATAAATGGCGACGCGCTCGACGGCGTACACCACAAGGCCACTACGCAGATATCGCACAACCTCGGAGATCAGGCCAAGCTCGCCAAGATCATCCTGGAACCCATCGTCGAGAAGGCGGCACACTACTACCACATTCGAGGCACGGAAGCCCATGTCGGGCCGTCAGGCGTTGAAGAAGAGCGTCTGGCGTCAGACCTCGGCGCTATCCCGAACGAAGACGGGCAGCATGCGCGGTATGAGCTATGGAAGCGCGTCGGCGGACCCAGAGGCCCGCTCTGCCACATCCTGCACCACATCGGAACCACTGGCCGGGCGGCATACGAATCAAGCGCTCCCCAGGCTGAGCTTATCGCGGAGTTCACTGAAGCGGGGATGACAAGTGAAAGCCCACCTGACTTTGTAATCCGCAGCCACCGGCACAGGTTCATCAAGGTGCAAGACCCGTCCGACAGGTCCGAGGCGTCGGCAATCGTAACGCCCGGCTGGCAACTCAAGACCCCGTTTGTGTTCAAGATCCCCGGCGGCAGGGTGAGCCAGCCCCAGTTCGGCGGCATCCTGATCCGTCAGGGCGACGAGGAGTTCTATTCACGACACCGGCGATGGCGCCTGAAAAGGGCTAAGGTGGAAGAATAACCCACCGAGGAGAAGTGACATGGTAGCCGGAAGAATGCAAGACATCACAGTAGGCCAATGGGAAGCGGAGCTTGAGCGTGTCAGCCAGCCCATGACATCCGCCGACGGCTGGATAACGGCCTCTATGTTTGCCAGAATGACAGGCCGTGCCCGGTCGACTGCCCGGGGCATGCTCATGCAGGGCGTGTCAGAGGGCAGATATGAGCAAGCGGAAGGCCTGTACAGGCTGGAGAATGGCAGGGTGTGTGATGTGACCGTGTATCGGCCGGCGGAGAAGAAATGAGCGATAAAACAGATATCGAACAGACGCAGGAGTTGTTTGATTTCCTGCAAGGAACCGTGCCTGACGCGTACAAAATCGCCACCGACCACGTTCCGTCGCTGACGCCCGACCAGGCGTGGACGGTTGTGTGGTATATCCAGGAGTTACACTGGCAGCTGGCAGATCGCATCGAACGGTGTAATGTGTGTGGCTATCTGTACGACAGCGAAGCCGAAGGCGATTGCCTCGACTACGGCGACGCGCCGTATCTGTTCTGCGATGATTGCATGGGGGGAACGGAGTATGAGAAGAAGAAAGAGACAGCTCCGAGAACCACCGAGAAAGGATCGAATCATGAGTAGACGCGGAAAAATCATCGAGAAGATGGAATGCACTACTGGCGACGGGGCGACCATCACGGTGCCGATTCGGATGCAGAGGACCATAAATACCCCGGACTCCAAGACTACCTTTGAGGCAGAGAATAAGGCTTTCGGGATCGACGAAAGCGGCAAGGATCTGGACGAAGTGAGAAAGGCCGTCTACAAGGCGGTAGGGAAGGCCCGATCTATCGAGTGGCGTCCGGTATTCATTGTTGAGATTCACACGGACAATCGGGATCGCCACGAACTTGAGCGAAGCGTAAGCCTGGGGGTTACCGGCTTCCTGATCGGCGGGGATGATGAGCAGGGCTGGCAGCATATGATGGTATCGGTGGATTCTATCAAGTCCGGAAGATGGGACAATGTCCGCATGAGGCACCAGGACGCTACGAAGGGGAAGCTTGGATGCGAGAAGGCGACTATCGAGGGCACTACCGAGGAGCATTATTGGGGACACGGTACGGCAATCGAAGCGACCGAAGATAACTACAACGCATTAGCAAGAGTCCAAGAGGCCATTCAGGCAATCGGGGAACGCTTAGGGGAATTGGTGCAGCCTGACAAGATCGTGGCATTCCTCGCCAACATCAAGACGCAGAAACTCCTTCCGATGATGTAAGGATCAACATGAGCAAGTATCCCGAAATTGACGCTGTACTGGCCGGGGAGTCGGACGGGTGTATCGTCTGCGGCGATTGTCTGGAAGTTATGGCGGATATGCCGGATGGGTGTGTTGATGCTGTGGTGTCTGATCCGCCGTATGGGGTAGGTATTGAATATGCGTCGTTTGAGGATACGCCAGAAAACGCACTCTCAATAGGCGTATCTGCGGTGAACTGCGCCCGTCGCGTGGGGCGCGTGGTTGCCGTAACGCCGGGGAACCTGCTTGCATGGTCGTACCCTATACCGGATTGGGCACTATGTTGGTTCATTCCGGCCGGTGCCGGGATGTGTTCGTGGGGTTTCAACTGTTGGCAGCCAATTCTTGTCTACGGCAAAGACCCGTACATTCTGGCCAAACGCTCAAAGGGGCGGCGGGATGCAATTTCTCTGGTCGAATCTGCAAAAAAAAATAGCCATCCATGCCCAAAACCCATCAATTTTATGAAGTGGTTGCTTGGTAGAGTAAGCGCGGGCGACGCTGATATCATCCTGGACCCCTTCGTAGGGTCAGGGACTACCTGTGAAGTCGCCAAGCGACTGGGGCGGCGATACATTGGCATTGACATCAGCGAGAAGTACTGCCAGATAGCCCGCAACCGCATCCGAGACACCGAGAAGCCCTTATTCACATGAGGAGCCCATAACATGAGAGACTACTGGAACAACGCGACATTGATAGCTGTACTTGGCATTATGATTATCACCGTAGCAGCCCTGATCTGGTTTGGATATGTGAAGGGTAAGATGCTATAGGGCACGGACGCCATGAAACCCACAGCCCCAATCCGTCAGACAGTCATCCGGACCTGCCCAACATGTGGCGACAAGCTCGGGCCGGCGGAAGACGAGATATGCTACGGCTGCTTCTGTGACAGCCAGATCCACCTGAAATCCTACCAGAAGCGCGAAGAGTACCCCGGGGACGTAACGTCAGAGATCGACCCGATAAGACGCGCGACCAAGCGGCCCCGAACGGGTATAGCATACCTCGACGTGAGAAAAGTGATATTCTGGGAGAAGTACTTTACTCCCGCAGAGCTATACAGTTGGCGACACAGAGAACAGCAACAAGGGCTCAATAATCGTGAGTATGAACATCGAAGGTTTACGGATAAGTGATATACTAACAGATACCCAACGCGCCTTTGTGATAGCGAAGTGGCACGAGGGCAAAGCCATCAGCGCGATAGCAGAGCGCTACGGGGTATCGAGACAGACGGTAAATCAAACTATCCTGCGAGCGTGTAAGGCGTTGCGAGCGCATGGAATCGACCCGCCACCAGACCGCAACGACCGAGCATGTTCGGTAAAGAAGAACGGCTCGCCGACGATCTGCGTGACGGTCGATCCGCAGGTGCTGGCGGAAATGGTTGAAGGATAGGAGAAGTATGGCTTCGAGGATGAAAGTATGGATTCGGCCCGGATGGAGTTGGATGGCCTGCGTGCGGGTAGCGCAATTTGCATTCAGGGTATTCGGCTGTAAGAAGCTGACTATCCCGAGATGGCTGGCTGAGTTCAACCACCGGGGCACGCAATATAGAATGACGCACGGCAGCCCGGCGGCAAGTGTCGGGGGCTGGCGGAAACTGAATGGCGGAAACTGAATGGCGGA
>SDBT01020756.1_pt1 | contig 10269 bp, 10 predicted proteins | sample 2277101 | NCBI WGS metagenome assembly SDBT01 (sample SAMN10404973, study PRJNA504765) | marine sediment metagenome | isolation source: marine sediment core GS10_PC15, 103 cmbsf | place: Arctic Ocean: Southern Knipovich Ridge | collected 2010
TCTATATCTTTCTTGTCTAATAGATTAGCAATATCCTTTTTAAAATTAATTAAAAATGGTTTTGCTTCTTCATTAGCCAAAGTTAAAGTGCCATCAAAATCCAAAATTACAATTTTACTCTTCATTTAATAACAATTTTAATGCTTTGATTTTTAAACTGGAGTCATAAAAGGTTCGGAATGTTGTTGAGAGAACTATAGCGTTTAGCGTGTTTATGAAACAATATTCCGAACCTTTGTCAAAAATTACCTTGGGTCTATTTTAAGCCCATCATTAAAACGACGAGGAATAATATGAATATGAGGACGATGAGCAACAACTGATTGAGCTGCTTCACCTTGATTAGTCAAAAAATTATACCCATCAGCTTTTATTTCCTTTATATGTTTTTCTGCTAAATTACGACCTAAAACACAAATTTTCTGCCATTCTTGTTCAGGCATTTCTTCAGTATTAGAATAATGATTTTTAGAAAATACAACAATATGCCCTTCACTAATAGGGCTTATATCAAAAATAGCTAAAAAGTTATCATCTTCATAGTATTTTTTTGATGGAATTTCTCCTTTGACAATTTTACAAAAAAGGCAGTCTTCTTTTAACATAATTTTAATATTTAAATTATTAAGGTTCGGGGATATTGTTGAGAAAACCGTAGCGATTAGCGTGTTTTCGAAACAATATTCTGAACCTTTATTAAAAATTACTAAACTAAATTTCTTGCCTCTCCTTTTAAATAACCCTCAATATTCTCCATTGTAGTAATAACAATATTCTGAAGCGCTTCTTTTGTATTAAAAGCGTTATGCGGAGAAATAATCACATTATCCAAATCAATGAAAATATGATTGGCTAAAAGTGTTTTTAATTTCTCAGGAGGGATATTTTCTTTTTCTAAAAGCATTCTTTGTTCTTCAATTAAATCGCCTTCTTCTTCTAAAACATCCAATGCCGCGCCTCCTATTTGACCTTTCTTTAATGCCTGATAAAGCGCTTGCGTTTCTATTACTCCTCCTCTGGCAGTATTAATAATATAAACTCCTTTTTTTGTTTTTGATAAATTCTCTTTGTTCAATAAATGATGTGTCTCTTTATTATAAGGAACGTGCAAAGTAATTATATCTGATTGGGACAATAAATCTTCGAAAGAAACATATTTAAAACCTAATTGCTCAGTTAATTCTTCTCTTGGGTATTTATCATAAGCAATCACTTCCATTGAAAATCCTTTAGCTATTTTTATAACCTCGGTTCCAATTTGTCCTGTTCCTATTATTCCTATGGTTTTTTCAAATAATTCTTCACCTCGCAACCCTTCTAAAGAAAAACTTCCCGTTTCTCTAACACGATGATAAGAATTATAGACTTTTCTTATCAAGCATAAAAGTAAAGCAAAAGTATATTCAGCCACAGTATGGCTCCCATAAGCAGGAACATTAGATATCAAAATCTCTTTTTTCTTACAATAATCCAAATCAATATGATCAAAACCAGTAGAGCGCGTTGCAATAAATTTTAGATTTTCCAGTTGCCCTAATACCTCTGCTGATATTTGAGAACCAATAAAAGTAGAAATAATTTCATAATCCTTAAATTCTTTGGCATTTTCCAAAGTAAGCTTTTCTGAAAAAAAATCCACTTTCCCCAAAAAATCAGGATATTTTTGGAAAATTCCTTTTTCCCAATCAGCTGCTTCTAAAAAGATTATCTTCTTCATAAATTTTAATTAATCTATTGTATTTTACCATCCTTTCTTCTTGATTGGGAGCCCCGGCCTTTAATGCCCATGCTCCGCTTGCCCAAGCCAAATCCGCAATAAAATGATCATCAGTTTCTGCGCTTCTATGGCTTATAATAATTTTTAAATTATGTTCATTTGCCAAATCAATTGTTGATAAAGTTTCAGAGATTGTTCCAATTTGGGTAGGTTTTATAATTACTCCGGTAATCGCTTTTATATCTATAGCTTTTTTAACCAACCCTGAATTAGTTACTGTTAAGTCATCTCCAATTATTACAATTTTATCCCCTATTCCATAGACTAATTTTTGAAAATTTTCCCAATCTTTTTCTTCAAAAGGATCTTCTATAGAGAGAATGCCATATTCAGAAATAAGTTTTTTATATATTTCGCCTAATTCTTCTTTTGAAAAACTTTTATCTTTTTCTAATAAATATATTCCCTCTTCTTTATCATAAAAAGAAGACGCCGCAACATCCAATGAAAACTTTATTTTATCTTCTAAGTTTAATTCCTCTTTGATCTGATTAAGAATTTTTAGAGGTTTTTCATAATCATCTTCAGGAATCAATAATCCACCTTCATCGCCAAATTTATTTTCTCTATATTCTTTTTTAAAATATTCCTTTAAACCAGCAAAAAATATCTGGGCAACTTCTAAAGAAACCTTTGGATTATCAACTTGAGGCACAATCATATATTCTTGAATTTTCGGTCCATATACAGCATGTTTACCTCCGTTAATTAAATTAAATAAAAAAAACGGAACCTTCTTTTCAATAGAAACAGATAATTGTGTTTCTAAATATTGCCAAAGTTCCAAATTCTCTAATTTTGCAGCTAATCGGCAAAATGTTTGAGATAAAACCAAAATTAAATTTCCGCCAAGATTGCTTTTATTTTCCGTCCCATCTAATCTTAATAAATAATTATCAAAATCCTTTAAATTGGAAAACTCAACATCTATAATTTTATCCTTAATCATTTTAAATCTTCTAATTGCTGAATGCGGTTCTAAAATATAAGCCTCTTTTTCTCCCTTGCTTTTTCCTTGTGGAATACTAGAATTAACTTCAATATTACCACTCTTCATCGTGGCCTTTAAAGTCTCGTGCCCCCGTGAATCAAGAATTATTTTAAGAAAAATATCATCAATTTTCATTTTTGCTAATATCTAAAATTGTCTTTATTACTGTATCTGGATTTAGAGACATGCTTTCTATCCCCTGTTTTGCCAAAAATTGTGCGAATTCTGGAAAATCCGATGGAGCTTGACCACAGATTCCCACATATTTTTTCCTCTTCTTACAAACTTTGATTACTTCTGCAATCATTTTTTTAACAGCTTCATTTCTTTCATCTCCTATTTTTTGTATAACAGCATTATCTCTGTCTATTCCTAATGTTAATTGAGTTAAATCATTGCTTCCTATACTCATCCCATCAAAAATATCTAAAAATTCATTTATTAATACTACATTTGATGGAATTTCACACATTACATATAGCTTTGTTGATTTTCCTCCATCTAGTAAGCCTGATTTTTGAATCAATGCTTTTACTTCCTTCGCTTCTTTTATAGTACGACAAAAAGGAACCATTATTGTAATATTTTTTAATCCAAAAACTTGCTTTGCTCTTTTTATTGCCTCACATTCCATTAAAAAAGCCGGCTTAAATTGTGGGTCAATATAACGGCATGCGCCTCTAAATCCAAGCATTGGATTGGCTTCATCTTCTTGTTCAAAAAGCTCTCCTCCAATCAGATTGCGATATTCATTAGTCTTAAAATCAGAAAATCTTACTATTACTTCTTTCGGATAAAAAGCAGCAGCTATCTGGGCAATCCCCTCTGCTAACTCTTTTATAAAATATTCTTTCTTATCCTTATGCTCCACAGTCATTTCGTCAATTTTTCTAACAAGCTCTTTTGACTTAAGTTTCTTGTAATGATAAAGAGCTAAAGGATGAATTCTAATCTTCTCTGCAATAATAAATTCTTCTCTGGCTAATCCTACTCCATTATTGGGAAGAAATGATGTTGAAAAAGCAATTTCAGGAGCGCCAATATTAATCATGATCTTGGTTTTAATCTTGGGAAATTTTTTAAAATTATATTCTTTAATTTTAAAAGGAACTTTTCCATCAAAAATCTTCCCATCAAGACCTTGAGTGCAATCTACAGTTACATCTTGTCCGTTTTTAAGAATTTTCGTAGCATTTATTGTCCCTACAATACACGGCACGCCTAATTCTCTGGAAATAATTGCGGCGTGACATGTTTTACTTCCTTCATTAGTAATAATAGCTGAAGCCATTGGAAAAACTGAAGTCCAATCAGGATCAGTCATTTTAGTAACTAAAACCTCTCCTTTTTTAAATTCAGAAAGTTTTGAAGCATTTTTTATAATATGCACTTTTCCTATACCAATTTTATTGCCAATAGCTATGCCATTTAAAATGGGCTTTTTTGTGGTTTTTATTTTATATTTCTGATAAATATTTGCTTTGATTGAATGGACAGTTTCTGGTCTTGATTGGACAATAAATAATTCGCCTGTTTTTCCATCCTTTGCCCATTCTATGTCCTGAGGCATCCATTTTTTTTGAATCTTTGAATAGTGTTCTTCAATAATAATCCCCCATTTTGCCAAAGTAAGAATTTCGTCATCAGAAAGAGAAAATTTTAATTGGTCTTTTTCAGAAACCGCAATTTCCTTAAGCCCGGTCTTTTTGTTGTAAATATATTTTTTTGTCTTTCTTCCTAAATCTTTTCTAATAATTGGCCTATATAGCCTGCCCTGAGTTTGTCGAAGGGTAGGTTTAAAAACATAAAATTCGTCAGGAGTAATCAACCCTTTTACTATCATCTCCCCTATTCCAAAAATGGAATTAATCAAAACCACATTGGAAAATCCCGTCTCTGTATCTAAGGTAAACATAACTCCAGAAGACGCTAAATCAGAACGCACCATTTTTTGAACTCCAGTGGAAAGCCCAATATCCATATGCTTAAATCCTTTTTCTTCCCGGTACATTATTGCCCTATCAGTAAACAAAGATGCGTAACTATTTTTAACCGCTTTTAGTAATTCTTCTTCTCCCCTTACATTCAAATAAGTTTCATGTTGACCTGCAAAACTAGCTGAAGGAAGATCCTCGGCTGTGGCAGAAGAACGAACTGCCACATCTAAATCATTTTGTTTATATATCCTGCAAAGCTTTTGATAATTCTTAATAATGTCTTTCTCCAAATCTTTAGGTAAAGGCGTCCCTAAAATTAATTTTCTTATTTTCTTTCCTGTTTTTTGAAGGTTTTTAATGCTCTTCGGATTAAACTCAGATAAAATTCCTTGAATAGTTTTTTTAATTTTGCCTTTTTCTAAAAAATAAAAATATGCTTGAGCAGAAATAGCAAAACCATTTGGGATATTTATTCCTTTTTTTGATAAATTCCTATACATCTCCCCCAAAGAGGCATTCTTTCCCCCTACAATAGGAACATCTTTGATATTTATTTCCTTAAACCACAAAACATATCTCTTCATATTAATATAATTTCAGATTTTTAATTGTTATTTATTTTATAATCTTCAATAAATTTCTTTATTGAACGATCATAGCTCTTTTCTGCTTCTTTAGAAAAACAACAAGCAGGCAATTCGTCATTTGCTAAATGATATTTTATGCACTCACAACAAATCCCCTTTCTGGGACAACCTGGATAAGTACAAGAACATATTTTTAAATTTTTTTCTTTCTGACATTCCATAATTGTTATAATAAAGTTATCCACATGGGGCTTGACAAGATTAAAATGTTTGCTATACTACCAATGCTACTGTCTAGAGAGATTGAATAGCTTGCTATTTAGTTTCAAAGGGCAGTAGCATTCTTTTTACTACTCTTCCAATAATAATATCTCTGCCTCTCTTTTGATGGCAGAGATCTTTTTTTCGGGAATTCTTGTTTTTTTTGAAAATTTTACTACATCTATCTTTAATAAATTCTGAACTAACATTAATTTTTGCTGATAAAATATTTCTAACAAATTATTGGTTAAAGATGGAAGAATAGTAATTGGATAAAATTTTTCTGATTCAATCACATACTCTAACCCTCTTAGCTCTGGATATTTCCATCCTAATAAATCTATGCCAGCACACTCAGCATATTTAATTATTTTGCTTGTAAATTTAGTATTAGTGACAATAATCGGTCGTATTTTTAGTTTTTCTGATTTAATTTTTGCAAAAAAATTACCTGATTTCAAATCTAAAAAGCGGGCACAATGAATTAAACCAACTTTTAAATCCACCCTTCCCCCTGGCAAACTATGATATTTACATTCTCCAATTAAAAAATATCTTTCCTCTTTGGCTAAAAAATCAATTTCGTGACGAACACATTGTCCTTTAACATATTGATTAAGTTCAATAGAAAAACCTAATTGTTTTAAAATCCCTCCAACATATTTTTCAAATGGAAAACCACTGGGACCTAAGCGTCTCATCGCTTCTTTTAACCTAAAACGAATTCTACCGCGAGGATACTCTTTTGATAAGATTTGTTCAACTCGTTGAAAAATTTCTTTTGTGGTTATTCCAGGATATGCTTCCCTTTCAATAATAGTGGCAATTTCTTTTGCTAATGCCCTTGGAGCACCAACTCGTTCAGCGCCATTACAAATCTTTTTCCATGAAAAAGTCTCCTTCCTGCCTAAACTGTTGATAACATATAATTTTTTCATATTTTTATCTTACTTTACTACCAGGTGATACTTCTCCTTCTGGGACTAATAAAACAGGCCCTTGCGAAGAATCAACTGCTAAAAGCATACCCTGACTTACATAACCCTTTATTTTTTTAGGCTCTAAATTAGCCACAATAATAATCTTTTTGCCTTCTAATTCTTCTAAAGAATAGTCCTTAGCAATACCGGCAACTAATTGTCTTTTTTCTGTACCCAAATCAATGTGCAAAATAAGAAGCTCGTCTGCTTCTTCTATTTTTTCTGCTTTTAAAATTTTAGCTACACGTAAATCCAATTGTTCAAATTGATCAAAAGTAATCATATTTTTTTGAGAAAATGGTTTCTTGTTTTGAACTCGTTTTTGAATTTCCTCTTCATTCATACCAAAGTGATGAGCTATTTCATGCCAAACCGTTTCTTGCACAATTTCTTTAATTCTTTCTTCATTATTATTCGTTGCTTTTTCAATGTTTTTTTGAAATAAAGTTATTTTGTCTGGCGCTGCCCTATAATAGTACCCTCTTTTAATTTGAGGAACTCCCTCGTACAAACCCAAAATAGAACCGCCAGAAGAATAGCCTAATTGTTGTCTCTGAAATTCACTTGGTTCATTTTGCGCTACAATAGCAATATTTTTTAATTTATTTAGAAACCGATAAGAGAGTTTTTTAAGGGCCTGGCTTATTAAATCTTCAAATCTTTCTTTCTCCATATTTATGTTTCAAGATGTTTAATAATTTCCTCAAAAATATCCGGTGGGATTGGAATTGGATCCCCTGGTTTAGTTATTCCCGGATATTTCCACGCACTAATAACTTTTATTCTACGGCCTCGCTCACTAACAAGTTGATACATTACCCAAATCTCATAAGGATGCTTTTTAGAGCCAGCCTTTTGCATTGAAGCTAAAGTTTTTGGAGCAATACCTTCTTCCACTCTTTTGGGATTTCTTATCACCCGCTTTACCCTGCTTTCAGAAAGCATATATTGGCGCATCTTTGCTTGAGAATGTTTGGTCCAAACAAATAAACTTTCTTTATTTCGAGCGGAGCGAGAAACAAAGTTCTCGCCGAAGGCGGGGTTTTTATTCTCTTTGTACTTAATAAAATTCATTTTATTTCAAAATCAATTAGCCCCTCGTCTTTTTCTATACTTTCTTCTATATTTTCAATATTATCCTGAAAATAATCTTTTAAGCAATTTATTAAACTTTCTATATTTTCTTCTAGTCCCTCTACTACTAAAGTAACACTTCCATCATCATTATTCTCTACCCAACCAGTTAAATTATGCTTTTTAGCTAACATCGCAACTCTAAAACGAAACCCTACACCTTGAATTTGACCATAGAAAATGATTTTTTTACGCATAATACTGTCATAAGACGAATGGATGTTATTGAAGAAACTGTAGCGATTAGCATGTTTATGAAATAACATCTACTCGTCATAATTATCCGTGTTTAAATATTATAACATCTCCATCCTGTACTTCATACTCTTTTCCTTCTAATTGAATCCACCCTTTTTGACGGGCAGTACTCCATTTACCTGCCTCTAATAATTTTTGCCAATCAATAACTTCAGCTTTAATAAATTTATCGGCAAAATCACTGTGAATCATTCCTGCCGCTTCCTGAGCTTTAATACCTTTTTTTGCAGGCCAAGCGCGCGCCTCCTTTTCGCCTACTACAGTGAAAAAACTAATAAGCCCTAAAGTCTGATAGGCTTTTTTAATAAGATCTAATAAATCTGGATTTGTTTCTAAATCAGCAATAATATATTCACTTTTTAATTGTTCAACAAGATTAATAACTTCTTTTGGCAAATCCTCATCTCTGCCATTAAATAAATAGATTTGCTTTTTTGCTGTTAAAAAATCTAAATTTTTTACTGCTGAATTCTTTAATAATTCCTCGCTTAAAAAATTTACTAAAAGACTGCCCCGATTAAATAAATCCTTTATCTGATTTAATATTTCTAATTCTTTAACAATATCCTTATTCCCAGCACGAACTTCTCCTTCAGCTTTATTTATTCTTTTTTCTACAGTTTCTAAATCTTTTAAAACCAGTTCGGTATTAACTACCTCAATATCTCTTAGAGGATCTATACTTCCTTCTATATGGACTACGGTTTCTTTTGAAAAACAACGGACCACTTGTACTATAGCATTCGTTTCGCGAATCTGAGCTAAAAATTGATTTCCTAACCCCTCTCCTTTATTAGCTCCTTTTACTAATCCTGCAATATCAAAAAATTCAATTGCAGCAGGAATTACTTTTTCTGGCCTACTTATTTGAGCTATTTTTTCCAATCTTTCATCAGCCACTGAAACAACAGCCACATTGGGATCAATAGTGGTAAATGGATAATTAGCAATATTAACTTCTTGCTTTGTTAAAAGTTTAAAAAGGGTAGATTTTCCAACATTAGGCAAGCCAACAATTCCAATTGATAAATTCATAATATCTTTATCTTATAATAAAACAGGGCTGATAACAATATCAGCCCTGTTTTTAATCAAATTTAATCTCTTTTATTTGAAAAGCTTTTGACCTATAAAAAGAGATACCAGAGAGATAAATAAGGAGACGGTAATAGTTTCTGGCCTTATAAATCCTAACGATACCATTAAAAAGGTATAGGATAATCCTGATAAAATACTTAATAATATTGCCTTCCTTTTTAATTTAATATACAAAGAGCCAATTATTGTTGGAGCCAAAACAAAAGTCATACTAGCTAATGATAAAGCTGCATTTATTATATTTGAATAAAATAAAGCTATAACTAAAGCTAGTGTAATAAATATGAATATTCCTAAACGAGTTAAAGTAACAAGATCTTTTTTACTAGTTTCTTCAGTTTTTAATCTTGATACAAAATCTTTAGAAAAATTAGTAGCAAGAACAAATGTTATTGTATCTATGGTAGACATAATTGCTGCAAATAAAACAACAAGCGCTAAGCCAGACAGTCCAACAGGTAATAAATATGAGATACCATAAATAAGCGCTTCTTCAGATAAAATATTTGGAAAATTTGCTTTAGCCGCAAAACCAATCATAGATACTCCAATGCCAATAACTGGAAGAGTAATAGCTGAAATAATCAAAGATTTTTTAATTGTCTTGAAATTTTCCCCTGCGTAAATACGTTGCCACATATCCGCACCAATCGTCACAGTAATCAGTCCATATAGAAAAAATGATATGGACATAAGTCCACTTCTAAAAGGATTAAACTCTGAAATGGTAATGCCTTTTCCAGTGGATAAAAAAATAGCAATTATTAAAAGCGGTATCAAAATAATAAAATATTGAAAGATATCTGTTTTAACAACTGCTTTGAAACCTGCTGCAAGTAAATAAAGAAAAACAACTGCGGTTACGATAAAAACAGATAATACATAGCTCAAACCAATTATTTTACTTAGCAGAATGCTGCCAGCGATTACCTGAACAAGTAAGAGAATAAAAAAGGTTAATGTAATAGTAAAAGCTATTAACAAACCAACGTTTTTACCATATTTTTCGTAAAAAAAATCACTAAGGGTGTAGAATCTTTTTTCATCGGCTAATGATTTTACTTTTTTTGTTACAAAAATAAGGCATAAACAACCACAGGAAAGTCCTATAAAACCCCAAAAAGCAGAAATCCCATATAGAAAAATAGCTGTTGTAAAAACAACAATAGCGTTTCCTCCAATAAGCGAAGCCACTATCGTAGATACCAAAGGAAATGAAGAAAGCTTTCTATTGGAGATAAGAAAA
>SDBT01020757.1_pt1 | contig 10268 bp, 6 predicted proteins | sample 2277101 | NCBI WGS metagenome assembly SDBT01 (sample SAMN10404973, study PRJNA504765) | marine sediment metagenome | isolation source: marine sediment core GS10_PC15, 103 cmbsf | place: Arctic Ocean: Southern Knipovich Ridge | collected 2010
ATGATATAAATGATATAAAAAATATAAAAAATCCTAAAAATATATAATATAATGGATAATACACAACAATATTGGATACTTTGTGAAGTTGATAATGTACCTATAAGTACGGCATTAATACATGGAATATTTTCATCGGAGGACGAAGCTAATGTCCAACTGAAAAGAATTAAGGAGTATACATTCAAAGAATATGAAATAGTAAATTCTATTATCTAATTATTTAAAATGAAATTAAATGTTAATTATGGATTAGATCATATTGATGGCCCTATGTTTTTAAGACGAAGATAACAATAAATAAAATATATAATAAAATATAATATAAAATATAGCTAGATAGATAGTTATATTTTGATTTTCTTTAATTATAAGATGTGATTATTGACATGAAATGCAAACATCATCATTACATATTATTTTTGGTTTAATAGTTAAGGTTATATTATCATCATTTATGGTATTATGACTAGGTAATATATCCATATCATTAACAAATTTAATAATTGATGGTTCTACGGTGAATTTAATAGGATCTACTGCAGCACGTTCACGTAAATAGTACATACCTGTTTTTAATCCTAATTTTTGAGCATATACATGTATAGCTATAAGCTGCTCATCACTAGGATCATCTAGATATATATTAGTACTTTGAGATTGACATACATATCTACCTCGATCAGCGGCCATTTTTAAAAATATTTTCATTGATAATTCCCACATAGTTTTATATTTTTGGCAGAACCATCTAAGAGATGTCCATGATTTTTCATTATCTACAAATTTTACATATTTATTAATATTTTCTTTTAAATATGATGGTAATAATGCGATAGATCCTTTATTTGCTTGTATTAGCCCTATTGTTGTATTATTCCAAACACCAATAGATTGTAAATCTTGAACCATATATCTATTAACTACTGGATATGCTCCTTTCATTACTTTCCTAGAATATATATTACTTTGATGAGCTTCAACAGTTTCACCATTTCTTAAAGGTTGTGATGAAGTAGCAGTAGGCATAAGAGCAATTAATAAAGAATTACGTAATCCAAATATTTTAATTGCTTTTCTAAGATCATCCCAAGTAGGTTTTATAATATGACCATTAGATAATATAAATTCATGTTGTCCCCATTCACCTGGATTAATTTCAGTATCATCAGTTATAGTTCTAATACGTGTATCAATCATATTATTTGTAGATAAAAGTATATATTCATCTTTCCATAAATCAAATTGAAATTTACCTTGTGATATTGGCGATCCATCAAAACTAAAATATTTACCGCGTTCAATGGCGAGATTAACCGATTGTGCTAATGTATTCCAATACATACATGCAAATATCATTTTATTTAGTTCGCATGTATATGGATGAATATTGTTATAAGATTTAATATCTTGAAATGGAAGATTTAACTCATGTAAAGTTTCTGCAAATCCAGAGACACCTATACCAATAGGACGATGCATATCGTTTGATCTTTTAATTGTATCTATTATATATCTATTTTCTTCAATAACCTGATTTAAATTAGTTACAACTTGTGTTGATATGTTACCCAATGTATTAAAATCATAACATTGTTTTAATTCTTGTCTATAATATGATAAAGGTTTATCTAAGATACAACGTACTTTATTTTTTACAAATGATCTTAATGATATAGATGATAAATTACATGAAGGTGTTTCATTGGATGAACTAAATTCCATAATTTCTAAACATAGATTTGCACATCTAATATATCCTAGATTTTTTTGGTTAGATTTCATATTAGCTGCATCACCATGTAAAATATAAGGCATACCAGTTTTTCGTTGAATATTTATAATATGGTTCATCAAATGTCTGGCATTTACGGTTTTTCTTTCTACAGTTACATCAGATTCATATTTTTTATATTGTTCCGCCCATTCAATACCCCATATATCATTTAATTTTTTTGTTTGCGCAGGGCAGAATAATGACCAAGTGTCATTATTCTCTAATCTTTTCCAGAATAACCATGGAAACCATATTGCATAATTAACATCATGCGCACGCCAATATGAATCACCTGATTTTAAAGCACCTTCGCAAAATTCATAAATATCAATATGATATGGTCTAAGATAAATAGTTGAAGCTCCTTTACGTTTACCATTTTGATTTACTGCTCGTGTTGATGAATTATATAAATGAACCCATGGAAATATACCACTTGATTTACCATCCGGTCCTATTGTAGAATGACGCAATAATGACATATCTAATCCAACTGCACCATTACCCTTAGATATAAATGCTTGTTCTTTTAATTTATCATAAATACTGTTTATATTATCATCTATAGATAACAGAAAACAAGATGACATCTGGCCTCGTTTCATACCAGCATTAAATATAGTAGGACTAGCAGGTATATAATAACCATCGCATAATTGGTTAAATACAATCTTAATTTCATCTAATCCATGTTTCCAATATAATGCAATTGAAATTCGTAACCATAATTGAACTGGAGTTTCACATATATTACCATCATCTGTAGCATAATAAGGTGTATTGTTTTTATTATTAATAATTTTGGTTAAATAAACTTTTATAAGAGAATTGGCTGAAAACCAATCATAATTAATATCATTATGTTGTCTACTTAGAATAAATAATTCTAATTGATCTTTATAATTTTTCATAAACTCTAATATATCTGGATTTAATAAATGACCAATGCGATTAATATAATTATCTATTGAAGTTCCTAATGTTATCTTTAAGTCATGTATTATCATTCTCCCTGCTAATTGTAAATTATCATATTCTTTTATATCAAATCCAAGTATTCGTGCTGTAGTACCCCATGTGGTTTTAACTAAAAGATCATGCACATGATTTATATCAATATTTTTTAAATCATGACATAATGATTTTATATCTTCTTTTTTTTGAATGAAAGATTTAATATCCATTAGCTATTATTATTTATATTTTTACATAGATCAAATATAAATAATTTATTATTCATTTTTACTGATAAATTTATTTAGAAAATTCAGATAATACAGAATTGTATCCATCTTTGATAAAATCAAATATATGTGATTCATTTCTATTTGATAATTTTGTATTTAATGTATCAAGCCATGTATTTTCATAATTTGGATATGTTATCATCATTTGTTTTATTTCATTTTTCATTGATTCATATTCCTTTTCTTGATCATGTAAACGTTGTTTTAATTCTGATATTGATACTTTTTTCTTAGATATTAGATACCATTTTCTTGTATAACATTCTATAGATGTATTGTCATTATCTAAAATATGTTCATTTTCAATATCATTCATATTATTTTCATGTTCATTATATATTTTTTCTAATTCCTTCATTTTATGTTTATTAAACTCTTTTAATTTATTATCTATTATATTTTCGGTATTTACATATTTAGTTTCATTGGGATTAAATGTATCATTTAATTGATGCCATTTACATGTTGGTCTAACCATAATACTTTTTATACCAGTAGTTTTAATTAGTTTTTTTGTTTTTTTTACGGCATCTGAATAATTAGAAAATGTACCTATTAAAAACCATAATCCATGTTCACCTTTTTTACTTATAGTATTAGATAATACGTATATAATTACACACCATGATTGGCCCGGAATTGGTGATATTTTTTTTATATTCCTCATTCCATTTAAAATAGTATTATCATTTATAAATACCTCTCTTACATCATCAATTTTCTCCATATTCAGTATATGATAGATATTATGTATTATTTATAATTTATATATTTTATAAATTATTTTATCAAATTTTAAAAAAATATTTTATATAAAATGTATAATAAAATATAAATTATGGATGATGATTTTTCTGCCAATGATTTTGGACGTGAGCCCTCAAATGGTATCACTATAACAAAATTATTATTAATAACAGTATTTATTATTATCCTAACATGTATAATAGGGTTTATATTTTATTATGTATATGTATATTATAATACAGGAAACACTGTATCCTCATATAATAATGATAATATGTATACAAATATATATAATTATGCAAGTTAAAGTAAAAATATAATAAAAAAATAAAAATATAAAAAATTTAGCCAAAAAAAATAAATATATTATTCTGTAAAAAATACGATAATATCTTAATGAAAGAAAAAAGTGTATCATTGAATATAATTAGTCCTGACGATCATTCAAAAGTTCCATCATCTGTAAATCTTAAATATTCTGTAGTGGGACCTCTATCATCACGTAAATTATGCATTGTGAAAATTTATGTAGATGGATATAAACATGCTGTTTATGATAGTTTACATAAACACCCATTTCCATTTATAGTTGATATACCATTAATTGATGGTAAACATACCATCAGTATTAAATTAATTAAAAATAATACCATAATTGATACTAAAGAACTCAAAATTCTTAGTATAGAGGATTCATATTTTTCATCAAAAAAAGGGGATAGCTATATTAATAGAGGTAGGACTATGGACAGATCATATACATCTACATCAGGCAATGTATGTATTGATGGTTTCTGTCGCAAATCTAGGTCTAGGTCTTGTTCATGTTCATGTAGCAAATCTAGATCCAGGTCTCATTCTAGGTCTAAGTCTCATTCTAGGTCAAGGTCTAAGTCTCATTCTAGGTCTAGGTCTAGGTCTCATTCTAGGTCCAGGTCTAAGTCTCATTCCAGGTCCAGGTCTAAGTCTCATTCTAGGTCCAGATCTAGGTCTCATTCCAGGTCCAGGTCTAAGTCTCATTCCAGGTCCAGGTCTAAGTCTCATTCTAGGTCCAGGTCTAGGTCTCATTCCAGGTCCAGGTCTAAGTCTCATTCCAGGTCTAGGTCTCATTCTAGGTCCAGGTCTAAATCTCATTCCAGGTCCAGGTCTAAATCTCATTCTAGGTCTAGGTCTAGGTCTCATTCTAGGTCTAGGTCTAGGTCTCATTCTAGGTCTAAGTCTTGTTCATGTTCATGTAGAAAATCTAGGTCTAGGTCTCATTCTAGATCTAAGTCTCATTCTAGGTCTAAGTCTCATTCTAGATCTAAGTCTCATTCTAGGTCTAAGTCTCATTCTAGATCTAAGTCTCATTCCAGGTCTAAGTCTCATTCCAGGTCTAAGTCTCATAGTCCTTGCAAACGAGGTCCTCGGGGGCCCAGGGGGGAATGTGGAAAGAGAGGACCTAAGGGATGTGATGGAAAAGATGGCCATGATGGTAAATGTGGAAAGAAAGGACCTAAAGGAGACTGTGGACGATGTGGACCTAAGGGTAAATGTGGTAAATGTGGACCTAAGGGTAAATGTGGTAAATGTGGACCTAAAGGTGATTGTGGAAGACGAGGACCTAAGGGATGTGATGGAAAAGATGGTCATGATGGCAAATGTGGAAAACACGGAAAATGTGGACCTAAAGGTGATTGTGGACGATGTGGACCTAAGGGTAAATGTGGTAAATGTGGACCTAAAGGTGATTGTGGAAGACGAGGACCTAAGGGATGTGATGGAAAAGATGGTCATGATGGTAAATGTGGAAAACACGGAAAATGTGGACCTAAAGGTGATTGTGGACGATGTGGACCTAAGGGTAAATGTGGTAAATGTGGACCTAAAGGTGATTGCGGAAGACGAGGACCTAAGGGATGTGATGGAAAAGATGGTCATAATGGTAAATGTGGAAAACACGGAAAATGTGGACCTAAAGGTGATTGTGGGAAACAGGGACCTAAAGGATGTGATGGTAAAAAAGGAGGTCTTTCTAACAAAGCTACTATTATCAAAACCGATAAATCTTTAAAAATACCTGAAAAAATAAGCGCAGTAGTTATTGGTAAACGCGCACGTAGAGATGTTACCGTACGTTTACCTGAAACTAAATGCAAAATAGAAGAACGAGATGGACACCGGGTGATGATAACTAGACGAATTAGAATAAATAATAAATCACACCATGATGTAAATGTAAAAACCTCTAATGGTGATACCATTAATGAACATGAACATTGCTATACTTTAACATGTGGAGCATCAGTTGAATTCCAAAGTTTTAAGGATAATTGGTTTACATTCTTTAGTAAATAAATATAATATACTAAAATAATATAAAATATTCTGTATGATAATCATATAGAATAACAAATAATACAAAAAATAAATTACTTAGATAATTTATATATGCCATAAAATGGTTTAGTTTCTGATTTCTTTTTATTTTTTAATATTTCATCTCCATCACCAATTCTTTCAAATCCATAAGTATTAAATATATTAAACCATTCGGATTTACTTCTATATATTCCTATATATTTATTTCTTTCATTATCCGTGTAAACATCTTCTAAATTATCATATATCATATGTTCGACGTCTATAATTAATTTATCCATATCAGTCTTGGCATCATGTTCCCTAATTACTAAGTATCCACCATTTTTCATAATTCTTTTTATTTCGCCCATAATAAATTCTATATTATCAATATGATGTAACGTCATTATAATTGATATTACACTAAATTGATCATTATCATAATTAAGTGATTCACCTATAATCATTGGCATAAAATTAATTTTACCTAATCTTTTATATGCGTCTCTCCATTCAATATCGGTACCATATATATTATAATCATAAAATCCTATTTTTTTACCAAAATATTCAGTAAATAAACAAGTACCACATCCAATATCTAAATAAGCATCAAATGCATTTATTGTATTCATGTTATTATTTATATCAGTTAACTTATTAAAATATATGCTATATTCATTGGCCCTATTGCTATCTCGTTTGCGAGCCCTATTATTTTCATCTTCATCCGTTTCAGTACCTACCAATTCTTTAATTTTTAAATAAAATGATGGATCATCTACATATGAATCTAATATATTAGTATTTTTATTACGAATAAATTTATATAGATAATTAAGTAAACGTTGTTTTCCTCCATTATCTATAATATGTTTAATTTGATAATCATTAGTAACTGGGACATATATAGATTTTAATATTTCCCCCATATTAATCTCCTCCATTATATCTGTTGGTATTTCACGTGTATAATATGACGCATATCCATATTTTTGATTTAATCTTTTTATAGTACGAGTGACATCCATAAAAAATGGAATATCATCACCATTTACATTTAATAATGTTAGATATGCTGGATTAAATCCATCATTACCATATATAGATTGTAAAATTTGACCATTAGAATTTCTAACTGATCCATCATATTGTGTTACATAATCAGCTAATGCCATATTCATATCTCTACTTAATTTACCAACAGGAGCCGTTTTAATAGCTGTGTCTATTATATTATCTCTCGATCCTAATCCATGAAAAAACATTTCGCTTGGAGTTAATCCTTCAGAAAACGAATTAATAGCAAAACCATGAGCTATAGGATCTGGATCATATGGCTCAAATGTAGGTAATGCTCTACTTTGATTTGTTAAAGTCCATGGAATAGGTTTACCTCCAGAATATTGCATACCTAATGCAAATGCAATTTGTCCAGCATTAAATACACTTCCTTTAGATCCAGAAATGATCATTCTAGCTAACGCATTATCTATACCAAATGTTTCACTTATTAATTTCATACTCATATTAACAGGTTTATTTAAATATGCAAGTATTTCACGTTGTCTATGTTCCTCTGCTATTGGATCTTCCATTTTAGCCCCTGCTTGCATTACCATCATTTTCATAAGAGCCATCTGTTCATCTTTTAATTTTATTAATTTTGGATCTGTATGCGTGCAACTTTCTAAACCTATAGAAAATCCATATGTTGAAAACCATCTATTTAATACTCTAGATGCATCAGTTAAAAATGTAGAAGTCCATTCAGATCCATAATCCATATGAAGTACTTGTACTATAGAATTTCTAGACGTACCTATATCTTTTTTTGTTATATTTCCATTTATTAATACTCCATCTATGATAACAACTTCGCCTTTTTTGTATTGAAAATCTGCAGGCAATAGCATACTAAATAATGCTCTACCTGATATTCTGTTTAACCCTGCCTTAGATAATCTATCATCTAATGTACTTAATTGATTTGTATTTTGTAATAATGTCATAGCACTAAACCATGTATATGGATCAATTGTAGGATTTTCTGATGTTAACACATAAACAGCTGTAATATCACTCATAATTAATCCTATCATAGGGGCATTCATTTGTTCATTCATTAAACAGTGCTTAAGTGACATTAATATCTCTGTTTCAGCTCTAGCTTGAGATGTTTGTGCTATATGAATATTCATTTCATCTCCATCAAAATCTCCATTATATGGTGATGTTGCAGCTGGATGCATTTGAATATTTAGGGTATCAACCAATACTACTTCATGGCCCATCATATTTTGTTTATGAATTGACGGTTGTCTATTAAATGTTACATAATCACCATCTCTTAACCATCGTCCACACACATCACCTATATTTAATGATATATTAGATCTATTTTTGTCATTTATTATTTTGCTATAACCTTTTCCTCGACCATATATAATATACGTAATCTTTCCTTCACGTAATAATTTAAGTATTCCTTTTTTATTAAAAGTAGTAACTGATGTTGGTACAGTTAATATGGATTGAAATATACGAGGTATACCAATTTGACCGATAGTAAGAAATGGATTGGGGCCTATAACTGATCGTCCTGTAAAATCTACTCTTTTACCTAAAGCTATTCTACGTAATATACCTTGTTTAGTTTGTAATTTAGACATAATACCTGTAAATTGATTTCGTTTACCCTTTGTTTTATCAACATTTTCATTTAATAGAGACATATATTTTGTAAATATTTCTTTACGAAAATCTTCAATGTTGGCTTGTTTATTTGCGGGCAAATTACCAATATCATTATTCTTCTTTACTATTTCCATATAAATTCCACCCAATTTATCAGTTGCATATGATCCAGGGATTGAAATAGAAGCACCTCTATATGCAGGGGGAATAACTAATATAGATTTTGATATTAAATCGCGCGGATGTGTATCTTCATTAAATCCCATCATTTTTTTATCAATGTCAGATATTAAATTGAGTGTATTATATGCATCTTCTACTGACAAATTTATACCAGTATCACCTACAGATTGAATTATAATTTTACCCATAGCATAATCTGCGGTATTAGAAATTATAATAGAATTACGTGAACATGGTATAATAGGACCAACTGTAATACCTGATATATTTGAAGTATCATCTGCGGATTTTTTGTATGAAGGACATGATAATCCTTTTCCTTTAGTTTTGCAATACTCGGCCATACCTTTTAATCTCTTAAATCCACTTAACATATTAAAATCAGCTGATGCTACTTGCGATTCTGACAATAATAGGGATCCACAATCTTTACAAACACATGTAAGTATATTACTTATATCATTAATAAATAAAGGATGATATATAGGAGCATTTAAATTAATACGTCCAAAATGACCAGGGCACGAACTTAAATCTAAACGACATGTACCACAAATAACATTAGGTGGAACTACACCCATTCTGGCATCATTTATAGAATTACTTCCACTATCTTTTTGATTATCTATGGATGTAACAACTGCAATATTTTTTTTTAGTTCTTCACTAACAATACCTATTATCATATAATCTGCTAATAAATGAGGTAAATTTTCCATTTTCTTTTTAGTATCAGATATCCATGCATATTTATCTGCATTAGTTACTTTTAATGTACTTCTAGTTTCATTATTACCTAATCCAAATAATGGTGCTTGTTTTGGTATAGAAAATCCAGCATTATTAGTATCATATGTAGTAGGTAATAATTCAACTTGTATACCCTGTGCTGTTTCAATTCCTGTTAATTCAGGATTAGGCATACGATATGTAGGTGTCGATATCATAATAGATGACGGTGATATCATAGACGTTATATTATTTTCATTATTTTTAGTTTGTATATTAGATCTATCCCATATGGGAGTTCGTTTATTCATTATTATATTATTTTTTATAATTAAAGTATTATATTTTAATATATATTATTTTTTATTTGTTCATTTTTTTAGTTACTTAACAAAAAATGAACATATAAATTAAAAATGATTAAAATAATAATAATAATAATAATATAATATAAATATTTACTATGGTAGAGCCAAATAATATTACATCTGAATTAAATGATTATGACACAGAACTAGATAATATTAAATATAAATTAAATGTAC
>SDBT01020758.1_pt1 | contig 10268 bp, 20 predicted proteins | sample 2277101 | NCBI WGS metagenome assembly SDBT01 (sample SAMN10404973, study PRJNA504765) | marine sediment metagenome | isolation source: marine sediment core GS10_PC15, 103 cmbsf | place: Arctic Ocean: Southern Knipovich Ridge | collected 2010
AGGGCGACTACGAATACCCGAAAGAACTTACACGATGGCCTTTACTAAAAAAACGATATCCACACGCCGTTAAAACATGGATTGTTGATAATGAGCAACTAAACGAGCAGATAGTTATGGATGCTATAGAAGAACTGAAAAAGGATTCTAGCATCGTGATAATCGTAAACAGGATACAGCAGGCGAAAAATATAGAATTAATATTGCGCGACAACAATATCGATAACCTATATATAGCGGGAGCAAAAACTGATAATAAAGAAACGCTAGCAAAATTTAAGAAGAGAAAACGACAGGTCATGATTGCTACACCAGTAATGGATGAGGGAGTAGATATAGAAAATATAAACTGTATGATGTTAGCTGGTGGTGGCAAAAGCGAACGGCAACTGTTACAACGTATTGGTAGAGGGTTACGCAAGAAAAAAGACGGGGAAAATGTAATCACTATATACGACTATAATGTACTAGACCCGATATTTATAAAAAAGAAAAAGATAGACGGCGTTATGGTAGAGATTGAGAGGGCTTATCTACAAGACCAGTTCGACGAACGGCTACAGATTTATAAAAATGAGAAATTCGAGATAATTAACCAGAACTTTTAGGGGAAATAATGAAAAATAATACTATTATACTAGACCCTAATAAGTGTCAGACGATGGTATGTATTATTGACCCTTTTCTTATTCTTAATAATAACCCTCATCAGTGCGATCATAAACCATCTATAAAAAGAAAAGGTAAACTATATTGTACTACATGTGACCCAACACGCTTAGGTGCTAGAAAAGGGGATATAAAATGAAAACTATTCATAAATACGAACTAGAAGTTACTGGCGAACAATGGATTGAGATACCCCATAGTGGAGGTATCCTTAGCGTTGGCACACAAAACGACAAGATTTATGTTTGGGCGTTGGTAGACCCCGCTAACCAGCCAGTTCCTATAAAATTCCGAATCTTCGGGACAGGGCAACCATTTATCGGGATGCCTACTAAAGATAGCTTTTTAGGAACTGTAATGACGCATAGCAGAAGTCTAGTATGGCATATATTTTCGGGAGGAATATAAAATGAAAAAGACAACTATTGCAGGAAAACCCATAGCTATATACGCTGAAGAAGTAGACCCTAACGCTATGGAACAATTTGAATCGGCTATGAAAATGGACTTTGCAGTAAAAGGTGCGCTTATGGCGGACGTGCATCTAGGATACTCACTGCCTATCGGCGGAGTCGTAGCTACTAAAGATATAATAGTACCTGCATGGGTAGGGTTTGATATCGGTTGCGGAATGGCAGCAGCTAAGTTATCCATTAAACGACAACAGATTATTCCCTACGTACAAAAAATATCTCATAGTATTTACCGATCTATCCCTACTGGATTTCATCATAATAGAGAACCAGTAAACTGGGATTACTCTAATTTAAAAATGTCAAATAAACTAAAAGAAATTTTCGAGAAAGATGAAAAAGGACTAAAAAGCTGTGGGACATTAGGGTCAGGCAATCACTTCATTGAAATAGCCTATGATGAAAACGATGATGTATGGATAGTAATTCATTCTGGTAGTCGTGGTATAGGCCACGCTACGGCATCCCACTATATGAAATTAGCATCTGGAACGGACAAAGCTAAAGAAGGGCATTTTGGTTTAGTGGTAGATTCAGATGAGGGGAAATCTTATATAATGGATTTAGCATTCTGTCTTGAATATGCACTAACAAACAGATTTGAAATGATAAGTAGGGTCATTAAAGAAATAGGCCATTACCTTAACTTTGCAGATAGTTTTTACAGTCATCACTTAACAGATACAATTAACCGCAACCATAATCATGCCGAACTAAAAGATGGATTATGGATTCACCGTAAAGGAGCTACCCACGCAGAAGACGGTATGAAGGGTGTTATTCCCGGTAATATGCGTGACGGCTCATTCGTAGTAATAGGTAAGGGTAATCCCGATTCACTTTTCTCATCATCGCACGGAGCGGGGCGTGTATTAGGACGTAAGCAAGCAAAGCGGGAACTAACGATGGAGGAATTTAGAGGGGAGATGAAAGGTGTAGAAGCTAAAGTAGAAGAATCTACACTAGACGAATCACCGATGGCCTATAAGAACATCTTTAAAGTCATGGAACAACAAAAGAATTTAGTAGAAGTGATTGCACATCTTAAACCAATAATTAACATAAAGGGGTAAATAATGGCTATATCAGTTAAACGATTTGGGAAAGACCATTGGAGTACTTTTGGATATATTGAAACCGTATGCGTTGATGATAAAAAAGGAATAGGTACAATCGACCATCGCCGAATGCGCTGTAACACGAAAACACATCCACTACTTGCACATCTTCCTGAATGGGATACTAAATACGGAACACGATTAAAAGGTTACTTTGAATATCGAGATAAACATAAATATATACTACCTGAACATGATGATTGGGACTGCTTAGATGATTTAGAAACGGCTGGTTTATTAGAAATCTTAAGCACAATAAATGGATTAATTATTTTAACGGATAAAGGAAATAAGGTTGCTGGTCGCTTACGAACGCATAAAGCAGAAGGCGGTTGCTTTGCAGATTTTTCAATATAAAGGGTAAGTAGTGGAAAAGGATAAACCAAAATATCTTATATCTGAAAAACAAAATCAATCTAAATTTAAAGCAGCGAGAAAATATGCCAAGAAAAACGGATATGATTTTAATATTTGGACGGAAATAAATTTAAGGAAAAAAATTGAAACATAATATAATATCTCTTCTCGAAGATAACGGTATCCATCTTACAACCGAAGGAGCAAACTGCGCTCCGGGTTGGCAGAACTGCCGATGCCCTTTCTGTGAAGATACTAGTGATCATCTCGGATACAACGTAGAAAGCGATTATTTCAGTTGCTGGAAATGTGGGTTTCATCCTATAAAGAATGTAGTAAGCGAACTACTAAATTTAACTAATCAAGAAACATATGATCTCCTAGCTAGATATAAAAAACGCCCAAGTATGTGGCTAGAAGAAAGGATGATAACCAGAACTACCCGTATACAATTACCACACGGGACAAAAGAATTATCCCATCGTCATCGCCTATACTTACAACAAAGGCAGTTCGATCCTGATATACTAGCAGACCGATATGGGTTGCTTGGTACCGAACACTTAGGTGATTATAAGTTTCGCATAATCGCTCCTATATTTCAGAACGGCAGACTAGTAAGCTATATCGGCAGAGACATTACTAACAGAAGCGACTTACGATATAAGGCGTGTCCTAGCGAAAAGGAAGTAGTATCTCATAAGCATTGCCTATACGGAATAGATATTGTACAGAACGATTTCGTGGTAATAGTAGAGGGCGTATCGGACGCATGGCGGCTTGGGCCGGGAGCAGTTGCACTATTCGGGCTGTTATACTCGTCAGAGCAGATAAAGCTGCTAAAGCGATTTAAGCGGAGATATATTATGCTAGATAGCGGGGAAAATGAATTTAAAAGATCGAAGGAACTGGCAGCAATGCTATCTATATTCAACGGGGAAAATATAGTAGTAGAACTTGGTGAAGACGACCCCGGAGATATGAAGCAAGAAGAGGCCGATATACTGATGAAGGACTTGGGATTTAAAATATGAGGTACATTAATGTGCAACAACATGCTAGCAGTTGTGGGCCTATCGCTATTATTAATGCTCTAAAATATATAGGACGTACTGCTAGTTATAAAAGTGAAATGGAATACTTCAAATCCATCAAGGAATTTGATAGTCACGGTATGTGGCCTGATGCCCTTAGTAGGGTTCTTATCAAAAGAAGCATCAAACATAAATACTATGTGATAGAATCGGTTTTAGATATGGAAAAGATACTGGACAAAGGGAATCCTATAATACTAAACTGTCTTATAACAACAGAAAAAGCACACTATATTTTTATAATAAGCCACAGCCCGCATATATTTAGAGCATATAATATAGAAGAAAACACTTCTCTATGGAAAAAGACAATGGCTTGGAATATTGAAAATCTTAATAAAAGTAAGTATAAAATTACGGCATGGGAGATATTAAAAGATAGTGAATACACTAATAAAGGATTTAGGATTTAAACTTTAGAGAAGGGATAGAAATGAAAATAGAATTTTATATTTACCGAAGGGAAAATAACCCACCGAGATGGGAACGTGATGGAATAGGACGTAAAACATTAGATGAAGCACGAGAACTAGTCAAAGAGTGGAAGAACGGAGAATCAATGAAACGTTGTTATAAAATAAAGAAGATTACAGAGGAGTGGATGACATTAAAATGAAAAATATTAAACTAGTTTTCCTAGATATCGATGGAGTTCTAAACAGCTTCGACTCGGACGATGAGCGCGACTTTACCCCAGCTGGACTATCCACCAAAGGCATTAAATGGTTAGAAGAAATCTATGAAAAAACAGGTGCTATGATTGTCATATCCTCTACTTGGAGAGGTGCCCATTCCGTAGACTGGTTCAAGGGTGCATTCGCCGCTAAGGGATGGTTTAGACCAGAAATATTTGGACTAACTCCAAAACTACCTAATACATCATTTAGAGGTAGCGAGATCGAAAAGTATATGCGCGTTCTATACGATTCGGAGATGGTTGTTGACTCCTATATTATTTTTGACGATGGAAAAGACTTTTTCGACTATCAGCCCCTAATTCATATAGACGGACAAAAGGGTATCCAGAGACACCATATTGACGAGGCTTTAGTTATACTTAGAAAGGGAGAAAAATAATGAACTGCCCCTTTTGTAATAAGTCAATTGATAAGCATGAAGCGGGCACGTGTATGGATGCTTGGATTTACTGCGTTATTTTTAAAAAGAAAGCTGTATGGAGTCTACGTACAGATAACATAGATTGGCTATACGTTGGTGATATGCACTTTGCAGTAAAACCAAATAGATATAAAAATAAAATTATATGGTGTAACTCAATATCACTAATACCCGTGAAGTACTCTACCTCGATAAATTTAGCTATGGAACTTTGGGATAGTATTAATAAATCATCCGTTCATTGGATGATTAAGTATGGAAATTTGTGGCAAATAGATAATAAAAAATCATTTAAACCTGTAGCAAAAGACAGCCTCTTAGCACTAGCAAAATGTAAAGCAGCTTTAGTAGTGAACAACATATGATATTCTTTACTGCGGATTGGCATTTGGGCCACTATAATATCGTGCGCTATTGCGAACGTCCCTTCAAGGACGGCAACGCAATGGATAAAGCATTAATTCACAATCATAACTCTATAGTAACTAAAGACGATACGGTCTATATGGTGGGTGATTATACCCTAAAATCTGCCGAACATAGATTATGGATTGAGAAATTGACACGAAAGCTCAACGGCAAACTGCATTTAATACTCGGTAATCACGACCGGCTGAATCCGTTTATCTATGAAGAGATAGGATTTGTGTCCGTACATACTTGGCTAGCGGTAGAAGAATTCATATTAGTGCATGACCCTGCTAAGGCCTGCATATGGCCGAATAAAATGATACTGACAGGACATATCCATAATCTATTTAGACAGGTAAAGAACGTGATAAATGTGGGTGTAGATGTGTGGGATTATAAGCCCGTAAGTATTGGACGGGTAAGAGCACTTATTACTAATGGAAAATAAAAGGAGGTAACAATTAATGAGTAATATTATCTATATCATCCAAGTATTAGAAATGGATAGCATGGAAAATGACCCAATCACAGCAGCAGGAATTTATGAAACTATGGGATATGCCCCGGACAAAGAAACAGCGGAAGCCATAGTACAAAATTGTAAAAAGGTAAGTAACTGGGCTAGAAAAGAAACCCCACGCTATAAATATATTAAAGTAATACATGAAATAACCAGTATAGAAGAGGCAGATGCCCTGCACCAAAGGCACTGGGATCGCATATTCCAAAACATTGGTAAGGATTACTTAACCGAACCTGACAGAAGTTATGCTGAAGACCAAAATATACTTTAACAAAGGAGTTAAAATGAATAAAGTAATAGGTATTATTGGCTCCCGAAGTAGGGATACAGAACATGATTATAATATAGTTTGGGATGCGTTTAAAAAATACTATAACATTGGCGATAAAATATGTTCTGGATTATGCCCAAAGGGAGCAGATAGATTTGCTGTCAGTATTGCACAAGATTTAGATATTCCGACCATCTGGTTTCCTGCGGAATGGGACAAATATGGGAGAGGAGCGGGTTATATACGAAATACCGATATTGCAAAAACCTCGGATATCTTAATTGCTTGCGTAGCTACAGATAGAACTGGCGGGACAGAAGATACGATAAAAAAATTCATTAAATTACACGGGGAAAAGAACTTAGTGCTTGTATAAGAATAAATTACCCATTTATGTTATTGAAAACTAAAGCGAAATAAATATTAAAATAAAAGACTTACTTTTACGAAATATGTGTTATTATAATAATATAGGCTTAAATAGTCTTTTAGGTGTTGTCGGATTGGCCTTCGACAGCCGAGAGCGGGTGCTACTTTCACCCGCTCTCATTTTTAAATGCTTAAAGTAGGAGTATTAATGACAAATCATAAAAAACCAGAGTCAATAGAAATTGACTTTTCAAAAGACCCCATAGAATACCTCTCGGAAGAGGATGCTGAATATATAAAGAACGTTAGCGAAAAATACCAGATCAAGGAAATAACAATCCCTGCCGGTATCCTGTTCAATCCCAACTTCTCGCTATTCCATAAACTGGTACATGGACTATTAAAGTCAAAGGCGAAACGGATGGGGTGTAATGACGTGGATTACTACGACGGGGAAATAGAAGAAATGCTATATATGTTCGAGGAAGGTGATGCAGAGGAACACATTTGCGAGGATTGCAAGTGCGATGAAAACGATAATGAAGGGACAGTACATTGAGAAGCAAGCCAGAAGAAACGGAAAAACAACCAGATGATAACAACAGATTGCGCCAACGAGACGTACCACATCTCTGGGCTGATAAAACCATATTAAGGGCTTTTCGAAAAGAATTAGACCGACTGACATACCGTAAATATCGTAATATTTATCTTGCCCTTTGCGAGATAGATAGTGACTTTGCTAAAAAGGGGGATAAGGGAAAAAGACAGCTAAAAGGACTGACAAAAACATGCTCAACATACGCCGGAATTGACGTAAATACTGTGTCAAAAATCATGCAGGAATTACGCAAACTCAAACTTATAGATTATGGCAGAACAGTCAATGATAGCAACCAAGTAACGGGTTCTTATTTATCCATATTATGGAATTCCGATATTATGGAATTAAGGGGGTCTATAAGAAACAATAGTAATTGTAGTGTTATAAGAAGTCCTTTATCTAAAGATAAAGGTAAACACGTTTCTGACGAAACGACAAATAGTTCTGAAAACAAAACTTCTATAACCTCTTCTATGAAAGCTAGACAAAGCGTTCCTAAAAATAAAAAACAAACTACCCCTAAAAAACTTGCTACCTCACATCCTCTCTTAGATCACTGGAATTCCTTACCTAACGTAAGACACCACACTAATCCATCCAGTGGCGTATACCGTACAGCCGTTAGGCGTATTAAGCAATTAACCTCCGGTACTATGACCGATATGGAGTTGAATGATAATTGGGCAAAACAACAAAAGATACCGCCTAAATATTTCACCCGTAAATGGCCGGAGCATTTAATCAAGCATTCCCTTACCCAATTGTCGCTTATGGCGACTGAGGGTTATTGGCCTGAAAAGAAGGATTGGATTCGCAAAATGAATCTGTCCGACTTAATATACAACTCCCGTACCGGCAAAAGTTGGTTTATGGCGGTGACTGCTAACGGCGTGCAGACGATGAGCGAAATAGCTGACCAGCAGACAGCTAAAAGGCACCCCGATGAGAGACGTATGGTAGACAGCTTAAGACGCGCCCTGAACGATGCTAGGGGCACTGGTAAGCTACAGAGCGGTGAGTACCACCAGTTACTAGACGCAGTAAGTGCTATGCGTGACGTTCGAGAGGGGTGGAAGTCTAACGGCGTATGGGGAACTGTTAGCGAACACTTCCCTACGCTGATGTCGCAAGTAGAGGACTATTGCGAATGGGTACGTGAAAGGCGGGAGGGTGAGAATAAGTTAGTGGCTAAGTGGCTTGGGCCGGGTAGCTTTGACTGGGATAACTATATACGGTTTATGGGTGAGTCGATTGGTATAAATTTGGTGAAGGATTAGAGGAGAGATTATGACCGAACAACAAATACATTGGATAATAGGATATTTAGTTATGATGGCTGTCGCCCTATCATTATGGTTTTTAGTTCGATATTTTTATAATCGGACAGTATCTATATCAAATAAGATGAGTGAACCAATCTGGCATTTTATATTATACGGCCTTTGCGTTCACGCTTTTTGGGAATGGATGGGCTGGTAAGTGGCTCTACGAATACGAAAAAGCGGAGAAATAATATGCGCCGCTATGAGTGAAACCGAATCCGGCGATACTTATATTAATGACCAACTTCACTATGAAATGTCACAAACACATAAGGTGATTGTGTCGGAAGCAATGCCCAAGCATAAAGAAACAGGGTTATGGTGGTGGAGTGGCAACGTACCAAAAGGAATTGTTATAGAGGGGAGACCGTTATGAAGGACGTTATTTTATTTATTGGTGGTGGAATACTGGGTATTATGGTAGGTGTGTCATTTATGGTCAATTTCGATCCTAATATCGAAATTGGTGTGGCAGTAAAAGCAGAACGCCGACAGCGTGAAGCTGGCTGGATGCCGCTAAAGGATATGAAACTGATAACGCGGGAATGGTGCGAGGAAATCAAATGACTACTCCACTTTGTCGTATTTGTACTAATTCATTAGCAGATCATTCGTTGCAAGAACTTGATACTTGTGTGGCAAAGGCGAAGGGTTGGACAAGTATTAGGCCTTTAGGTATTAAACCACTTAAGCAGAAATATTATGCCTTAGTAGGAATAGACCCTAAACGTAAGGACATACATCCTGTGCCAGTACCGCACTATTCAAAAGATATGGATATCGCTATAGAGTTATGGGATAATAGTTATCAAAATAGATGGGTGATAGAAAAAACATTTTATGGTGACGGGAAAATAAGGTATAATATTTGGAATTATAAACATTATTTAGGGGACAAACAAATAGCTTCGGCAATAAGTAGTTCTTCTGAACTTTCAGTGGCTATATGCTATGCTTATTTAACGGAGAAAGGAAGATAAAATGGGCGGCTATTTAGATTGCGAATATTGCGGGTGTAGGTACGATTATAATGAGCCTGTACATGATATAAAAACTTGTGCAGATAATCTAAAAGAAGGATTTAGTGAACTTGAAGATGAGATCGAGCGGTTGGAAGAGGAGCGTGATTTTTATATAGGCGCAAGTATAAATCCCAATGAAATAAAAAAACTGCGCACAATACAAACACAACTTACCCATGCGGATAAAGTAATTAGATATGGAGACGATGTTATTGAGGCGGCAGATAACATAGTCAATATGAGCAATCCTCATTCGGTAAGTATTTATAAAGAAATGAAAAAACGTTATGACAATCTTATATCCGGGTTGTCTAGTGGTAGGACAACGGGTTTTGATCCCGTCAACAGAGGTTCGACCCCTTCCCCGGATGCCAAGTTAGTTATTAAGAGAAACCAATCTAGGGAGGGATTATGAGATGCCAAACTTGTGGAAGTGCTGTGCTAGGAATATTGGGATGTGAAAAATGCGGAGATGTCGATCCTACCGGGCTACGCGGAATGCGCCAACCGTTCGGGAGACCGGAAATTAACGAGGCCGTGGGCAGAGTACCGTTGCAAGAGCTGCCAATAGCAGAGCGGGTAAAGCTGGACAGATTAACTAAACAAGCGGAGGAGGGGTGATGATAATGCGAGATAAATTTCAATTAATGCGGGAAGCGGCAGAAACTATAATCGTAGATATGGAGGAACTGGTTAAGCGTAACGCGGAGCTGACAGCAGATCTCAAAATGCTAACATCCCTTCTTCGTATTGCGACTGATGAAATAATATTGCTATTACCGCACAAGCAAGGATGCTGTCTCGTAAAGAAAATGACGGGACAAAAAACAGATGGCGACAAATGTGATTGCGGAGCTAGGAATACTCCATTTTTTAACACCATACAACGATGTTGCAATCTCTTCTAACTGTTCAA
>SDBT01020759.1_pt1 | contig 10267 bp, 19 predicted proteins | sample 2277101 | NCBI WGS metagenome assembly SDBT01 (sample SAMN10404973, study PRJNA504765) | marine sediment metagenome | isolation source: marine sediment core GS10_PC15, 103 cmbsf | place: Arctic Ocean: Southern Knipovich Ridge | collected 2010
ATCTTGTTGTCGTCGGTGGCGCTGTAAGAGATTACTTATTCCATGTTCATTCTGGATCTGGTAGTCAATATAAACCAAAAGATATCGACCTAGCCACTGACGCCGCTCCAGAGGTCGTCACAGAGATTCTAAGAAGCCCTATCGCAAGGTCTAAGGGAATTAAGTCATTGCCTGTAGGTGAGGCATTCGGCGTCGTACTGGCTCAGGTGCCAAGTTTCGATAGCTCGGACGACACTAAATATGAAAGCTATGAGATCGCAACGTTTCGTAAAGATGTCGGAAAGACGGGTGGACATAAGCCAGCTAGTGTCGAATTCGATGTCTCAAGGGAAGAAGACGCCAAACGACGTGACCTGACTATGAATGCTCTTTTTTACGATATTCCATCATCGTCAAATGAAGACGGCGTAATCCATGATTATAATGGCGGTTTGGGGTTTGATGATATCAAAAATAAGATCGCTAGGCCTGTTGGAGATCCTTCAGAGAGATTTGATGAAGATCCATTACGACCGTTGCGTTTGTTTAGGTTTTTCTCCCGCTACAACCCAGGTGGACCAGAGATTATTGAACGGTCCGATCCTAAGACAGCAAAAGCGCTCAAGGAATATAGTTCATTGAGAAATATCTCAAGCGAACGTATCGGCCAAGAGTTTCTCGCCAGCTTGAAGTCTGCCTTGAACCCTGTGAACCTTCTCAAGATATTACATCATTTTGGGTATATGGATAGCATCTTTAGTGGATTGAAAGTCAACACTCGTTTTGAGGAACTATATAAACTGCGCGGCAATGAAGATTTGATGCGAAGCCCTAAGATAGTGCTTGCGTTCCTATTGAAAGATAATAACCCCGAGCAGGTCGCATCCAGACTTCGCACTTTGGCTACTGCGGATTCAGAGATAGGTCGCTTCAAATTACCTGAGAATGTTAAGTTTCTGATTGGTATGTTGAAGTTTGATCCATCTGACGTATCCAGACATAGCCAACAAAGAGAAAGGTTACGGCCCGAAAAAGGCAATGTTCCATTTACTCCTGAAATGGTAGACGTACATAATAAAGAGATAGCCGGTTGGGCGGCATTGATGGGATTGGATCTAAATATGATAAATCACTTCACACAATTCCAAAAATCGGTTAGTGGACATGACCCTAGGTTGGCTGGAGTAGAGGGTCCAGATATTGGTAAGCGGATAGCAGAGCTAGAAGCAGAGAAATTTAGACAGGCGATGAGCGAGAAGAAATGAAATTTGAACTTTGGTTAGCAGAACACGAATGCAAGAATGGGCATAAGAATAAGATCGACATCTTTGATTTCGATGATACCTTGTTTAATGCACCGACCAAAGAGCAAGCCAAATGCTCTATACATCGTCACAATACCGAATTAGGCTTGAAAGGGTTGCCAGGAATTGAACTTATATCTAAGCATTCAGACTATTGGAATCATCCCATGTCGCTTGAGCCTCCGGTTGTTCCCTTGCCCTGTCCGCATCGATTGCTCAATCAACCAGTTGCCAGAGAATTCTACACTTCATCTAGAGATCCTAAACGACTCACTATCATTATGACTGGTCGGCCTCCGCATCTCAAGCAACAGGTGACTCGTATTCTTGATGATTTTAAGATGAAGCCAGAACGATTACATTTGATGCCGAAGTCAGGATATACTATTGACAATAAGATCGATAGTATACAAGAACTGCTCGACGAATTACCTCACATCATGGATATTGAAATGTGGGATGATCGAGGCCCTCAAAAAGCCAAATTAACAGGAGACCCTTATGAAAATCATATTAAGATATTTAAGGACTTCCTGAAATCGGTACATGATTCACGTCAAGATAAAGATAAAACACATTCATTAAAATTCAAAGTTAATGAAATTGATCCACGAGACGAAATCATCCCCGAGTTAATGCAGAAGCATCCCGACAATAAGAAAAAGAAATAACACGTTTCCTTATTGTGTCTTTATGCCAAATTGCTTTTCTCTACAATCACACCTTTAATGGTACTGTAATCTACCGTACCTCGTTTGCGACCATCTTCCGAGAATCGATATTCGTCATAGTCTGGGCCAAAGGTAATTCCACCATCGATGAATACTCGTTGGCCTACTTCTAGACCATGTTCCTTAGGAACTCGTGGTCCAATATGCAATACGTACGCTTCGTTTGTAAGCGAACCAACGCCACCTACTAACTCTATCGATGTGTCAATAATTTCTCTTGCACTGAGAAGTTCTACAAATACACAGGTTCCTAGCGCTTTTACGTTAGCTACTTTTGGAACTTTTTTAATTTCATATCCGTCACTACCAATGATCATCGCCATGTTACTATCTCCTTAATGCGGGGTTACACATAAGTAAGTAACATGAATCACTTTTTAGAGCATAGATAACTTTATGAAGTTTAGTAAGTGGTTAAAATTGCAAGAATACGATGATCTGCACCCTCGTCAATATATGAATCCTCGCTTTGATCCCGTCAAAAGTTCTCTCCGAAACGTTGGTGAACGGCAAGAAGACCCAATGAAATACACGCTTCACAAGCGCAAGCCTAAGAAAAATGCCGGTGACAAAGTTGCTGCAAAATTCGGCTTTATGAAGAAAAAATAACTTCAAGCAATTGCCCCTCTGTGCCGATAATAAAGGTATTGGAAGGAGGCATATGCCATATATTAAACAAGATTTACGCCCTAAAATTGACAAACACCTGGAAGCCTTAGATAAAGAGCTTCAATGCGGCGGCGACTATAATTACACGATATTTAAGCTGATATTTCTCTACCTCAACGGTGGAAAAGTACGATATAAATACTTAAATGAAATGATTGGAATGCTGGAATGTTGTAAGTTAGAGCTTTACCGTAGAATCGTAGGGCCATATGAAGATATGGCCATCTCTAAGAATGGGGATGTGAAAGGTCTGGACTGGCTAGACAACTATTACCGAGATATGCTGAGATAGAGCTATGGCCACTAAAAGAGTATCAGTCATCATCGGCCCACGACAAAGTGGGCCGGGTACCGATTCGGTTCCAATGTATTTTAATGAGCCAACTGACGGTCGTCCCTTTTACACCGTTAAGTGGACCGGTGGCAGTTGGCATCATACTAGCAGTGCTAATTTGGCTTCCGCAATGGACGAAGCAAAGTCGTTATATATAAATCGTCAAAATTCCGCCTCAACACCTCTCGACAGGATGCTTTACCGAGATCGTCGGGATGCAATTGCTAAAGCTATTCAGAAGATGTCATCTGGGCAACAGTTTGACATGCAGGGTATGATAAATATCATATCCAATGAACGTATGCAAACGGCAGTCGCTGGTGTCATGGATTGGCATAATCTAAATAAACAAGAGCGGTCCTATATTGGTCTCATTCTAAGCCAATATTATTTAGATGATTGCGCGATTTCGCATAAATCAATTGAGCAAAAGCACCAAATGTTCATGATAGAACTAGACGGTGAACCCGGCCAGATTGATATTTATAAGTGCAAAGGTGTTCTTAAAGAAATCATACATGTAAGAGATCATGGATCACACCCACAATCCAATGACTCCGCCATAAAGTCCACCAGTAAAAAGAAGGCAGCTAAAAAGAAGCCAGTTAAAAAGAAGGTAGCTAAGAAATAAAGGGATATACCATGCCAGTAATTGCAGATATCGATGTTGGTAAGTTAATTACGAAGATGAAAATACGCCCCGATCTCTTGAAGGCTGTGCATAAAGCTACGCAAAGTATCATTCGTGAACAAATGAAGGAATATGTTGCGAGCCTAGAACTATCGTTGGCCTTAAATTCTTTTGAAGTTGCTACGGTTCAATTAAAATTGATTGAGATACAATTTAACGATACTAAAAAAGCTGTGTATGATGCTTCTCATAACCAAAAAATGAAACGAAGAATTTATCTTAAAAATGCTGGTGCCGATCCAGACTCACCAGTACCACCAGTCATCATGAAAAACATGAAACGTAATAAGCGTGTTTCTATGGCAATAGCCAACATCGAAAATAAGCATCGAGCTATGGTGCAATGATGCTACTGCAAGAGCTTCTTCAGTTCGGCAAATGCCTCAAGAGCCGCTTCTAATTCTAAATTCGATGCTTTTTCATTTGATGTGATAATATCAGCCCATTGAGCGCCTTCGGTAAATGCTTCTTCTGCCTGCTTTTGCTTGATCTTGGCGGTCGAGACATTATTCAGTCGGCCTTCATAAGCTGCCATCGCTTTGTTGAACCTATTAAGGTTGTAGTGGAACTTTCGTGCTTGAGCTTCTAGTGTTTTATTCATAATCTCTATTTTCCTAAGTTTAGACACCCTATTAGAGTTGATATTTTTCAGATTTATCTTTTAGTATAAAATTAGTCTTTCACACACCAAATTGGAGGTTATCATGAACCAATATGAAGCAGAAACACAAGTGTATAAGTGTATCTGGCGATGTCTTGCTGTAGCTGCCGTTGCGATATCGTTCACCATTGGCGGGTGTACGACATTAGAACTCTCAAGTCAGTCCGAGCTTCAGCGTCAGCAAATTGCAGTTAATCCAAATGCCGTTGCCAACGCAGAGGCTCGCAAAACTTTGCATCGAGAGATTGATAACGAAAATATAAGATTCTACAAGTTGTGGGACAATGCTCAGCCAGCGGAATTTGAGGGATTGGTAAAAGTTCGACAAATGCAACTACTGGATCGAGCGATACGGTATCGTATCTATATCAAAGAATACCAGTTGCGAAATAGCCCTGGCCCGGATGGCATCCAATTGTCACTACCTAACAAAGCCGAAGATATAGAAAAGGAATTGAAGCAATTGCGCCAGGGTATAGAATCCCTGACAGCAAAGAAGGAGTGACCATGATAGAAAAACTTCATAAAGATCCCGAGATTGTCCATCTAGGTCGAATGGCTGTTTTCCTGGTTCCTGCGTACAAGATGCGAAGGCGATTTGAGAAACCGGATGGGAAATCTACCGATTACGACAGGATATTCGGTGTATCCGAAGAAGAACGACTCGACCTTGAGTTGATAAAACGGTACCAGGGCATCACGAAAGTTACAGCCAACGTCGAAGGATCGTATCGACTCGGTGATAAATTAGTCAAAGATGCCCACATCCGTTACGAAGTCAGCTTCCGAGGGCCAGACAAGGTACTTGAGTTCGTCGAGCTTCTGAAAGAACTCTGTCGCAAGCTCAACGAGGATAGCATTTATCTTACGATGGGCGAGAACTCTTATCTCGTTAGGCCATCAAAAGAGTAAAATATTTGGATAGTTGGGCAAGATAGGCCAAACCACTGCGCATAAAGCAAGCCTATACCAGCATTTAATCGACCTTGACCTAGGTTTTTCTTTTGTGGTAAAACTCCCAGACGATAGCCGATTTGGATTCCCCCTCTTTCCAGGACAGATCACAGTGGAAGATAGTGTAAAAGAAATCTTGTCAGACCTCGCTGGTGTGGATAAAGATAAAATCACACCTGAAACGCATCTTCAAAAAGACCTTAATGTAGATTCGCTCGATGCCGTTGAATTGGTGATGGAGTTAGAAGAAAAATTCGACATTGATATCAAGGACGATGATATGTCCAAGATTGCCACGGTTGGCGATCTGGTGGCCTTCGTTACAAAATCTCAGGAGAACGATCATGGTGAAGGATGATGAGAATAATACACCCGCGATTAAAGTGTTGACAGTAGCCAAAGAGCTATTCAATGCAAACGCTAATTGGGTAACCTTTTATCGCGAAATCATTGGTGTTGATGGGGCCATCCGTAGAGAGTTTACTGACGTACGTGCGTTTGAGAAAACAGATGAGTATGGCGACATCATGCTAATGTTGGCTAAGCTGCGCGACGCCTCATCTATACCCCCGTTAAACGAAGAGTCCAAAGTTATCACCGTGCGACTGCCTAAAAGCATACACGAATCACTGCGAGCCGAAGCCCATGAGAATCAAACCAGCATGAACAAGCTCTGTATTTCCAAATTGCTGCAGCCCATGCTGGGTGACCCGAATTCGTAATCATAAAGAAGGAGTTACTGCCGATGTCATTTGAATCATCTGCCATATTGCCGATCATAATTCTGGCCGCTATCGGGCTTTGGTTTGCTTACGCTTACTTGTCGGCTTACGTTGCGAAACAACCTCAAGGTATGATAAAGTTGTGGGGCCGCAACGCTGCGCCATTTGCTATGTGCGCGCTAGGGTTAGGGATTGCAGTAACAGCATGTTTCGCAAATAAATATGCTCACAATGCTGCGCCCGATCATGCATGGAGACATGTCCAGCACGATTATTTGCTCAACAAAATCAATTCTCTCGACATACAGGTTCAGCAGCATATCGATGGTACTATCGATCTAAATGGCCAAGAGACAATCCATGCTGAACTTTATGAGTCACTAAACCATTTACGTGAAACGCATACTAAAGCTGTCAACGATATCGCGCCAGCAGATGAATATTTTTCTGCAGGAGAGGTATATTTGGCATTCGTTTTTCTTTTAATGATCGGCGTAGCCACTCTTGTTTACGGCATCTATATGATATTTGAAGTGCGACGGCTCGCAAAACAATAGGAGCTTATCAATGAACCTTTCTAACCCTCTCTTCATTCTGTTTATCTGCGCCGGTTTGCTTGCTGCGATCTATGGAACTACCATTTTGCAAAAGGCACAAGGTCTGACAAAAGGACTCTCTAAGAAGTCAGTCCCAACCAACATAGACATCGCTAGGCTGTCATCGATTGTCGCGATTATTATGATCGCCAATCTGGTGCTGTATTTTTTGATATATTATGTCGGAATTTATTCCACTACCGGCGAGTTTCCGACACTCGCCTTTCATGGTCCCATCTTTGCCTTTCTGCTAGTTATCAACATTGGCTTCGGAGCTTCGTACCATCTCGGTTGGTGGAGTACCCGACAGAAAGATAAAGAAATGCCCTGCTGTCCTGCGCACGGGTTGATTACCACCCGAGGCTGCATCAAATGTGAAGCATTGGTCGCCGATGGACTTACAAAATTTAACGATTGATGACTAATGCGAGTATGGAAGCGATGCAATTGTGATCGTTGTCGTAGAAAGAAAAAGGAAATGGAAATTCCTATATCTACCTGCCCAGTATGTGAAGAGGAGTTCCCCTGCCTTCTGATTGAATTTTACAATTCAACCCACCCATTCTGCTCTGAAAAGTGCCGTCTAATCGATATGGGCCTGGCCCACCGAGTCGATGCTAGCACTCAAAAACCTGCGGAGAAACTGCCCTTGCCACGGATGCACATTTCACGATATGGTAAGAAAGTGTTTGAAGAAACGAAAGTAAATAAAAACGGTCATGCCGATCCAATGGTTTATTATGACGGCGACGAAGAAGGCGTAGTTGATCGAGAACAAATCTTTCCACCACTATCATCTAACGGTACAGATATGTCAAAGCAACTTGATACTGAAATGCCTATGCTCATTCGTCGTGCTGTGATCCAAACAAAGCAGATCATGTCCCGAAGCACCCAGAAGGGAACAAATTGTGAAGATGGTGACAAGCAATCGATTGGACATTTTATTACCTGTTTGCGCCGAAATATTGAGGCTCTTCATTGTGATGTTGCTGATTATGATGTTCAAAAGTTTCTCATCAAACAATTATGCAAGCCTGGTCAATGGATGTTTCCTGGGGAAGTAAGTTCTGCGATTAGCATCCTGCGCCATCCAACTTACCAATTCAATGCAACCCGTGTTCAGATGTGGGCCATGAACTCCGCCACCGCCCTCTCGGAAGATGAAGAAACAATAGCCGAAATTAACTCTGCACTGGATTGTGTTATGCAGAGTGTTCCTGTCTTAAATATGCAATTAGATAACCTCCGAGAGATGAAAGATCAGTCCAATGAAATATTGGTTGAACTTTGTCAAGTTCTCGATGATAGCGAAGATGTCCTTCCAGAGGTTGAAGATGCCATCAATAATTTACCTTAACAATTCCATTAGTATAAGGAGTAAGTCAAGTGTCTAGTGATAAAAATCAAGTCGATCCCGGCGAACTAGTCAAGGAGATATTGGGCGGTTTTGATATTATAAGCAATCGCCCAGGCCAAGCAGCAGCGGCAGAAGCATTGAAGCAAATTAGAGACGAACGTAGCGGAAAAAAGGTTGAAGCCGCCAAGGGACTGTACACTAAGTTCATTGAAGCCTATGAACAAATCCAAAAGAGCAAAAAAGCATACGAAGGAGGACTCAAGAAGCAACTCAAAGAGCTTGAGCAAATTGCCAAGAAAATACAAGGATTTGGTGGCGGTGGCAAATCGAACGAAGAAGCCTCCAGCGACGACGCTGGTGCTAGCAGCGCCGATTGAAGCCCCCCTCAATCTCAATGCTAGCACAATTCAAACTCCCCCCATTCTGCCTCGCAGAATGGGGGGAGTTTTACGTGGGATAAAATTCTATTGACGACAGATCGCAATATCGTTACAACGGATTTGTCACAAGGAACTCGCTTATGTTCGGACCACTATTTCGTAAAACTATGATCTGCGGCTGTATTGCACTTCTCAATATAGCTGCCGGTCCTATTGTGATTCTCTCTATATTTCTCGCCGCAGAGTATGATACTATGCTCTTTTGCATCCCAATGGCCATCATGCTGTTCTGGGCGGCATTCGGTATTCCATTGGCTGGCGGGTTTGTGCAACTTCGATTCCCGCCCAATCCCAATGATCCAAGATCGATTCGATTAACAAGATACATTGCTTCCCATGAATGGTTTTAATTTTTCGAGATGATCCCATGATAATTTTACCAGGACAAGATATTGTATTGCGTCGTATCGGCAAGCTCTTGAATCGGTATGGCATCAACTTGGCGACTGCAATCCTTACAACAATGTTTGCACTTGCCTTTGTGCTATTCTGCTGCTGCGTTTATGAGGGCTATCAAAATCGTAATATCGAATATAAAGTTCATATCGATTCAATAGAGGATCGAGGTTATGACGACACAGATGGCTCAAAAAATCCATTAGTAGTAAGTTGTACTGACGACAAAGGTAACCGACATAGTTTTTCTTACGATAGCCACAGGGAGTTGGTGGTTGGAGTGAATTACCTTATTATGACGGAGGGTTCTAACACCCGTCCTCTACGAAAAATCAAATGGGCGGTTCTTCATGGCCCGTTTTGGGAAGAAAGGTCAAAGAAAGACAAGATGCATAATTGCAAGAAACATAAGAAGAGATAATCGCATGATAGTTTTCCCAGGACAAGATATCGTTTTTCGTCGTGTCAGCAATTTCAATAAGCGACATGATGAGGTTCTAACTGCCGTTGCAGTCATACTTGGTGTTCTTACACTTTGTGGTACTGTGGTCTTTTTCGGCCTTTTAGAGTGTCGTCAAAAGCGGAAAATCGACTACTTGGTAACTATCGATTCGGTAAAGTACCGATTGCAGAGTAACGAGAACAAAATAAGGGAAGTAAAAGCAATTTACTGTACCGATCAGAATGGTAACAAGTGGATCTTTCCCGACATGATTCCAACAGTTAGGACAGTAGAGTTTGAACAAGGCAAACGATACATTATTACTACGCAAGGCCCAAGTCCACGAAGAATCACAAGCGCTGAAACTGTTACGGCCGACAAGTGGTTGGAAACCAATCAAAAAAAGGAGTAGGGGGTATGTCTGAAGACGTAAAAGAACAATCGCAAATCTTCCAGCTACAGCTTCATGTCATTGAGGGCGAATACAAGCGAGAGCCTGTACCCAAGCCAGCGGAAGACGCTGAATTTGATGAACGGTTCATCTATCCAAATAAAGACCTGCCGTATCACAACACTGATACCATTACTCCAAAAATGGGGTGGGTACCGATCACTCCAACCTTTTCGGCCCCATTTAAGAGAAAGAAAAGTAAGAAAGATAAGACCAAGAAAAGCAATACAGAGTCTGGGGACACAGATTTAATTACCGTAGCAACAACTGTATTTGAGAATCATAGATTCAAAACATTGCAATCGTTGTTGATTCAAGGGGTGAAGGCCGAAATGCGACTTATTGCTTTTGTTCAATCAGAAGTCATCAAGTACGCTGATTGCGGTAGTGGCGTAATGATTCATAAGAACTAACTTGCCATCTATTACGGAGCCGCCACGGTTACTGTTGCTCTTTCGGTGTAGCCATTACCAGGAATCAATCTCGTGATACTTGTTACCACACCATCAGTCACAGTTGCACTGGCTGTGGTTGAAA
>SDBT01020760.1_pt1 | contig 10267 bp, 15 predicted proteins | sample 2277101 | NCBI WGS metagenome assembly SDBT01 (sample SAMN10404973, study PRJNA504765) | marine sediment metagenome | isolation source: marine sediment core GS10_PC15, 103 cmbsf | place: Arctic Ocean: Southern Knipovich Ridge | collected 2010
TCTTACCGAACGTTGCCAGCTTCTTAGGGTCGTCGAGTATCTGCTGCACCTTCGCTAGCTGACCCTCCTGTATGACCCTCCCGATGTACTCATCCGAAACCGTGTCCATATCCGCGCCAAGTTTTTCCCTGAGGTACGCATTCATGTCGATCACATCCATAGGGGCACCCTAGCGCGCGCTGTCTCCCAACACCACCTCGTCGCCCCTTGCCGACCCCGACAGCATGAACACGCGCCAGAGCACCTCCACCAATTTATTCATCCGCTCGCCCGATAATTCTCGCATCTGTTGAAAACGACGCCGGGCACGTATCCCTCGCCCCCGGACACCGATGTAGGGCCCCCACGCGCGCGGCGTCACCATTCGCCCATGCCAGCGTAGTCGTTTCACGTCGTCCTGCGCAGCGACAGCACTGCCGATGTTGCGAAGCATGGGGACGTACTCATCGTCGTGGACGATGACCCGCATCCTGTAGTCGCCATTGTCTTCGCGGTGGAGTTCGACGACGCCCAGCACGATGCGCCCAATCACCCCAGGCAGAGACACCATGAGATCATCGACGCCGGCGAACACCATCAACTCGGTGCGGTCCAGAAGTATGACGAGCCGCCGGTGGGAAGACCCCGCCAGCAGGCTCGCCATGTTGTTAGTGACCCGCTTGTGGGGTGTCGTCGCTTCCATCTGGTGCCTCCGAAGCAGGGGGGGGTCCCGGCGTTGCCTCGACCTTGGGCTTCGCCTCGGTCTCGGACTTTGCCTTCGCCACGCGCGTCGCCTCGGCCTTCGCCACGCGCCTCGCCTTCGCCTTCGACTTCGACTTGGCCTTCGCCTCGGCCTTGGCCTCGGGCGTCCTCTTGCCGCGACGCGTCTTCCCGTTGCCCTTATCTCCTGTCGTGGGCGCCGTGGATGGGGGCGTTTCCGCCTCGGACTTCGAAGGCTCCGTGACGGACTCACAGCTTTCCGCATCCCCGGATGATGCCGGCATCGGATTCTCGCCCTCGAGGCCTGGCGCTGTCGCCTCCGCGGTCTCAACCGGCGCAACCACGTCCGGTGGGGCCTGCCCCGGCGGCGCGGGAGGATTCTCTCCAGGGACACGCGCGAGGGTCTCGCTGGCGTAGATCAACTGCTGCACCGCAGCGTTGACCTTCCGTGCACCCTCGGGCAAAGGTCTCTTATCCCAGTCAAAGGACGCTGCAGCCATCTTGCAAACCATCATGGCTACGTCGCCATGCGGGTCGCGGGCGCGCGCACTCAGGTGTATGTGCCTCCCGCGTGTCTTCCACCAGTCCTTTCCGATGTTGCCGGTGAGGCCGTCGGGGCTGATCGTCAGCCGGGTTTCGACCATAAAACTCGAGTCGCGAGTTTCGCCCGTTGTTGCTGTCTGTTGCGGGGGGGGCGCCTGTCCGCCCGCGCTAGACGTTTTATTCTCTTTTCTGAAGCGTCGCGTACGTCCGCGACTGATTGAGCTCCGGCGGCCGCCTTCTCCGAATAGAAGGCTGAGAATTGCGGATCCAACCGCGATTCCTAGTAGTGGCATGGCCTACGGTTGTATACTGGGCGTGATGGCAAAGCTACCCATGCTACCTCTCATCGCGGGCGCGGCTGCCGTTGCGGCCATGGCCATGCTCTCGCCCAAGAAACCCAAGCCCGGCGACCCTGATACCGACCCTGATACCGACGGCGACCCGGCCGACACCCCACCGCAGGGCGAGACCGGAGAACAGTGCTCCACCGGAGTTGCGGGGCAGCACGCCGCCGTCAACGCCGATGGGAAGTGCGTCGTTTTCTACGACAACGCCGTGCACGGGGCAATACTGCGCGAGATGATTCGTGACGCGCAGCAAGGGCTCGGTCCAAGCATTGACGACCTATGCTCGGGACCGCGCTCGGAGCTCGTGTTCCCCGGCACCCTCTTGGAGGAGTGGAGGGTCAACCCCGGCATCGCTAAGATCGTAAAGGAGGCGCTCCATCGCTTCTACGACCTCCCCCAAGGAGTCTGGCCGCCCACGCCGCGGGGAGACCCCAACGCTAGCCCCTATTGGGTGCACTCGACATGGGGGATCGCCGTGAATGTCGCCGGCGACGAGCTTTGTGGGTGGACCACCGAGAGCTGATTGAATATATCTGAGTCTCACCCGTCGGAGGACATATGCTCACCAGAATTCTCACCGTCGCAGCCACCCTGTCCCTTTTCGGGTGCTACCAGGACCCCTTCGAACCCGGAGACACGTGTAGTCTGGGTGACACCCTTGGGGGGGGGACCGATGACGATGATGACGATGTAAACGGGGACGACGGTGACGTGGACAGCGATTCGGGTGGGGACGACGGCAGCGCGGGTGACGGCGACGGCGATGGTGACGGCGATGGTGACGGCGACGGTGACGGCGACGGCGACGGCGATGGCGACGGCGACGGCGACGATGACGATGACGACGATGACGATGACGACGGGGGTGACGGCGATGGCGATGGGGATGGCGACGGCGATGGCGATGGCGATGGCGATGGCGATGGCGACGACGACGACGACGACGCAGGGGTGGAGTACGAAATCTTCGTGATCTCCTCCAACTTTGAGGGGGCCGGAAAAAGCCCATACGTATACGAGGTCTACCTCGACGCCTCGGACAACGACCCTGCATTCGTTTCCGAGGAAAGCCATACGATGGCCTCGGAATGGCAGCGCATGCCGATCGCCTTCCTAAGCGAACAGCCAGTGCGAATCCAGTTCCTCGCGCTTGGTGGTGGACTCCCGGAGGGCATCCTCGCCAACATCTGTTGGGACGAGGAGAACGGCAACTGCGGTGCTATCCCCTCCGAAGTGTTGGAAACACAGTTCGTAGAGGAGAGCGTGTTCAAATCGGACAACTACAGGTTCACGGCGCACTTCGAATTTCGCAAGCGATAGGGGGGGGCGTAGATGATTGCGGCGCTATTTGTCGACGCCCGCGGAGCGTACCAGGACCTTCCCGGGGTGGACTGTTGGGACGAGGAGCGCGACGCTAGAAAATACCAAGGCCCTCACCCTGTCGTGGCTCACCCTCCATGCACTCGCTGGTGCCGCCTAGCCGGCCTCGTCGAGGCTCGGTGGGGTCACAAGCGGGGTGAAGACGGGGGCTGTTTCGCCGCTGCCCTGGCCGCTGTCCGCCGTTACGGCGGTGTGCTTGAGCATCCCGCCTTTTCCGACGCATGGCTAGCGCACGATCTGACACCGCCTCCAAGTGGAGGGGGCTGGCATTCGGCCGATTTCCAGGGGGGATGGACGTGCTACGTGGAACAGGGGCGCTATGGGCACCGGGCCAAAAAAGCGACGTGGCTGTACGCGCGCGGGGTGGAGCTTCCCTCCTTGGCCTGGGGGCGGACATCTGACTCCTCCCCCTCGATTGTCTCGTGGTGCCACAACAAATCCACCGACACGCGACCTCGTATTAGGAAGCGAGAAGCCAGTTCCACCCCTCCGGCCTTCCGCGATATGCTCCTGAAAATGGCCCGGGAGCTGCGGGAATGAACCACAAACGAACCGGCCCCAAAAGCACCCGCGCCGGGTGTCTACTGTGCAAGCCGTGGAAGAGGCAGAAGTCGAGCCGGAACGTGAACTGGTCAACCCAGCAGCGCCAGACATTCCGGATGCGCGGCGAGACTGAGCGCCAGTTCGACGACTACGATTGCGAGCGCATGACCGAGGAACGCGAGGATGCCTACCTACTTGCGTGCCACGAGGATGCCATCCGGGAAGACTCGTTTCGGCCGTGGGAAGAGGTAGATCGAGAACTATTGCGCGAACGACCATCAGTCGAACAACCGCCCAGCGAATGGAACGAGGACTGGGACGCATCTGGCGGTCTCATGTTGCAGGAGAGAACCGCGGCCACATAGCCGGGCCTCACTGCTGCGTGTCTTGCTCCAAGTGCGGGAGCGATCTCGCCCAGGGGCCCAACTCGCACCGAGAACCGGAGCCGCACCAGCCTATGGCCTGCTACGACCCAACCACCGGCGCGAAGTACTTCCGCTGCGATGTTTGCATGCGGCGACTTCCCGCGCCCACCCTGTGCGATACTGTGGACATGCCTGACCCCAGCACGCCTGCCACGCCTGAGCCAAAACCACCATGGGAATCCATGACACTTTGGGGCGCAGTGTTTACTGCCCTCGGCGTCATCCTTGTTAGCGCGAAGGCCATCTCACCGGAGACCGCCGCAATGATGACCTCGGTTCTCCCCGAGGTGGTCATCGGGATCATCGGAGTGATCCTCACGTGGGTGGGTCGCGTGCGGGCCAAGCAGCCCATCGGCCTTCCTGGCGGCCGCTTCGCTAGCTAAGTCGGCAGGGGCTAGGGGACCGATCCGAGGTGCCGTCGACAGGCGATGCCTCCGCAGGTTCACTGCAGTAGTACTGCCGATGCTTCTCGCCCCCGCCGGGCCCCAGTGTACACTGGGGCCCGCGGGCGTGCGTACTGGCGTGCCCATACAGGCTGCACCTGTAGCGCGGCCGACGGCCATACAGGCTGTACCTGTACGGCAATCCCGCAGATCACCTCCTTGGGGAGTCGAAGGCGGCGATCGGCCGACGATGTGCCCTACACTGACCGCTGCGGGGTAGCTCAGTTGGTAGAGCGTCGGACTCATAATCCGGGTGTCGCGAGTTCAAGTCTCGCCTCCGCTACTACACGGCCCTCATGTGGCCGCCCGACCCCCCGAAACAGGAGACGGGCGGCGGGGCCAGCGTTGAAACGTAGCCGGTGTCGATGCGATAAAACTAGCACGAACGACTCCGAAAAATATGCGCCCTCGCGTGCTTGCGCGCGAGGTAGTCTAGGCCTATGGGCCCTTTCCTGCTTTTACCCGCCATCGGTGCGGCCGCTTTTCTCGGGTTCGCTAGGAAGGGCGCCCGGCCAAGTGGCCCGCGGTCGATCTACCTCGACCACAACGCCACGACTCCGCTCGACCCCCGGGTACGGGAAGCGATGCGTGTCTTCCTCAGCTGCGCGGAGCAGCCCGGGAACCCCTCGAGTGCCCACAGCCGCGGACAGGCGGCCCACGACGTGCTCGAGACGGCGCGGCGTAAGGTTGCACGCGCGGTGGGGGCTGAGCCTCTCGGCGTCACGTTCACGTCTGGCGGTACCGAGGCCGACACACTCGCTGTCGTGGGTGGCTGCACTGAACTTCGACGGGCCGGGAAGCCGTGCGGGCTCCTGACGTCCCGCCTCGAGCACCCCGCGGTTCTCGTCAGCGCCAAGCGCCTGGAATAGCAGGGGCTCGCCGTCACCTTCGTCGACATCGACGGCGCGGGCAGGATCGATCCCTCGCACGTGGCTGCAGCGCTGCAACGAGACCCGGGCATCGGCATGGTGTCGCTCGCCACCGCGAACCACGAGCTCGGCAACCTTTACGACATCGCCGGCATCACCGCCCACGCCAGGTCGGTCCGCCCCGACGTGCTCGTCCACACCGATGCCGTTCAGGCATTCGGCAAGGTGCCTGTCCACTTGGGGCGGTGGGGCGTCGACTTCATCAGTGTGAGCGCCCACAAGATCGGCGGACCCGCGGGGGTGGGCGCGCTCATCCATCGCGCCGACGCGAAGCTTTCTCCTGTGCTGTGCGGCGGTGGGCAAGAGCATGGCCGGCGCCCCGGTACCGAGAACCTCCTCGGCGCGCACGGCTTCGGCATAGCGGCACAGTTTGCGGGCGCCGAGTGCCTCACTCGCCGCGCTCGCGTCATGCCGCTACGAGACCGACTCCGCGCTGGGTTGTCCCGGTCCTTCGGTGGTCAAGTGCGGTTTGGCGGGGACCCCGACGCACACGTGGGCAACACGCTGTGCGCCATGTTCGATGGCTGCGCAGGGGCGAAGTTGATGACCGAGCTCGACTTGGCAGGTGTGGCCGTGTCGACTGGATCAGCCTGCACGGTGGGTCGCGTCAAGCCGTCACAGACGGCGCTCGCTGTCGGCTACGATGACGAGGCGGCGCTATCGGTGATCCGCTTCTCCCTATCGCACCACAACAGCGAGGCCGACATCGACAAGGTCTTGGCGCTATTGCCCGAGAGCGTGCGACGCTCTCGGAGCGCCTAAGCTATTGCAGCGCTTCACTTCTCGGTGAGCGATGGCCCGGCACTCTTGCTCCGAAGATTTTCCGGCTTTAGAGCAGCGCCTGTCACCCACTGCTGCGGACTGGAGACATGTCTTCTGTGGCAGCGGCATATGACAATCGGCTAGCCGGGCCTCCAACTTATTGAAGCAGTCCGTGTGCCAGCCTTGGTATCGCTCCCTACAAAAGGTGTGGTCTTCGTGGGCTGCCTCGACACACAGCTTCGTGAGTTGTTCGGAGCCGGTCTCCGGGGGTTGTTCGGGGGCGGCCTCTTGTTTGAGAGGAATGACCGCGACAATCAAAACGTAGATGCTCACACCTACACCGACCCCCAAACATATCTGCGTGACTACTGTGGTGAACGTCATCATTCTCCCGTCTCGTCAGATCGGTCGCCCCAAGCGCGGGCGGATCTCGATAACGTGCTTCGCCTCGAAGACGACCGTTGCATTCAACACAAGAATCGCGTGAGCCAGGAATGGCTCATTGTCGAGGCGCCCGCCATAGACCCCGTCGCTCGATACCCCCAACACCTCGACCCACATTCGCTCGGTGTGCCCCCGATGGTTTCTGAAAATGAGTTTCGCAAAGTCGCCGATGGACAGCGAACGCCGGGACTCCTCGCTCGGAAGCTCAAAAGTTTCCGGGTACTGCGAATGTAGCCCCTCCGCATCGGCTAGGATTGTAGCGTCCGTTGTTGCCACTCCATCCCACCCCACCACCTTCGCGTCGAACAGCTCATTGCAGCGCACGCAACGGGCGGTGAGGCCTCGTGGGTCGTCCCGAGGCGAAGTTACGAAGAGCGGGTGCGTGCCGTCCAGGATGGCACACCACGACGCCGCTTCCTCGCGTGAATCAAAGGCGCCGTGCGTGAGCTTCTGAACCTTTTCACAGCCACTGCACGTGATTTCAATCTTCGCTTCGGGCATTTTCTTCTCCAGGGTATCGAGGTGTCAGCCTAGCTGCACTCGCGTCGGTAGATCACCCGCGCCGCCGCGTGGGATGCTTCGGCTGCTGTGACGGCCACCTCGCAGTTTTCCTGCTCGGCTTCCGGTCGACTGCGACACTCATCCTTGAGCATCTCGATCGCCAGCTGGGCGCCGGCAACACCCATACCGAACCGGTCGCACCTTTGCGCCGCGCTCGTTGGCTGCGCGCATCCGACAGCAGCGAGGAGCACAACAGCCGCGAGGTAGCTTCCGGACCGTGTCCACCGTTTGAGATTTTTCATGTGCGATGAATATATCGCATCCGCGGCGCAGCACAAGTGGATCCTCCCCGGGCCACCAGCGAGGCCGAGGCACCCGGTTTGCCGCGGTCGCGTGCATTGTGGCGGCGCGCTGGATATGGTAGCTTCTGACCATGGGAACATGGGACAACAAAAAGGCCTACGGGAACGACACTGCGGCCGACTGGTTTGGTGATCTCATGGATCGCTGCAGTGTCCGCAAGCGCTGGCGCCTCGCCATCCAGCCCACTAACGACCCGCAGATCGTGCGCGCGGCCGTCTGGCTCTTTTTTCAACTCGGGCACGTATACGTCTGGCCAATTTTCACGTACGAAGCCGACCTCAAGCTAACGATTGCAGCCTTGGAATCACTGCCAAGCAAGATCGCCGTAGACCGAGACGACATGCTTGCAAACCTCGTCGCGCGCCGCATCCCTGAAACCCGCTCGAGTCTCGATGCCCCGCTAGCTGGTTAGCCCGCGGGGGCGCGTCCTTTATTCGAGCTCGCTCCCGGTCTGCGCTAAATAGAGGGCTCGGGCGAGGACGTCTTCGAAGTCGTCGGCATTTTCGGCGTAGTACACCTCGTGTCGCAGATCCTCGCCGTCGTAGGTGATGCCGAAAACGGCGAGGTCGTCGCCCCCCCCTGCTCCTCTTATAAAACTGAACTGCAGCCCTGGGTTCTCGAACGCGACGGCTAGAAGACGCTGGGTAAAATGCGAAGCGTCTTCATCGGAGACATCGGGCCCATAGACGAAAATCACACCGTTCGCTATGGGCGTGGTGGAATTGATAACGAAGTTCGGCGCCTCCGTGGCAATGTTGCACGTCGCGCCTTCGGGGCACGATACCGGCATGATGCCGGGTACCTGGGGGTCTACGTCGGGGGTTGCAGCCTTCGCCTTCCGCGTCACTGCGAGGAGGGCACCCACTGCGATCGCGGGCCACAGTAGTTTGTCGAGAAGTGAGGCCATACCCCAGCTTACCAGAAAAAAAGCAGGCAGGAACGCAACTCGCGCAGACGACACCGCTAGCGGCGTAGCAGGAGAGCCGCCGCCAGTGCCACCGCGCCCATTGCCAGGGCCGCTCCCCCCGATGACCCGCCAGAACCGCCAGCGAGGCCGAGGAGCCCCTCGGACTGCATGTCGACGGCGTCCGGAGGCGTTGGGGGCGTTGGGTCGCCAAGCACCGTCTCGTCGACAGCGCCGGTGCGTCGACCTTGGCCCTTGTCGGGCGGCTTGGACATGTTGAAGAACCGCTCCACGGGGATGTTCATGTCGATCGTGTAGTCACGGATCAGCCGATCGATGTCACGGCCGGGGATGACATCGCGAAAGTCGACGTTCATCCATTCCCCCGACTCGAACACGGCATGAACGTTGCGTTGCCACAACCTGTGCAGGCTGCTGCCTCGGCGAAGCGCACGGTAGCGTGGTGTTCCGAACTCCGTATCGCCGTCATCGAGGTACATGCACTTGAGGGAGCTAATCATCGCAGCTTGCCGCGCATGAAGGTTGTCGAGAGCTCGCGCGGGAGCGATGCTGTCCCAGTCGATGTTGTTCAGATCGTGGCCCTTACCAGGGTCTATCCGTTGCCAATCGAAGACGTCAGCGAAGTAGCTGACGTAGGCGCTGTAGTGCCCACGCCCTGGTATCCCGCGCCACTTCCCCTTGTCCTTCCCTTTGCTGCACCCCGCGACGCCCCACGTGCAGGGATCGCTGCATCTATACTGGGTCGAGCCGACGATGTTGGGATCGTTGACTTGCCCCGCGATCAGGGACCAGCCCCGCTTTAGCTTGTCGTCCGCAAACTCCATGGCCGCCTGGACGTAGTCGACCCACGCGCGGCTAACTCGTTCGGTGTCCACAGCGAAGGTCATGCCGCCTTCGCCCTGCAGCACCTGGCTCCACAGGGACGTCGCAATGCCTTGCGTCACGGGGAAGTAGTCGCCGACGTCCCGCACGATGCCCCCGCCGCGGGTGCTTAGTTCCATGCCGCCGTGGAGGTTCATGCTGCCAGGCATGAAACCGAGGCCGAGATTTTTTGGGGTGGTGACGAGGTAGCCATCAAAGCACGGACTCTGATCGCCTTTCTCGCCAACGCGTTGCGCGTTGGCTTGGAAGTCGTTTGGAGACGTCGCACCGAACATGGGGAGCAGCATCCACTCCACATCGTACTCCATGATTTTGAGCTGAAGCATCCGGCCGAATATCGTGTCCGTCCCGGTGTCAGCGAATGCGGTAGGTATTGCGACCTGTCTCGCCAACGTGTTGAGTGCGGCCTGATTTTTCCTTTCCTGGGAATCTTTGACCGATTTCACAATGCCGATGATGGCCTTGGCGATGGCCACGATCAGCCTGACTACCCACCCGACAACAGGGATCCACCCAACCGCATTCACACCAATTTCGAAGACGGCCATTGCGTCCTTGAGGTTGTTTGCAAGATCTTGGATCAGCGGACTGAATACCTTTTTGAGCGCTGGCCGAACCGTCTGGAAGTAGCCCAACGTGACGGATACATTGCCCATCACGTTTCGGAGACCACGGTACACGTCCGACCTACCCGAAAACTCGATGATGTTTGTTGCACCCTCTCCGGCCGCCCCGATAGGCGTTTGGAGAAAAACGTCGTAGCCCGTCATCGTGAAGAACCTGCGCGTGTCGAGATCGGGGAGCGTTACCTCCCATCGGGACGGGTCTGCCTGACGACCCCACCCGTTGAAGATCCCGTCGTTATCGCTGATGTCGGCGCTTGAGTAGATCATCGCTTCTACCGGGAGGGCACAACTCGCGTCGTGATGCGACCAGGAGCCTTCGATTTTCCCACGTCCAACACAGGAAACACAGGCTTGGCCATCTTATAACCAACGTATCCGACGATGGCAGTCACGGCGAGTACGTTGAACGCGGTGGGTTTCACTAAGGCCTGCTGTTCTAGTGGACTCTAAGCAGC
>SDBT01020761.1_pt1 | contig 10267 bp, 8 predicted proteins | sample 2277101 | NCBI WGS metagenome assembly SDBT01 (sample SAMN10404973, study PRJNA504765) | marine sediment metagenome | isolation source: marine sediment core GS10_PC15, 103 cmbsf | place: Arctic Ocean: Southern Knipovich Ridge | collected 2010
GGGCGTCTTTAGTCAACAGCGGCTGTATCCGACTGTAAAGGTCAGAGAAAACAACTATCTCCACATTGCCCATGAGGCCCTCCAGGTTGAAGAAGGCCATGGGCTGCCCCTTTTTAGTTTGGATCTGCTTTAGCTGGCTCACGATCCCGCCGAGGCGTAATTGCTCCAGTTTGTGGGCCTTCTGGGGGTCGGTGAAATCGTAGTTGGAGAACTCGCGCAAGTCTTCCTCGAAGGCTTTCAGGGGATGGCCGGTGAGATAAAAGCCAGTGAGCTCTTTCTCCATCTCGAAGTTTTCCTGGTCGGACCAGGGGGCAACCGACGGCAGGGGCGGCTCGGAGATAACGGACGCCTGGGCGTCACCATCGAACAGGCTTTCTTGGTTGGGATTAGTCTCCGACTGCATCCCCTGGGCATACTTGATGGTCTCGTCCAGGCCGGCAAATTTCTGGTGCCGGGTGCCATCCAGGCTGTCGCAGGCTCCGGACTTCACCAGGCATTCCAGGGCCTTGCGGTTTACCAGGCGGAGGTCGATAGCGGCTGCAAATGCGGGCAGGGTCTCCCAGCCTTTCCCGGTCGTCTCCCGGATGGTCTTGATATGGTCCGCTGCCTTATGTCCCACGTGCTTGATGGCGTTCAGGCCGAACCGAATACGGCCCTGCGAGTCCACCCGGAAATTGCGCCCCGAATTATTCACATTCGGTGGCAGCACCTCTAGACCCAGGGCCTGCGCCTCGGCCAGCAGGATGCGGACCCGATCCTGGTTGTTCATTTCCGAGGACAGGTTAGCCGCCATGAACTCGGACGGGTAGTGGGCTTTCAGATAGGCCGTCTGGTAGGCCACGAGGGCATAGGCGGTGGAATGGCTCTTGTTGAAGCCGTATTCGGCAAAGCGGGCCATAAGGTTGAAGACTTCTTTGGCCGTCGCCTCTGGTACGTTGTTGGCTGCGGCCCCTTTCAAGAAATCGGTCTTCATGCGAGCCATGCCCTTCGGCTTCTTTTTACCCATGGCCCGGCGCAGGATATCAGCCTGGGCTAGGGTGAACCCGGCGATGGCGTTGGCGATCTGCATAACCTGCTCCTGGTAGACGATAATGCCGTAGGTCTCCTTCAGGATCGGTTCCAGGGCCGGATGCAGATAAGTGATCTTCTTGCGGCCATGCTTGCAGTCGATAAAGTCATCGATGTAGGCCATGGGGCCGGGGCGGTGGAGGGCATTCATGGCGATGAGGTCTTCAATGCGGGTAGGTCGCAATTTCTTGAGAAACTCCCGCATGCCACCGGACTCGAACTGGAAGACGCCGATGGTTTGGCCCCGGGAAAAAAGTTCAAAGGTACCCTCGTCATCGGGCGGAATTTTATCTATATCCAGATCGATCTCCCGGGCCTTGAGCATTTTCAAGGTTTTATCTATGACCGTGAGCGTCCGCAGTCCCAGGAAGTCCATCTTCAGCAGGCCCAGGTCCTCCAGGCCGTTCATATCCACCTGGGTGGTGATTTCTTCCGTCTTCGGGTTCCGGTAGAGGGGAACGTAATCGATAAGGTCGCCGGGGGCGATGACCACCCCGGCAGCGTGAGTGGAAGCGTGCCGGTTCATCCCTTCCAGTACCCGGCTGAAGGCAAACAAGTCCTTGTGAGTCTGGTCCACCGATTCGGCCTGAGCCAGTTCGGGGCTGCCTTTTAGGGCGTCTTCGATGGTGACTCCGAGGTTGTCGGGGATCAATTTGGCGATGCGGTCGGCCTCGCTAAAGCTCAGGCCCAGCACCCGCGCCACGTCCCGCACAACACTCCGGGCCTTCATCTTGCCGAAAGTGATGATCTGGCTGACGGCGTTTTCCCCGTACTGTTCCTTGACGTATTCAATGACCTCCCCCCGGCGCTCCTGGCAGAAGTCAATGTCAATATCGGGCATGGAAATGCGGTCGGGGTTGAGGAAACGCTCGAACAGGAGGTTGTAGCGTATGGGGTCCACGTTGGTGACGCACAGAGCGTAGGCCACCAGGCTGCCGGCGGCGCTGCCCCGCCCTGGCCCCACCGGAATCTTCCGGCTGCGGGCATAGCGGATAAAGTCCATAACAATCAGGAAGTATCCGGCGTAGCCCATATCCCTGATAACCCGCAGCTCCAGGTCCAGGCGGGTCTTGATCTCCGGGGTGACTTTAAACCGCCGTCCCAGGCCCTCCTCGGCCAGCATTCGTAGATATTCGTCGGGGTCCTGGGTGCCGGCGCTGGCGGGAATGGGGAACTGGGGCAGGTGCAGATGGCCCAGGTCAAGCTCAACATCGCACTGCTCAGCAATGGCGATGGTATTCTCCAGCGCCTCTGGAACATCCCGGAAAAGCTGGAACATCTCATCGGCGGACTTGAAATAGAACTCCGGGGTGGCATAGCGCCGCCGGTTGGGATCGTCCCGGTCCTTGCCAGTACCCAGGCAGAACATGACGTCGTGGGCCTCCCAGTGCTCCTTGCGGGCATAGTGGCAGTCGTTTGTGGCTACCAGGGGCAGGTCCAGTTCCCGGGCCAGCTTGATATTTACCTCCCGGGCGGTATCCTCTTCGGAAAGGCCATGACGCTGCAGCTCCAGGTAGAAGTGACCGGGGAAGATCTCGGCCAGTTCCAGGGCAGCCTCGCGGGTAGCCTTCATATCCCCGCTGAGGGCATGTTCCTGCACTTCCCCTTTCAGGCAGGCCGACGTGCAGATAAGTCCTTCCCCGTACTCGCGGAGCAGGGCCTTGTCAATTCGGGGCCGATAATAGAAGCCCTCCAGGTAGCCGATGGATACCAGCTTTACCAGGTTGTGCAGGCCGGTTTCATTTTGTGCCAGCAGGACCAGGTGGTGATAACCCCAGCCGGTGCCTCTGGTGGTCTTCCTGTCCCGGTGGTTGCCTTGGGCTACGTAGACCTCACAGCCGAGGATGGGCTTGATGCCCGCCTTGACCGCCGCCTGGTAGAACGGCACCATGCTGAACAGGTTGCCATGCTCGGTGATGGCTACCCGGTCCATCTTGAGTTCGCCCAGAGTAGCGATAATGGTAGCTACGGACTGGGCGCCGTCCAGCAAGGAAAAGTCAGAATGGTTGTGGAGGTGGACGAAGTCAGTCATGCTCAGTCTTGCCCTGAGTCATGCCCTGAGCCATGCTCTGAGTCCGCCAACCGGCGGATCGAAGGGATAGTCGAAGCGTGACGGAGGCATCAGATATCGAACTTCGACAGATAGATGGCCAGCAGTCCGGCAAAGATATCCACTTTCAACACCTTTGCAACCCATCCGGCACCTGCCGGATTAGGATGTTTGACCAGATAAATGAACGTGTAAAGAAGGGGGATCTCCACCCCGATGATCACTGCCACCAGATAGGTAGCGTTGTAGACCACCAGAATGTACGGCAACAGGCAGCCGAACATCAAAAACAAAGTTAGTACGAGTGCTAATTTTATGCCCGCCGACTCCCCCCAGCGCACGGTAAAAGTGCTCGTTCCAGCCGTTGCGTCGCCGGCTACGTCCTCCACATCCTTTACGACCTCCCGTAGCAGTGTGAAACCGGCGGCCAGGCCGAACGGCGTCCACATAAGCTCCAGGTGCCCGAAAGCCGCCCCGGCAAACAAGAAGGCCAGCCCCAGAATGGCCGCAATGACGGCGTTGCCCACCAGCGGCAGTCCCTTGAGCAGAGGCGTATAGAGCACCATCAGCGGCAGGGCGATAATCAGGGCGATGCGCCGGGCGGCGAGCGGCAGCTGGAAAGCGGCCAGCGCCCCGGCCACGAACAATACCACCGCCAGCAGCCAGCCGGCGTTCCGGGGCAGGGTGCCGCTGGCCAGAGGCCGACCGGGACGGTTCACTAGGTCGGTGGAATAATCAAAGTAGTCGTTGAGGGCATTGGCGGCGGCGTTGAAGGTGAGGACGGTAGCAATAGCCCAGCCGATGGCGCTCCACGCCGGCCAGGCGGACATGAGAGCGGCGGCTATCAGCACCGCCAGGGCGCCCAGCACCAGGTTCACCGGGCGCAGCATTTTGAACGCTGCCAGGAAGGGATTCACACCCGGAAGTTAGGGGATTATCAGGCGTAGGGGGAAGGAGAGGATGTGACGAAAGCAGTCATCGGGATCCGCTAGCCCGCCAGGGGGCAGGCCCGCCAGCTGGCGTGACCGACGGCGTGGCGATCTCAGTGACAGGCTTCGATCAGCAGCAGGTAACGTGGAGATTGTTTCGCTACGACCCGGGTTTTAGTGATCTGAATCACACCGGATGGCGCAGAAATCTGTAAGCTAGAGCAGGTTGTAACGGGTCACGGTCAACCAAACCAAAAGATTTTCGCTAAGGGGGAGAAAGCATGCTGAACAGGCGCAGTTGCAAGGACCGGCGCACTCAGGGCACTCGCCGAGAAGATTTGGAGCGGCGGCAGATGGAGGAACATCCAGACGAGGAAGGCAGGTCCGATGATGAGCGGCGGTCCGGGCAGAAGCGCCGGGTCTATTTGGATCGCCGTAAGACGGCTATCTCGCGCAAGGATATTGCCTAGCCCGCTCCCGTCCGGCCAACACTCCTCACTTATCCCACCTCCCTTCGCACACCCGCTCATCCCCCTGCAAATCCTTGTGGATGGTAACTTCCGCCCCCGCCCCCTCGAAGATCGCCCGCACCGGCCCGGCCTGGGGCGCGCCGCCGATCTCTACAATAAGTCTACCGTCGGGGTCCAGCAGCCCCGGACCGATCTCCGCCAGCCGCCGGAACCAGGTCAGTCCGTCGGCGCCATCGGTCAGGGCCGGCCGGGGCTCGTGCTCGCGGATTTCACACTGGAGAGCGGGCAGCTCATCGGCGGCTACGTAGGGCGGGTTGCACAGAATCACATCGAATTTACCCTCAAGTAATACTCTAAGTATATCCAACTTCTGGATGGCCACGTTTGATGCTTCCAACAGCCGGGCATTCTCCCGGGCCACGTCCAGGGCCGCTTGAGAGATGTCAACCGCCGTAACCTGCGCGTCGGGATAGAGCAGCGCCGCCGTGATGGCCAGGCAGCCCGAGCCGGTGCCGATGTCCAGGAGGGTTTCAGGAGGGGAGGCTTGGCGCAGCACCTGGATGAGCGTCTCCGTCTCGGGGCGGGGAATGAGCACCGCCGGTGTGACGAGAAAGTCGCGGCCGTAGAAGGGGGCCTTGCCCAGGATGTACTGGAACGGCTCGCCGGCCACTCGCCGTCGCACCAGCCCCTTGAAACCAGCCAGCTCGCCGGAGGTGAGTAGCCGGTCGTGCTGGACGTACAGGTCCACCCGCTCCAGACCCAGCTGGTGAACCAGGAGCCACTCCACCTCCAGGCGGGCGTTCTCTATGTTGCGGTCAGTGAAGTATTGCGTGCCCCACTTGATCAGGTCGATGATGCGCCAGGTTCGAGGCTTGCTTTTAGCCAGGCCTTGAGCATTGTCGAAGGGGGCGGTGGGGGTTGGAGTCACACCCCCGTCCCGCCGCCGGGCAGGTCCGCCAGGCGCTCCATCCGGTCGTGGACCCGGAGCTGCTTGATGAGCTCATCCAGGTCGCCGTCGGTGATGTCACCCAGGCGATAGAGGGTCAGGTTGATGCGGTGGTCGGTTACCCGCCCCTGGGGGTAGTTGTAAGTGCGGATTTTGGCGCTGCGGTCGCCGGTGGATACCATGCTGCGCCGCTGGTCGGCCCGCTGGCGCTGCTGCTCCTCGGCCTGTTGGGCGTACAGGCGTGCGGTCAACACCTTCATGGCTTTGGTGCGGTTTTTATGCTGGGATTTCTCGTCCTGGCAGGTAGCCACGATACCGGAGGGGACGTGGGTGATGCGCACCGCCGATTCAGTCTTGTTTACGTGCTGGCCGCCGGCACCCGAAGCCCGGTAGGTATCTATCTTCAGGTCGGTGGGGTCGATGTCCACCTCAACCTCGTCCGCCTCGGGCAGGACTGCCACCGAGGCGGCACTGGTGTGAATGCGTCCGCTGGCCTCGGTCACCGGCACCCGCTGCACCCGGTGGACGCCGCTCTCGTACTTCAGGTCGCCGTGGGCCCCCTTGCCCTTCACCGAGACGATGATCTCCTTGATGCCGCCGGTCTCCGACCCCGACAGGGACAGGACCTCGGTATCCCAACCTTTGCGCTCGGCATAGCGGGTATACATGCGGTAGAGGTCCCCGGCAAACAGGGCCGCTTCTTCCCCGCCGGTGCCACCCCGGATTTCCAGGATGGTATTCTTGTCGTCGTCGGGGTCATGGGGCAGCAGCAGGAGCTTGAGCTGCTCCTCCAGCTCCGCCAGCTGGTTTTTAATTTCCGGCACTTCCTCGTGGGCCAGCTCCTTGAGTTCGGGATCGTCTCCTTTGAGAATCTCCTCGGCCTCCTCCAGTTGGTGCCACAGGTCCACGTAAGTGCGGGACTTCTCCGCCACCTCGCTGAGCTCGCTGTGTTCCCTGGCCAGCTCGGCGTACTTCTTAGGGTCGGACGCCGTCCCAGGATCTGACATGCGAGCGGCCAGGTCGTCGTGCCGCTGGATGATTTCATGGAGCTTCTTGATCATGGAATATCCTCAGGCGATGGCCTCGGCCACGTACTGCCGGCCCTCTACTTCCTTCAGTCGGTCCCCGAAAGCCACCTTAAGAGACTCCAGGGCTACCACCACCTGGTCGTCGTCAGGCATCCGGGTGGTAATATACTGCAGCCAGATGCCCGGCAGGGACAGCCAGCGGAACAGGGCCACGTGCTGGTACCGGACGGTGATCTTGAGAACCTCGTACCCCAGACCGGCCACCACCGGGATCAGCGGCAGGTGCACCAGCAGCCGCAGCCCGAGAGAAATCTTCCCCGCCAGGGCCAGGACAATGGTATCTATCAGGGCGAAGGTTAGGATAGCCGCAATAAGGACAATAAATATGAAGCTGGTGCCGCAGCGGGGGTGCTGGGTGGGAAAGTCGCGGGTGCTTTCCACGGTGAGGGATTTCCCCGCCTCGAAAGCATATACCGTCTTGTGTTCGGCGCCGTGGTACTGGAACAGCCGCCTCACGTCCCTGGCCAGGGAGATCAGCCCCAGGTACAACAGGAAAAAGGTGATGCGGATGCCCCCAGATACCAGATTGAATCCCAGCGCCTGCCGCTCTATATCCAGCAGACGGGTAGTAATCCACAAGGGGGCAATGAAGAATAGACCGATTGCCAGCGCCAGCGCCAGGGTGGTCGTCCAGACGCTGGATGAAGAACCTTTCCCGGTGGTCTCTTCGGGATAGGCCACCTCCGCGGACCAGTTGAGTGTGGCCAGCCCGATTTTCAGGGCTTCAAACAGGTGCACCACCCCTCGCACCAGGGGCAGCTTCAGCCAGCGGGAGCGCTCCACTGCGGAAGTGAAGTCGGTGCATTGGGTCTGAATCCGGCCTTCGGGATCCCGCACCGCCACTGCATAAACGCCGGGAACGCGCATCATTACCCCCTCAATAACGGCCTGACCGCCTACCAGGATGCGGGACTGGGCCGCCAGTGCCGGTAAAGAGAACGGCCAGCGTGAACGCCTAATTGGACGCACTACACCGCCCTGCTGCGGAGGCGGTGACTGCCGTACCTTTTCTGTCCCTAAGTGCTGCACGGCGGTGGTTGCCAGATGACCGGACAGAGCACTCTACTCGGCGGGCTGGGGAAGCTTGTACTTGCGGCGGTACTTCTCCACTCGTCCGGCGGTATCAACCAGCTTCTGTTTCCCCGTAAAGAAAGGGTGGCAAGCATTGCAGATTTCCACCCGCAGCTCCTTGACGGTTGACCTGGTCTGGAAAGTATTGCCGCAGGCACAATGGACCGTTACCAGGTGATACTCGGGATGAACATCTTTTTTCATTCGATTGCGATCTCCTTAGTTCAGGTTTGCTACCGCCGCTCCGATGCGGTCAACGGCGGCGATAATATCTTCATCCGAAACGGCGAACGACAGACGGATGTGTTCCCGGTCACCGAATCCCTCTCCACTGACCGTAACCACGTGGGCCTGGTTGAGGATGTATTCCGTTACGTCCCGGGGTGTCCGGAGCGGTTTGCCACTTCCCTTGTAGTCTGACCGGCCTGCCCGGAGGTTAGACGGGCTGGCCGTTTGGCCAAACAACCCGCTGACGTTCAGGAATACGTAAAGCGCACCCCCGGGGTTCCGGCACGAAATGTAAGGAATTCGGGACAGGCGCTCAACCATAAGTCCCCGCCGCCGCTTATAGGCGTTTCTATACTCCGCCACCATCGATTGATCTCCCGTCAGGGCGGCAATGGCGGCCATCTGGCCGATGGAGTTTGGGCACGTTGTGCTCTGGCCCTGAATTTTAGTCATAGCGGCTACTACTTCCTCCGGCCCGGCCATATAACCGATGCGCCAGCCAGCCATGGCGTAAGTCTTGGAGCAGCTCTGGAAGGTGAGGATATTCTCGAAGTCTGGGGCCAGGGCGGCCGGTGACTCAAAGGGCCGGTCGTAGGACAGGGCCTCGTAGCTCTCGTCGGACAGCAGCCACAGGTCGTGCCGCCGGGCCAATTCGATGGTATGCTCCACTGCTTCCCGGCTCCACACCCCGCCGGTGGGGTTGGAGGGAGAATTCATGATGATGCCCTTAGTGCGAGAGGTGATCTTCGCCTCCAGCTCGTCGAAGCGGGGCTCAAAACGGCGCTCTGGGTCAGTGCCCACGATCACCGGATCGGCGTGAGCCAGGCGGACAAGCTCCGGAAAAGATACATAATAGGGGGCAAAGATTATGACTTCGTCTCCCTGCTGGAACAGGGCCAGGCAGGCGTTGTACATGGAATGCTTGCTGCCGTTGCTCACAATTACCTGATCGGGGCGGACCTCCACGTTGTTGTCCCGTTTAAGCTTTTCGGCCACTGCCTCACGCAGCTGGGGAAAGCCCGCTGCGGGCGTGTAGCGGGTGCAGCCTTCGTCCATAGCCCGCCTGGCAGCGGCGATGATATGTTCCGGAGTGGGAAAGTCCGGCTCGCCTGCCAGGAGGCTTAGGACTTCCACCCCAGTGGCACGCAACTCGGCGGCCCTGTTGGTCATTTGAAGGGTGGTCGAGCTCTGAATACGGGCTACTCTATCGGCAAAAGTCATTACTACGGCGGTATTTCAGGGGCCAAATTTCGACCATGGCGGGGCGGGAAGCAAATCGCCGTCCGGTCACAGGATGCCGCCCGGCTAGGACGGTATCTGGACGATAGTGCCTAACCCCTTGGTGATTCCGTTCCCCAGACCCATATAATCGGGCAGGATCATATTGCAGGTGAAACAACCCTTGAAGGAGCCGCTGCCCTGTTCTTCCACCACTCGAGGGGTCAGGGACTGGAGCTTCACCTTGACACTGACACTAAAGCTAACGTCATACTTCAGTTCCCGGGCGATAAACAACAGGTTCTGGACCACGAGGCGGTTAAGGTAGACGACCCGTTCATTGGGCAACAGGGATTTATACAGGGCCAGAGAGCGCGGGTTAAGGGCTACCCAGGGGGTAATAAACTTATAGCGGAGAAAGTGGTCGGCATACTGATCGAGCTGGAGCTCGCTTTCCGGCGCATCCATACCCTCCACTTTGTAGATCTGATCGTCAATTTGAAATGATACCAGCTGCTGGCGAAAAGACTGAACCACATCGTATCCCTCGCCCAGGCCGAAGATACACAGCTGGTTACGCAGCACCTTAACCTGAACCCGCGGGTAGCGCATCTCGCCGCGATATTCCCCACTGATAAATGGTACGATGGGATGGCCGGGAAAATTATGGATGATGATTCCCTTCAACCGATAAGGGGTGGTCAATACCGGCTGGTCGGTATGAAACCTTACACAGATCGCACGGGCCGTGACTTGCGATGGGAAGACCATGGTGCAGCCCTTTTCATTTTCAATCCCCTGGTCAAGCCTAAGTACTCATGGTATCGAGGAATTCTCGATTCGATTTGGTGCGTTGGAGACGGTCCAGCAGGAACTCCATGGCCTCCACCACGCTCATATCGTTGAGCATCCGCCGCAGGATCCAGATGCGTGACAGGTCTTTCCGGCTGAGGAGTTTCTCTTCCCGCCGGGTACCAGTACGGTTGACATCAATGGACGGGTAGACCCGCCGATCGCTCAGGTTGCGGTCCAGTACCAGCTCCATATTACCGGTGCCTTTGAATTCCTCGAAGATCACGTCGTCCATGCGGCTGCCGGTATCGATCAGCGCGGTGGCGATAATGGAGAGGCTGCCGCCCTCTTCAATGCTGCGGGCAGCGCCGAAGAAACGCTTGGGTTTCTGAAGGGCGTTGGCATCG
>SDBT01020763.1_pt1 | contig 10267 bp, 22 predicted proteins | sample 2277101 | NCBI WGS metagenome assembly SDBT01 (sample SAMN10404973, study PRJNA504765) | marine sediment metagenome | isolation source: marine sediment core GS10_PC15, 103 cmbsf | place: Arctic Ocean: Southern Knipovich Ridge | collected 2010
TTAATAGACGAACCTATATTTTTTACTCACAAGTTCCCTAAAACCACTAAAGAACTTTTAGAACTTGACGTAGTTAATTGGGCTAATAAATTAGAAAAAGAAGGTAAAATAACAGCAGGACAACATAACCAACTTTTAGAAGATGTTACTAAAATGAGTGCAAAAGAATTTGATGATATAGTTAAAAGTTCAGGCAAAACTACTGTAAAGGGTGGAGCTAAAGACAAAAGAAGCAGTGACTTTTTCGCAAAAACAATAAGGGCATATAAACCAGTGTGGACTAAAAAGGCTAAAGGCGTTGAGGGGTATATAACTAATATAGAAGAAGTATTACCATTACAATTTACTCAGGTAGCTAGTTTCTTAAAGTCTAAAGAAATGCTAGATAGGATAAAAAAGTTCTATGCTAGACCCTTAAAAACTGCTGATGATTTAATACCTGGATATAGGGCGTGGTCGCCTGAGGGTAATTTAGCTATGTTTAAACGTACATTTGATTTTAAAAAAGAGATACTTGACAAGGCTAAAAATTTGGGTGATGAGCAGTTAATATCTAATTTAGAAAAATCTTTTGGGCTTATAGATGATGTAGAAAAAACTATGATTGCAGTAGCTAAAAAGCCACAATCACAGATACCAGTAGAAGTATATAACGAAATACAGAAGAGAGTTAAACCAACATCTGCGTTTGCAAGGTCATACGATAAGTTTATAACAGAGCCATGGAGGACTGCCATACTCCCGTTTAGACCTGCGTGGATTATGTTTAATATAGCAGGTAATGAAACATTTATGGCTCTAAAAGGGGTACTCCCAAAAGAGAGATTTCAGGCAGTATTTAATAAATCAATGAGGCGATTAGCAGATAGATATGTAGGTGGTCGTAACTTCACAGCAGAAATGAGTAAGGATATACATTGGGGTCAGTACAGCGATACGTGGTTTGCTAAACTACACGAAAGTTTTAGTAAAGTATATAACCATAAATTAGACCCTTTAAAATATATAGAAAAATTTGGGTGGAAAGTAAATGAAACAGTAGAAAGCTATGCAAGGCGTAGCGTTTTTATATCAAGTTCAAAAGAGATTTTAAAACAACAGATGCACGATTTTGGTAAAAAAGGCAAAATAGCTTATAAAAAAATGGATGATGTAGCTAAACTAAAAGCCGTAGAAAAAAACCCTAAATTACTAAGAGAAGCCATAGACACTACTAACGAGTTTTTAAATGACTATACTAAAATGTATGAGTGGCAGAGACGTTATGGGCGTAGGTTTTTTCCTTTTATTTCGTTTACTCTTCACGTACTGAGATTATCAGCTAAATTACCTGTTAAATATCCAGGCAGGTCACAGATGATAAAAATAGCCTCGCAAATATTAAAAGATACAGGAATTGAATATAATAAAGATGCTAGTTTACAGGAAGAAATAGACAAACAACTACCTCCTGAGTGGTTACGAGAAGCAGGTAGTTTTAATGTAATGGCGTTGCCTAATGGCAGACAGGTAAGATTTAATCCGTTTTATTTCAATCCGTTGAGCATGATGGTAGAATTAGCTAGGTCAATAGAACAAGGTAAACCACCTATACAGGCTATTGATACAGCAGGCATGGGATTGCCTTCTCACCCTCTTATGGGGATGGCTTTAGAGAGTATGTTAGCAATGGATTTATTTTCTCGCAGACCTTTTGAAAAAGAAGGCGTTATAGATGGGTACTATGTTGGTAATGACGGAGAAATACGAGAATACAAAGGTACTATGCTACCAAAAGATTTGTTTTTTAGAAAAATGATACCTCAGTATAACACTATTTTTAATATACTTAAAGACCCTCTTTCTGAATATACTGGAGAAGCTAGGTGGGAATTTCCACAAAAAGGCACTACATATAACTTACAGCAGAAAAGAAACTTAGATGAAGCTATAGCAAATTTAGAAAGGATTATCAAAAGTTCAAGATATTTTGGAAGTGGATTATATACTTACGACCCCAAAACACTAACAAGACAAAGAAAAATAAAAAGAGGTCAATTAAAAGGAGGATTTAAGAAACAGGAAAAACTAATACAGAAAGTAAGGGAGGATTAAAATGGCATTTCAATTAGATTTAGGAAAAGTGGCAGAGGGCAGACCGTTACCGCCTGATGTTCCTACACAAGTAATACCACAGATTTTATCACCAACTCCTACACCAACAGCTACAATTACAGCAATACAGCAAGGTTCACAAAAATTAAAAGAAGAAAATTTAAACTGGTATATGAAAAATGTAGTGCCTAGAATACCTGCGGAGTTTAGAACGGAAGAACAACAGAGATTTTTTAACAGGTATATAGCAACGCCTACAGTAACGCCCACCACGAGTATTGTACCAAGGTAAAAACTGTCAGGTTAGTTATTATTATTGACAGTACGGCAGTAATATAAAAAGGGATATACCATTTAAGACGGTGAAATATAATAGCAGTAAATAACAAGGAGGATAGAATGAGTGCAGAGAAATCAGTTAGACCCATTATGACGAAGAACACTAAAACGCTGATGAAAACTAGGTGTCTCATTTTTATCACTCCTTTCAAATTAAGTATAGCACAGGAGGTGTAAAATGTCAAATGATTTAAGAGATGAAAAGGGTAGAACCAGAAATAAATATCCTGAGAGCTTAGTATTAAAGGCAAGAGGGTTATATATGTTAGGTACAATGAGAGATAAAGAGATATGTGAAAAGTGTGGAGTACCAATTCAAACCCTTGATTTTTGGAAACAGAAAGGTAAATGGGTAGAAACTAAAGACAAGATATATGACGAATCAGTTAAAAAACAGAACAAGAAAGTGCAGAAGTGTTTTCTTGATGATGAGAAGGCTTTGGATTTAGAGATAGACCGTAGAGCTGAGTATATCAAAGGAAGAAGGTCAAGACAACCCGAACAAGATGTAAGGATAATGGAAACTTTAAACAAAATTAAGCGTTTAAACAAGGGTGAAAGTACAGAAAATGCTAAGATTACAATAACCGACCTCAACAATGCTGATAAAGAAGAGGGAAAAGAGGAGAAGAAAGATGAATAAAAAAGACTTAGACGCTTTCAGAAAACGCATAGAAGAAAAACAAGATAAGGTATTAAAAATTCTTACAGGTAATGGCGATGTAGGTCTTTGTGAAAAACAGAGACAGACAGACCGCAGATTGGGGAGAGGAAAAATATGGTTAATAGGATTAACGTTATTGGTATTACTTATAGCTGCTGCAAGTGGAATAACTTTAAAACAGATATTTAATGTAATAGAGTTGGTGGGGTAATGGCTGATTTTGGCAACGCATTTAGTATTATCCTTGACTTTGAGGGTGGATATTCAGACCACCCACTAGACAAAGGCGGTAAAACTAAATACGGGATTACTGAAAAGGTGGCTAGAGAATACGGTTACGCTAACGGCATTAAAGATATGCCATTGAGACTTGCCAAAGAGATATATAAGGTTCAGTATTGGGAAAGCATAAACTTGCATAAACTTAAAAATAATGATGTGGCAGTAGAGGTGTTTGACATAGCTGTTAATATGGGCATAGGTACTGCAGGCAGAATACTCCAAAGGTCTTTAAACCTAGTTAATAAGAAAAGAGACAAATTAAAGGTAGACGGCATTGTGGGTACAAAAACGATTGCAGTTACCAACGAAGTCAAGGGATTAAAGGTAATTAGTTTGGTAAAATGTATCAACGGAGAACAATATATAAAATATAAAAAGATAGTAAAAAATAATCCTGCTATGAAAGTATTTTTTAATGGTTGGGTGAAAAGAACATAAAAAGGGCGTGTTTGCTATGGATGAAGAAGAATATTATCCTGATATGAATAGTGATTATGACCCTACAAATATAGAACCTGATATAGATTTAGACACTGGATTATAAACGAAAGGAGGTAAAGATATGAGAAAATTTTGGATGACAATAGTTATGGGTAGTTTTTCACTTATAGGACTTGCAGTAGTAGGATTTCTTTTTAAAGGTTCGGATAGTACAGTAGCAACACAGATTTACCTTATATATTGTTTGTCAGTATCGGGTGGTTTGCTAACATTTGTTACAGGCAACACAATAGTACATTTGAAAGGAAAAAAAGAATGAAAAAGATATTAGCTTTAATCAAAGGTAAGTGGCAGAGTATAGCTATAGGTGCAGGTGTTATTATTATAGTAGGCTTGATTGCTAAAATAAGTGGCGACAAGGTTATTATAACTGCCTATGAAAATCAAGATGAACAGACAAAAGCAATTGAAATAGAGAATAAAAATCTTAAAAAAGTAATAAAAGCTGCTTCTAAGGTAGTAGAAAAATTTAAGGTTTTAGCTAATAAAGAGTGTGATTGTGAACCTAAATTAGTAGAACGTATTACATATATACGACCAGAGGAAACAATACACGATACGGGCAGATTAGAAAAGAAAGAAGAAAGTAAAAGTAAGACAGTGTTACCTAAGCAAAGTAAACCGTTGGGAATACACGTGGGCTATGCTAATATAGAAGAGTGTTTCTATGGCAAGGTAGATTTAACACTTGGTATGTTATCGGTTCATTATTCCTATGACTTTATCTTTGACGGTAGAAACCACTCAAGATTTGGATTAGGATTTAAATTTTTACTATAAACATATAGAGGACACATAAGCCCCTGATAGCCCAATAGGCGATAAACCTTAGAATGTCGGGGCAGTGTCCTCTATAATCTAATTAGACACCTGTATAATCATTTAGACGCTTGTATAATAGTCTATATCTTATCATTTAAAACGTTTAAATAGCTTGCTGTAGCCCATATTATAACGTTACCATACAAAGCTTAAACCACTGTTTGTAGAGTAACCGTATAAATTGTATACACTTATAAACAAGTGTTGTTAACCAACTATTAAGGAATCCTTAATAGTTGGTTAATGTTAGACCAGACTAACACTATACACTTATAAGTGCATAAAAATAATTTTATTTAGGGGTTGACAGATAAACTTTTTTATGGCATACTTATCTTGAAAGATAAAACACTTGAAAGGGTTGGTGAAACGGATGACGAAAATTAAAAAACAAAAAAAACTAAAGGGCGGGAGTAGTGTATGCAATTCTTCCAAGAAAAATCATTCACGCCAACCCACTCCCGCCCAACTTAAATACCTAATTAAACAAAATAAGTTAGACAGATTAAACAATGCATTTAAAAATAGGTTAAACAAGGATATTTTTATTTTTAGAAATAAATTTAATTATATTTTTGATAAGGCATTATTGATTAAAGCAATTAAAAAAAATATAAAAATAAGATATTATCCACATATAATTCCTGTTTTACAAAATTGGAGAGAATATGGAGTGATAAAAAAGAAGTATAAACATTATTCACTACACAGATTATTATACGAGAGCCATATAAACCGAAAATTAAAGAAAACAGAAATTATACACCACATAGACGGCAATAAATATAACAATAACATTGATAATTTACAATTATTAACTCAGGGAGAACATAATTTTATTCACGCAGAAATGAGAAAAAAAGAGAGGTTATCAGCATGAAACAAATAAATAAGGAGGTCAACCAATGAGAGAATGTGAGAGAGACTGGATAACACGTAGCATGAGGCAAAAGTTAATTAAAAAAATAGCCAAGTTTTTTGGTACGGGAGGGCAGTAATGGAACTGGAATTTAATGTAATTTGTAACAAGTGTGGTGGTAGTATAGAGATAGCAAGAGAAGAGAGTGTATATGCGTTGGCTTTTTTTGTAGAGCCGTGTGAGAAGTGTTTAGGAGACGAATATACAAAGGCGTTGAATGAATATAAGGTAAAGGAGACAGAATAAAATGGATATAAAAGAGATTACAGAAACTATTGAAGAGGTAGAATGTGGAAAAATATTATGCAATATAATGTCATCTGAAATGAGTAATAAAAATCATTGTTACGGAGACCCTGAGTGTCCTGTAATGAATTTTGTTGATAGATTACATACAGCTTTTGAAAAGAAAACAGCGGAGGTAAAAAAATGACACTAGCAGAGAAACTAATTGAAATTCGCAAGGAAGTTGATTACCTACAGAAAGACACAAAGGGATTTAACTGTAAGTATGTCAAGGGCAGTTCAATACTATATAAGATTAAGGGAAAAATGAATGAACACAAGGTATTGCTTATCCCCTCTTGTCGCAACCCTAAGTATGAATATTTAAATGAAGTAAAAGAAACTATTAACACTGGTGGAGCGAGGGTAATAGAAACAAAGCTAAAAAAAGTCTTAGTACAAACAGATATGTCTTTCACGTGGGTTAATGCAGAGAACAAGGATGACAGCATGGAAGTATCGTGGGCAGGGTTTGGTATGCAAGATGACCCCTCGAGAGCTTTCGGGTCAATGTTGACGTATTCAGAGAGGTATTTTTTGCTGAAATTTTTTAACATAGCCACAGATGAGGATGACCCTGACAAATGGGAGAAGGACAACAAGGCAGATAAGAAAGGCAAAGAACCCAAACAGACAGACACAGATAAGATAATAGAAAATCTAGGCATACTAATGGATAAGGCAAAAAGAAAGGACAACAAACAGTTTTTTCAGGAAAAGGTAAATGAAGCACTGGAAAGAAGTCATTTGTATAACACGGTAGCAGACATAACCAATACAGATGATTTAAAGGCCATACACAAATATCTACAAGACAAAGTGAGGGAGGAAAAATAATGAATGAATTAAATTGGTTTGCAATAAATTTAGCTCTTGCTACTTTTGTTGGAACCTGCTATGTAATTTGTGGGTTTTTAGGTTTATATACATATAAATTATTGAGTAAATAAAATGACACTACGCTACGTGGCAGACACAGGAGAAAGATTACAGACGGTCTATACTGACAGTAAAGAAGAGTTACGTAGCTTTTTAATTGAGTGGGTGGCTATGGTAGAGATAAAACATCAGATGTCGCCTTTTTTATCGGATGACTGGCTAAAGTATAACGAAGAGAAAGACAGGTGGTTTACTAACTTTATGGGTAAATATTACGATACGTTTAAGGTGGGATTTGTAGACAAGTTTAATGAAGTTAATAAACTCAGTAAAAGATACAAAAATACATCGTAAGCCTCTCGAAGAAGCTCAAATTGACGGTGCGATTGTAATACCCGTTCTTAAAAAGTGTTGTCAAGGCAGACGTGCTAAGTAGACGATACGCAACATAACAACGGAACGGGAAGGACTAATATACTCTTCTAAAGTTGAGTATTTAAACGGTGCTGTCTTACTGTGGGCTGACAGAAAGCAGACGTGCAGAAAAAAATGCCCACTGGACTAATAGGGTGTAACAAAAAACGTGCCGGAAGAATTATGTTTAGTATGCAGAATATATCAAGAGAAGGTATATTAAGCATAAAGGATATAACTAAACGGGAGGTGAAGTATAATGGAAAACACAGAAAAATGGATTGAAGATTTAAACAAGGTAACATCAGAGGTACTGGCTAACAACCAGGTAGACACAAACAACAAGAGTGTAACTGACATAGACACGTACTTTCACAAAGGGATACAAGACACGGCTAGAATATCTAAGCTTTTTGATGAGGCATTAGGGTTAAAAGCAAGTGCAAACGGTGTGTGTGAGAGGCTAAAGCTGATTTATAAGGCAACAGATACAAGGACACGTGATTTAAAAGCAATTCTGTATAATAGGGATAAGTAAATCATATAAACAGCATTTTAGCTATTTTTTAGAAACGCAGTTCAAATAACGGGCAAAATAAATATTAACTTTATACGTGGTTTTTTGTAGACTTGTAAGTGAGAAATAAAGGAGAACAATAATGTTAAAATCTAAAATTCATAGGGAGTGCGGGAACTCAGCTTTTCTATCCTCGATAGCATTGTTGTTCTCCACCCGTACTTCCCTTTTTCTTAGAAGAATAATATAATGGCTAGAGGTCGCATGGGTGATAAGTATAAATACGCTATGTCGGATATATTTGCTAGTGTAGACAATACCACAGAACTGGTTTATAGGGGTATTTTTAACTGGTTAGACATAAATGGCACGTTCTTCGGAAATCCAGTGAAGGTCAAAGGGGTGGTTTTCCCTGCCAAAGAGAGCATGACAGCCGACAATATCCGTCAAAGTCTGAATATTATGTGCAAAAAGGGTGGAATTGTGCGTTATCGGGTGGCAAACGAGGATTATCTGTGGTTTCCCAAGTTTGTCCTATATCAGCCAAGGCTTGAAATTACTAAGGAAAAGGTGGAACACCCCATTACGTCGAAACTTCGTCGAAAGGTCGACGCCGAGTGGGTCGAAAAGCGTCGTCAATATAATGTAACTAAATCTAATTCAAAAGAAGTTAAAGGGCAAGGACGAAAGAATTTTTTAGAGCAGTGGTTGTCTAAAGACAAAGACCCTAAAATAACAATAACAGACAAACGGGAGGTGAGTAAATGAGTAAATTTTGGGATAAAGTATTTAAGTGTAACCATAAAAATAAAGAACCTAATTATTTAGAAAATGTTAATTGTGCAACGCCTTTTTGTAATGGCGATGAAACAAGATGTGCAGATTGTGGAGTATTTATGACTGAATGTGGGTGTGGATATTGTAATGGATTATCTGGTTGGTCAGAACACAGACATAGACAAAAAGAATTTAAAGAAGTAATGGAGAGACACACAAACGAGGCGTTACAGGAGATAAGTAAATAATGGAACAAATAATAGTTTATAAAATAGAACATTTAATATTTGGGGTGATAACAATAATTGTATTAGCTATTTTATTATATATAATAAAATAAATTACAGGAGGTGAGTAAATGAAGTGTGAAGCCTGTCAAAAAGAAACAAAGAATGGAAATAGACACTGTAACAACAGGTGCGGACAGAAAGCGTGGTATATGAGGCAACACGGGATAACGTATGACAATATGCGTAGGGTATGTCCTGTATGTGGGGTAAAGTATGTAGCAAAGCAGAGGAAAAACAAGTCATGCAGTAAGGAACAATGTAGAGTCATAATGAGAAAAGGAATGGCTGAATATATACCGACAAATAAAGACAAGGAAGAAAGGGAGGTGAGGAAATTAAAAGGAAAGATAAGGAGATTAAAGGATGCAAGAAAAATGACAAGCATATATTTTGTAGGAAGGGTGTGTGCGGAATGAGATGTAAAAAGTGTGGACTTGACCCATTAGAAGAGTATTTTAAAGAAAAAAATAAAGTTAAAGCCCTTAAAGAGCAGATAAGCAAGGTGGGGCTATATATTAAAGAACAATGGGGCTATATAGAAATAGCAGAAAAGACAGGTCAAGACGTAGAGACACAAAAAAAATTTAGAAATTTAATAAAAGAAATCAATGAAGAAATAACCCAAATACTAGGGGAAAAGAAAGTAATAATCACACTAGAAGTTTTACAGGCAGATGAAAATGACTACATAAAGAGGACAAAGGTAGGGGACGAGATAGTGGTAGTAGATTTAAAACACGCAACAGTAGACGAAGCATTAAAGAGAATCATACTGGATTTAAGGGATAAGGCGGTGGATAAGCGATGAATATAGAAAAAGCCAAGAAGCTAGAGCCGTTATGGGAGGACAGGGAGTTTAAGGCGGGGGATAAAATATTGGCTAATGAGAATATTTGTTATATTGTAGACGATAAATTTGAAGGTAATAAATATATAATATCAACAAAATTCGGAGAGGGATATATTAACGCAGTTTATAACAGGGGAGATATGGAACACGTAACCCTAATTCCGTCAACGAGAGATATGCTTGAGAAGTTGCCGAAGACAATAAAAAAAGGAGAATACAATCACGGATTTGAAATAGAAACAGGAATATCAGGTGATTGGCGTATTCAATACAGAACAGAAAGATTTATAAAACATAAAAACATAGACGAAGCCCTTGCCGATATGCTGATATACCTGATAGACAATAAATATATTGAGGCGAAATAAGTGAAGGGAATAAAGCGATTGACTTTTAGCTTAGTATTGCAGATAATAAACACGTTACTTTTAATATACCTAGTAATAGCAGTAATAATACTAATAGGTTGTGTAGTGGATTTAGGCAAGAAAAAGTCAGAGGATATGTATGCAAAGTGGGAGATACTAGGAACGCTAAGCGATATAAAGGGTGTGTTATACCCTAAGGATGACCCTGTACTTTTGAGGGGATTGAAAGCAGAGGAGGAGAAAAAATGAAAAACGAAGAATATATA
>SDBT01020764.1_pt1 | contig 10267 bp, 6 predicted proteins | sample 2277101 | NCBI WGS metagenome assembly SDBT01 (sample SAMN10404973, study PRJNA504765) | marine sediment metagenome | isolation source: marine sediment core GS10_PC15, 103 cmbsf | place: Arctic Ocean: Southern Knipovich Ridge | collected 2010
TTGCAAGATGGAGGATTCTCGAATTCACATATCTCTACAATCCGACAAGTTCTTTCTCCACAGTTTTGGCTTGGACAATCACCAGCGTCATCATCGTCACCAGTTCCATTGTCATCGTCCCCAAAACAAATTTCAGGTCCGAGATGTCCGTTATTGAAAGCATCCAAGAAATTGGCTTGACTAATCATGTTCATGCCTAAAGCACTGCCAGGTGTGGTGTCTAAAAGACAAAGTTCTAAATTGATTTTTGATGATCCTAATACAGAAACCACAGCAGCGACTGTGTCATCCTCGCATCGTTCGTCTTTAAGATTGAGTTCAGCAGCAATGAATTGATGAGCCAAGATAAACCAGGCAGATCCTTTTGGTGGAGTATTAAAAATAGTTAACCAAGGAAGACCACAAAGAGTATTTTGTTCAGCAGTGACTCCAGTGCTTTCGCAGATTGGCCAAGTGCAATCTGGATCTGGAGGACATGATCCTTTTCCACTATGATGATTTTTCCAGAACCCCTGTGTATGAGTACATTCCCCACTACAGGTTGGAAGGCTTTGTGCCTTAACTCCAACCAAAACTCCGAGCAACATTACCACGGTGAATATTACAATTAATTTCATGATGATTTTTTCGATTTCTTTTTTGTGTTACTACTATTGCTTCTGCTGATATACCTGACTTCCTACAACAGCAAGATAAATAACGGATCACAACAAAAAGACTTTTTCAAGGTTTTGGTCAGTTGCTGTTTTTCATAAAACAAAAAAAAATGGGTTCTTCTTCCGACGATGGTGATGAATTGGGTGGGACTAGGCACGTGGTTTTATTGGTTTCGGCTGGCATCACGTTTGTGTATGTGATTGGTAGTTTTTTCATTTATGGGTGTTTATGTACCTTCCGTCTGCGCCACCACCAAATGCAACATGTGGTACATAGGAGAGAACGGATCTCTGCCATGTCTTTCTTGTTTATGTTTGCTGTAACACAAGTGACTGGTTTGAATTTAAGTTGGTACGTTTCTGCAGAGTTTGTGGCTCGGCGAATCAGTGAGGCAGCTTTGCTGTCTTGGATCCTGTTATCAGGCTTGGCTCTAATGACTTTATTGGTCTCAGCTTTTTCAAGAACCTACGCTCGCATCCATATGTATTTGGGGATAGTTTTCACAACCTGTGCCACTCTGGGGTTGATTGCCGACGCGGTTGTGTCTGGAAAAGTTGCCATTTTAGATCCCATACTTGGAGCCACTTGTTTGGTGGGCTTATGGACAGTTTTCTATGCAGTACCTATGGCTTTCCATTTAACAATCATGATGACAGGACCCTCGGATCTCAAAGAGGCTTCTTACGAGGTGGCTGTGGGCTTGGGTCACACACCTAACTCCAATTTGTTGATCCAGACTCTAAACAATAACAACATAGTGGAAACAACCTCAGACAACATTATTATGAGTGATGTGGAACCAAGCGGCAGTTACATTATGCAAGAGAATGACGAGAAACAAGAAATTATATATGGCACTGGCGACGACAGTGCCATTGAATTGGAAGATGTGCAATTGTCCGAGTCTGGCCAGGTTGAGGAAACGTAACTTAATGATTTTTCTGAAAGGGAATATTTTTGAATCGCTATATTTTGTCCCTCCTTTGCATTACACTAAAGCTGACGTTGTATTTAAACAATAAAAAGGCGAGAAGGAAAAAATAGTGTAAAAAAAAAGTTAGTAAATAAACACAACATTTTTTTCTGTTTTTTTTTGTTGAAACAGCCTAATGACCACAAAACGTCATTCACATGAAGCACCATCCCAACCGGGACCAACACCAGCATATATGGGCTACGGGAACAACAGCAAACACATAGGTGCGGATGGTGATGAGGAAGATATCACTTTTCTAGACAACACCACAGGTAAATCCCAAAGCCTTTTAGACAAAATTGGATTCTGGGTCTTAACCTTTGTTATTTTGGTGTTCAGCATTGCCTTTGTAATCCTGTTTGCTGTAGTGTTTGGTAGCCTATGGGTTGACCAAGACAAACGAATCACTGACCTAAGGAAGGAACTCTTGCAGGCCATAGCTGACTCAGAAGCAAGGGTATGTGAAAAAATCGAGGCAGTGGCAAATCGCACCACCCGAATAGAAAGAGTATTGGCCGAGGGACCCTTCCAACCCTTGGCTGAGAAAGCTGAACCTGATGGTTATGCCCCATTGGACGGGGAGGCCATAGTACCCGACGAACATTTACCAGCAAAACTGTTGAATGCCATGTTTCTGGGGAATGCTGGAGGAGGCTGTTGGGATCCAAGGACTAATGTTCCATTGCTCAAGAGTAACCAGGCGTGCACCGTCGGGGAATTTTATATCAGCAACAATACGGGCACTTCGATTTTGGATAGCTTTGGTGGTGTTAATGATCCTTGGCAACTCGGAGATGGGTTGGTGTGCACTGGGGACATTGGTTGGAAACGAATACGAGACATTCCCCGTGTAAAGACTTGGAATGGGTTAACTGGAGATATCTTGGCCTTTTTAGGTTCTTTGATCAATGTGGATGAAACTGGAGCGAATACTGGAGACGCCTTGGTCTTGTTCTTTGATGACATTTGGAGACCTGCTGAATGTTGTGCCGCCGCAGTTGGTCATCAACCAGGATTTCTTGCCGGATTCGTTGGCAGACAACAAGCACCATTGAATACACTGTTTCGGGGACAAACCGTGTTGGACCAACGCTGGACATCAGTTTCGTTTAGGCCCACTGGACTATTCCCATTCACGGGATTTGGGGGTCCCAACAGTGACGGAGCACGGTGGGATGGAACTGATCCAAACTTTTTTTTCCAAGGACCCAATGTTTTAGTTCCTCCTTTCTTGGGTACGGTTGCAATCTATACCGTCCCAAAGACTGGATGGTATCATATGCAATCTAGAATTCGAATCGACCCAACCTCAAGCGTCTTTTTTTCTGGCATGCGCTTGTTTCGTTCCAATGTAGGACAGGAAACAATATATACAAAGACTTCTGTAAGTGAGGTTGGACTGACCGGCTTTCCTGGAGATGATGAGGGCGACATAATGGAGAACGGTATATTGTCATTGGATGGCACATTTGCTTTCTGCGAGGGAGAAGAACTTCAAATTCAATATTATGAATTCAGGGACGACGACGATGAATTCGATTTCGGCACCCGCGTGGAATTCGACTTGGTGGAAGACATGACTGGCCCATACAACGACACTGGTAATGCGGATGGGGAGGACCCTCAGAGTGTTGGAAGATTCCTCCCAAGCGGAGGCATGTTCTGGAGCATGTGGAAAGTACCGGACATCTTAATGCCGAGGATCACTTCATGCCGTGGATTCACGCTTAAAAAACGTGAGGCAAGGGATCATAATTATGTATATCAAAGCGAGTGGAAAGACCCTGTCTTGACCTACCGCCTGCAAATGCAACAGTGGAAACTGAATACTGCGTTTTACAACCGGCAATGTGGAACCCCTATCAACTGCACTCATTACGAACCTGGGCCTGAACCGGAAATGCCCTCTATCCTCAAACCGCCGTTACCATCACCACCACCACCAGACTCAGGAAAGTAATAATAATGATAAATAAAGTTTAAAATTTTTTTTTATTTTTGGATTTTAAACATGTTTTTTTACGTAGAGTCGCCTGGAGGTTCTGTTATCCAGCGAGAGAAACTGTCGCTAGGAGCACAGATATCAGTCCACATTGCTTCCATGGATGCTGTTTCAATGATGGCTTCCACGATTTGTTGTTGTTGTTGTTGTTCAGAATCTGTCGTTGTATTTTGAGTTTCCTTCTTCAATTCAAGATCAGACATTCTTTCACGCCTTTTTGTTTATGTCAAATTTCTCTGGCTTTTTTTGTTTAGTTTGATTTTGTGATATTATCTTGTGCTGAGATTCATCTATTTTAAGAGAAAGACGAGGAAAAAAACAGATAGTTTTATGGGTTCTAAATTACCACCACCGTCATCAGAACCTTGGGCGTACCAGTTCCCTCCCAGACGTCCTCAACAATACCGTCGCAACAGCAATTGGATCACAGATTATACCTGGAGACCCGGATACATATCTCGTTTGGTAAGCACTTTCTTGGCTGAATTTCTGGGTACCTGGATCACCATTTTTTTTGGAGCCGCCGCAGTAGCCAGCATTCAAGGTCAACCAACTACTCTTACCACAGGAGCTGCCATGGCAAGTCTCTTTGCTGATTTTGCAGCGATTTCTACTTTTACTCCCATCAGCGGTGCTTTTTTCAATCCTGCCGTGGTTTTAGGGTTTTGGCTTTTAAGACGAATTGATGGCGTTGGTTTGCTGGTTTTGTGGATTGCACAAATCTTTGGTTCTTTTGCAGCCGCGGGTTTGTTGACCATGCTCTTGGGAGGCACAAATAGCGGCATAGGGGCTCCAGTGCTCGGTGTGATTTTAGGATCTAAAATCACTGCTTGGTCTGTTTTTGTGTTGGAAATGTTGTTGGCAGCTGCTATTTTCCTAGTCATTCTCTACAATTACAATCTAAACTTCAGTCCATATCCAGCTTTAGTCATTGGTGCTTTTAGTGGTGCCATTGAGTTAGCCGCACGATCTGCAATTTCCATCGGTCCTAATCCTATGCGTTGGTTGGGGCCTGCTGTTGTTTCTGGGATTCTTGCCGATTGGTGGGTCTGGTTTTTGCCTCCCTTCATTGGCGTGGTTTTCTTGGGTGTTCCAGTGTTCCTACTCAATAGCTGGTTGAGAAACATACAAACAGCAGCTCAACGCAGGTACATCAGACGGCGCAAACAACAACAACAAAAAACAATCATAAAAAATCATTTTACATAATATATATTAAAAAAAAAATAAACTTTTTTTTTCTTTTTCATTTTTTGGTTTTTTGTTTTTTCTTTTTAGGTTCGGAGGAACTTTGACTTTTGCTAGTGGTAGTGGCGCTGGTTCCAGAAGAGATTTTTTTGCTTTGAGATTGACTTGTGTTACTTACCGATGTTTTACTTTTACTGGCACCGTTACATCCAGTCTCCTTGGGAGCATATTTTAGGGCTATGATGGCCAAGCGTTCTTCGATACTTGTACCACGAGGTAGATCTTCGGGAAGGCCAAATTCTCGAAAAACAATTTCCCGCATGGCGTCATCATGCATGAACCCTTTGTCTGACATCCAATTCAACATGACCACATCGACTAGGATGGGTTGACGCCATTTAATTTGAAAACGACGTTGAGCTGGTAATACTTGTGACATAAGGCGTCCTACCTTAGTTTGATCTTGTTCTAATTCTTGGCGAGCCACACGAGCAATCATAGAACTGTTCAAAGCCAAACTAGTGCGTTCCAAGGCCATGGTAAACACACGGTTGATCACAGTACGTAACCGGCTTTCTTTTGCATCCCATTTCATTTCTTCTTGTTGACGCTTGATCGTGGCCTGTTGGAAAATGCCGGGTCGACCAGACAGATGGAGTTCGTATTCACGTAAGGTTTCCTGACGTTTGCTATTCTGCCGACGTCCTTTCATGATTTTGGAGACTAACCGATCTGTGTCTTCCCCGCGAAATAGAACATCGTGGGCTGCCTCAAAAAAACGAACCATTCTGTTTCTGGCTTCTTGTACTGTTTTCCGGAGTAAGGCACAGGCATCGGTCTGTGCTGAAGTTAGATTTGCTGAGGCTCCAGGTCGGTTGCTGCCAGCCCCCCGATCTAAATATTGCATGGGCACACCAAACTGTTGAGCCACGATTCGTTGCCACCATTCTGAACGTTGGGTGATATTTGTTTCTCGTTGAGCCATGGCTGGAGATGCGGTAGTCATACCAGAAGGTGCAAAAAATACATTTCCTTGTTCCCAATTTTGATATCGAATGATCTGAGCACCCACCAACTGACTATCAACTCCTGGACGCCTAGAACCGCCACCAGACATTTCCCTCATACGTCGAAGTTGTTTTTGTAAACGAGTCGTGAATTCAGAATCATTCCGAGATGCCATTTGGTGTTGCATAGTGGCCGGACCAGACACTGATAAAGCATCTTGAAAAATTGCCAATTCGGTTTCTTGGTCCATGGTGGCTTGTCCCGAATTATTGTGTGGTCGGACCAAAATCAAAGAAGGACGAGAGTTGGTGTGGCTAGCATCCATGTCATTTTTCCAAAGTTCTTTCATGTTGAGTTGAGTTGGCAACAAACGATACACTAAAGAACGAAATGGAGTTGGAGAATTTGGGACTGGGGTTTTTCCAGACCACACGTACACGTGTAAACCAGGAGTTGGGGCTACGTCGCGTCCAAAAACTGAGGTTGGATGGTGTGATCCAGCGTATCGATGCAACTGGAAGCCAACTTCAATCTGACCATCATACGTCATGCGAGCCAGAAAATGGCCAGCATCTGTGCTTGGAATAATAAATCGTCTTACCTTCTTTGGGCTATTGCCGCCACTACCCCCAGCCCCAGAAATACCAGCTTCAGAAGTTGCTTCTGGTACAACTTCGGCGACTGCCCCAGATTCAGTTTTCTCTGATGATTTTCCTTTTTGATTTTTTGGATCTGCCACATGACCTTGTCCAGGGCGCATCACAGGACACATGCCATATTTGTAATAAAAATCTAAAGCTTTCTTCATGGTGTGTTCTACCCATTCCTCTGTATCCGCATCGAAATCCTGTGGTTCTTTGCTTTTTTCATGCATGACATAGGTCATGCCTCCATGGAAGGCTTCCCTTTTAATGATATCTGTGGCAATGCCAATCATCAAATCAGTGCCGAAATTATACACATCATCAATTTTCTTGGTGATGGTTGGACTCAAGACAGTCCAACCTTCTCGAGACGAACCTCCTAAAGTGGCTGTTCCGTTCATTTTTAATTTTTTTTTTTATTGTTTACAAAAATAATAAACAAAAGTGCAGGGAGATTTGTTTGTTTCACTGTCGTTGCTGCTGTTATATTCAATTGGTAAGAGGGAAATGTTTATGCATTGGTTAATTTTAAAACAAGTTTCTTAAGTCCAATATGCCCCAGAATTCGTAACAGATCGCTTAAGTTCATTGCCGAAGTAGTAGCAGTGGAGCTGGATGGCACATCCTCATCGAATCGATTTGATGAAACTGGGTCTAGCCTTGCGTTTCGAATGATTTCAGCTGCCCATTCAATCACAGCTGAGGGGAGATTGCCGGCTACGGTTAGTTGGCTGTTGATGGGATTCCAGACTGAGAATCCACTCAGTGTTCGTATGATGATAACACGGGCTTCCGTTTTGCTTCGAAGCAAGGCATCTGTGATATTCTGGGGAGACACTCCAAGATCTCGGATTAGAAAAAAATTAAATTGGAGGCTTTGGTTGGTTTCTTGAAACAACTGATCCAAACAACGAATCAGGAGTTCTCGGCGAGCCGACACATGATCTGGGGGAGTATCCCGATCGCGAATATCCACATCATGGGGTCGATTGTTGTTATTGTCTGTTCTATTGACAACAAAGGCTGACAGAGTGTTTTGAATCACGTCTCGCAGGGCTGGAGTCATAAATTGAGAATCGTATTTGCGAGAATCGTTGGGTCGCAGTTTGCTTACAATATTGCGGGGATTACAATTGAAGTTTGGGAATTTATGCTCAAACACCTCGATTTCCCCCACCCGCACTAAGGAGGACATAACATTTTTTCGAAATAGTTTTGCCACAAATTGTCCTCGAGCCTCGCTTGTGAATAGTTGCATCCAAGTCGCCATGATTTTCCAAACCAGGACCCGTTGACCAACGTCAGTCCAAACGGAAGATTGAACACACGTTTTGGCCTTGGCCACCAACCTTTGATGCATCATTATGTCTCTTTCCATGGGTATGAAAATACCCATCATTCTATGCAAAAAAGCCATATTTGGAAGACGCCGTTGGTCTGAACTGACAGTGTCATCATCAGCAGAGATCTCATCGTATAATCCAACCTGATCTAAGGTTTTTGCTGAAGCTGGAAAAGAATTCAACATTACGAATCGAGCCTTTAGAACGGTCACATATTTTTCCAAACCTGGAAAATAAAAAAGATTGGAACGCCACCGCATTGACAGGGCTCGTGTGGCCATAACTAAATCGCTTTGACAATAAGCCAAGACTGGAATTTCGTCGGAAACCACCATTAAATCAGGAAAACATTCTAATTGGGCTCTACCAAGGGCATCTTTGGCAGTCAGTCGACCAATTGGAATAAACCAATCTAAAAAAGCTTTCACGGCCACCAATCGTAAGTAAAGAATCCAGAGACAGGTTCGGACCAACCGGTATGCTTCAGCCACTCCAGCATTTTCTACGGCTCCAGCTTCTTGACTTGCTGTTTCAAGTTTCGTATCATCATAACATAGAGGTTTAATCCTTTTCAGGATTTTGTTTACCGAATTCCAATCAACTATGTTTTGACGTTCCGAAGTTAGCCTTAACTCTTGGTACAGTTCATTCCAATCGTGGAGATTGGTGGGTTGCTGACGTTGAGCCTGACTTTGAGCCAACCCAGCAATTTTAGCAAGGCTTGCTTCACATATTTCAGTCAAGACCCGGATCACATGAATGGCATGTCGAGGCACTGCCAATGGGAAAACTCTGGCAGCTGCCATCTTACACCATTTCTGACGCAGATTCAAATTCACCAAATATTTATCTATATTCAAAGGGCGCATGTGAGGATCTGGCGCATATCGGAGTTTCTCTGGTTGAGCACGGGGGTGGCTAGTGGCTAATTTTCTTTTTGCCGATCCAACTTCATCTAAGGATTCAAACCACCGATTCACATGTGCATCTTCTTCAGGAGCTGGTTGCATGCTCAAGGGGCCTCGATGAAATTCCAGTTTTTTTTTGTTTTCTGTCTTGGGTTCAAGTTTAAAGCTCCGAGTCATATACTTGTACCCGAGGTACCATCTGAAAAAAGAAGGAAGAAACTCTAGTGTCTCCTGCTACAACCCAAAAAAATATGTTAGCCACCAGACGCAAGCATGGTTCTATGGGACGTATGTTTTCTGCTTCCGTTGTGGCTCGAAGCATGGCAGCCCGTGTGAATTTGCCCGTACCATCATCAGCCTCATCCTCATCATCTTCTGAATCTTGTTATTCTTCTGCCGGTGAATCTGAGGCATGGGAATCTTCTCGGGCCGAAGTGGCTCAACGGATAGCACCTCCACAAAGAATGGGAAATATCACATCATCGAATGGTTTAGTATTGCCATGGGCAAATGGTGCAGGTTTCAGCATCGTCACCACTAGCTCAACTAGAATTCCAGCAATAACACCACAACATCAATCAACTACCACTACTACTACTACTACTAGTACCGTACCCCCAGCTCCACCCAAACCAACTCCAGGGCAAAAGAAGAAAAAAAAACGCCCTGGCTTACCAGTATCTTTAAATGCAATTGCTGAAGATTTCTGCCGAGGCATGAATCCTGTAGGATTTGTTGTTCAAAATACTCCAGCTAATGTTGGTGTTGGCACAACACAACCACTACCACCACCTAGAGGAAACGGATATGAAAGAGCTCAAGTTCAAGCCATGTTGATTGAACAAAGAACGAATTCTCCATCCTCTCTTTCTTCTTCTTCCTCTGTGTCATCATCATCATCATCATCATCATCTTCAACAGAAGGTGAGGATCTGAACTCATCTGGAAAACGAAATCGAATTCCTTCTAAAAAAAAAACTTCCAACAAAAGAAGAAAAACGTCTGCCTCTTCCCATTCCTCTTCACGAAGCAACAGAAGTAGTGCCGGCAATCCATCCAGCAATGAGGATATTGCAGAAGATGAATTTTTTCGGAGGGAAGGTAGCGACAGCAGTGGCAGTAGCAGTGATGATGATGGAAGGGAATCAGATTCGCGACCTAATTTATACCGTGCTCGTCGTCGTCGTCGGCGTGGAAGAAATACTCCTCCAGCTGAACCAGCTGAACCACTACCATCCTCATTAGTTCCTTCAGTCAATCTTTGTTTTGGATGCATGTGGGGTCATCGACAATTCGATCGTGTGGCTTCCACTAAATTAAATCGTTTGGCTGAAATCTTTGATGGTCATTTTCTGACTTCAGAACCCAGAGAACTGGCTCATTTGATACATCTATACTATCAGGCTGAGATTTATTTGCCAGGCAGCAAAGGAGGCAAACGATTTCCAGAATGGACTGAGGATCAAATTTTAATTCATATTGAAGAACATATTTTGGAACCTCGTGTGTTTGTGGCTAAAAGCATTCGTAAGTGTATAAAA
>SDBT01020765.1_pt1 | contig 10266 bp, 5 predicted proteins | sample 2277101 | NCBI WGS metagenome assembly SDBT01 (sample SAMN10404973, study PRJNA504765) | marine sediment metagenome | isolation source: marine sediment core GS10_PC15, 103 cmbsf | place: Arctic Ocean: Southern Knipovich Ridge | collected 2010
GGAGGTGTTGGCAAGGCGCACAACCTCAGCAAGGACTTGGTTCGCTCCCGTATGATCGATAGCGAATTGTGATTGTTGTCGCCCGTTGTGAGTGAACACGAAGGTGTCCGACCCTAGAGCGTTTGTTGATTCGTCACCGTTCTTGAGCAGCTTCAGCGTTACAGCGGCGTTGAGGGTGTCGGCGTCGATGGTGAATCCTTTGACGTACTTCTCTAGGTTCGAGCCGAGGTTGTCCCAGGCGAACGGGTCTGTAAGTACGACCGGTTGAGCTTCCCACAGCCAACGCCAGTCTCGCAGTTTAGCTGCCACGAGGATAGAGGTGAAGCGCATATGAGTACCGCGTACGGGAGAGGAGAAGGAGATCTTGACAGGCTTCATACCGTTAGTGTTGATCGTGAAGGGTGAACCTTCGGATGTTCGTTCTACCCCGTCGACGAAGACCGCGATGGCTTTGTTTACGTTGCCGGTGTCGCATTCCAGGTACAGCCCGGTGATCCACTTGTCCTCCATCGAACCGTCGTCCTCGAAGTACGAGTCCCAAAGGAGTTCGGCTTCTTGATCGATCTGGTAGGCGATACCAATTTCGTGGATCGCGCACTCGACCGATGAGGTGTTGTTGATGCCGGTGAAGTTGAGCGAGATGGACCGCGCGATTTTGTCTTTGCCGAGCGTGATCTTGAATCGTTTGCGTGCGGACGTACCCACGAGGTTTTGTGACGACTCGGAAGAAAGTTCGTCGTTCAGGTGGGCTGTGACCACTACCGTTTCGCCGGTCGGGATGAGCGCTTCCACGTAGATGTCGCCGTATACTTTTTGCTTCGCGGGTTGTCCTTGATCGAGCGCACCCGTTCTAAACGAGCCGTCGATGGCTGTACCGTGATCGTCGAAGGCTCCGCCGTTGTGGAGGATGAATCCGTCGTTAGTTCCGAACAGCAACCTTCGGGTGTTGTTTTCGTCGTACGCCATTCGCACAGGATCAGCGTGTGTGAAGTGTTCCCAACGTTCAAATTCGTGGTGCCATCGGATAATCGCTCGGTCACCGGCGAGGTTTTTGTACATGAAGTAGAGGTACGGAGACCGCCATTCTAGTCGCATCTCATCCTCGTTAGCACCAGCCAAGTCCACTCCGGAGATACCGTTAATGGTTTGTCCTTCGAACATGGGTCGGATCATTGAGGCTGTGGTGATTGAGCGGGATGGTCCGCCTGTCGTTTCGTAGATCCCGTCCTTTGCGAGGAACCAGATCTTCGGTCCAACCGCGAGCGCCCAACGGAACTGTAGTCCTCTACCCGCAGGCGTAGGCCAGGATACGAACTGTCCACGACCGGTGGGGTCAGGATCGATTCGGAACAGATCTTCTCGGGAGAAGACGTACGAGTGGGTGTTGTACAGGAACCCATTTTGGAGAGGTTCGCCACCGTGAGTAACGGGGAGTTGATTGAACGGAGACCAGTGATCGGGTTGTCCAGGCTTGCACCAATAGAGAGACCCAGCGTCCACGAGGTTTGAGTTCTTGTGTCCCCGGATGCCGAAGATGGTTGAACCTTGATACGGTCCCCACTGGATTTGCGGAGGCCCACCGTCTTCGAGGATCTCGATGAACTTGCCAGTTGTATCGTCCACTTCTCCGGAAGTTTGGAACTGATCTAAAGCGAACACGCCTTCAAGTCCTGAGTCGATGTTGATTCCACCCGCGATAATTTGACGAGTCGATTCAATTGATCCAAGAGATCGTACATCAGGGAGGTGGCGAGCCGGAGACAAGAAGCCGCTTGTAGCGTCCCAGTCGTCCAGTTGTGCGCCCCAGATCCAAACCTTGTTGCCGGAGGAGATGACCTTCAGTTCGACTTCAGTGATTCCAGTGGAGCAGGTCATGACAAAGCGTTCCCATACTCCCTGAACGCCTTCGTCCCGGTCGTAGTTGGGTCGGGCTAGAGTGATGTCGAGGTCAGAGTCAACGTCGTTCGCCATAGAGATGTGCGGTCCTGCACCTCCACCGGTCGTGGCACGTTTCAGTTCGAGAGCAATGATCCCCATTCCAGCCGAGCCGGTTTGAGTGTAGTTCACGGTCGTATCGTTGTCGTTTCGAAATTCTACAAGCGCCCCATTAAATTGACTCCCGGTCGCCTCATTGACAATAAACGAGAACCCGGAGCCTGCCACATATGGGCCATCCACACTAGGGTTGGCAGGAATACAGAATCCGATTGTGGCGTTGTTGGCAGAACCGAATGCGCTCAAAGTCGCTTCGATGGAAGTCGCTGAAGCACTTGCGGCTGTGGCATCTTGTACAATCGCGTCCGCGCCGTTTGCGCCGCCGGTGTCGACGTTGTCCAGTTCAATAATAGCCCATGATCCTCGGGCCTGAGAAACTGATGAAGTAAATGCGACTGTGCCCGACCCAGGAGAACTTCCGGTGTTTGTTCGGAATACAGTGACCCGCGCGTGGTTTCCGCCTCCCGCATCGTCACGCTCTACAGTCTGCACTTGAACCCAAGTCAAACTCAAACCCGCGCAGGTAGGGACCACCGGAGTTCCTGCCGCCTTGCGGTGATTGATTACAGCCAGGACAATTTTGTTGGCTCCCGGAGTGATCGAAGCGGTGGTGTAAACTGTGCGATCAGTCTCGTCCCAACCAGAGGTGTGTACGGTAGTTGAGATAGCCGGGACGACGTCGCTAATAAATTTAGCCTTGACGTAAATGGAGAAGTAAGTTTCCTTGCCAGGGTCGGACACCGTTTGCTTAACGCTGCCGTCCGCTGAGGTTGCGTGTAGGAGGTCCGCAGTGTCCGCTCCTTTGGGAGAGGTCTTGACGTTGGCCTTAACGGTCGCGTTGGTCTTAGTCCAGGTTGAGGAGGTAAATCTCTCAGAGAACTTCAAGAGTTGAGTAACTTCCACTGGGATAGGCAGCGGAGGATAATTGTCCAGACTCAAGGTGCGGTTTGACAACACGTCGAGATCGGACTTGCCGTCCACATAGGTCGTAGTCGTCGCGCCAGGGTTGTTAATCGTGTCGACTAGGTGCCAATCTTGAGACACTCCTCCCCGTCGATACAATCGTAACTTGTCGCAGATCGTAGTGGCGATGCCGGTCAGAGTCAGTGTCACGATTTGGTGAACGACTTCGATTCCTTCGGGCATGGTTGGAGACGGATTGGACTCTACGCCGGTTGTAGATTCGTAGTAAGTGTAGCGCCAGTCGTAGGGAGCGCCACCCAGCTTGGAGTTGAGTTCTGAGTCGGACGCCACCATCGTAATTTCAGCGAAGGAGATCCGGTCGCCGATGGGGAAGGCTCCAGCCGCAGCGTTGTCGTTGTACTGTGCGCCGATACTCATGCCGGTGATGTTTGACCAATCTTTCGTCGAGTTGGAACCCGAGCGGAAGAAGGAAGTCTTTGGTCGAGTGAACACGAACCATTCGTCGGACGCGACTTTGAGGTCGAGGTCGCCCTGGTAGTTTGCGAGGAAGTCTTCGAAGCCAGCTTGCTCGTTCTCCCCCCATTTATCGAGGATTTGGTTAGTAGATCTCAGTCCGCCGCGATGCGAGCCGTGAGATTCAGCCCAGGAGTGATGGCCCAGACCTCGCAGGAACTCTTTGTAGCGTTCGTATTCAGCGTGGAGTCGATCAGTGTCAGACTCAGCTTGTTGGCTTTCGGTTAGTTGATCTTCGGCTAGGTCTCCCGATACGGACAGCGTAGCCGGGGTGATGTCGGAGTAGAACGCGTTCTTTGAAAAGTTGATGAGTGAGCCGCCGGAAGATGCTCCTGAGAAAGCCGCCCCGTTTAGATCGAAGGTAGTTGTCGACACTACAGTGATGAAGAAGTAGCCGTTCGCGGTTGTGCCGGAACCTTCTGTAGCGCCAGTGATCCCCACAGCATCCCCGGTTGAATAACCGTGGGCTGCGGACGTGGCTACTCGGGTAATCGCCGAGCCGTTGTTGGTCAGGGTCGAGACAGCGATGGGAGTTTCCATCGAGAAGGTGAACCGGATGAAGTTGATCGACGCAAGGTTAGACATCTTCACAAAGGCTTCTACGCGGGAGTTGGCAGAGAAGTCCTCGTCGAGATCGAGGGTCGAGGAAAATTCGTGTACGGCTGCAGCGGTTTGAGTAGTGTCGGCCACGCCCGCTGTTTGCAGAGACAGTTGGACGATTTCAATTCCAGCCCCACCTTCAGCGATGGCTGTAGGCTTTTGAGCAAGGATAGTATTGGTGGTTCCAGTGATGATGTAATCCGCTCCACCGTCTGAGAACCATTCGCCCGCAGGAGTTCCGTCGGAAGAGTAGATCGTTGTGGGCGTTACAGGGGTGATAGCGGGAGTGATAATCCCCACGTATTCGTTGTTCGTACCGTGGCGATTCGGCCGGGGGATACCCACCTTGACATCCGTCCCAGTAACGTTGATGCGCCGAGACTGTTGATCGTCCGAGACGTAGATCCATGTAGCTTGATCGAGTAGAGGGTGCCATGCCAGCATTGAGAACGGGTTGACCCCGAAGCCAGAGTCGACTTCTGTGAACGAAGAGGTACCGTGGAACAAGTGACCGGAGGCGTCCGCAGACCGGTGAGTCCCCACGATGAGCGTAGTGGTATTGGACTCAGAGTCGACCAAGTTTCTAATTGAATGTACTTCGTCTGCCATTAGATAGCCTTAATTTCGATAGCGACACCGCCGAGGTCGACGGCCCCTTCTGATCGGGTACAGTCAACCGTTGTGTCTTGAGCGTTTTTCCATTCCGCGAGGACCGTCGCAGAAGGCATCGAGCCGTTTGCAAAGCCGGACCCTGGAACCATCGTACCGGACTGCTCGGCGTCTGAAAACGCGCCGTACGCAGCGTTAATCCCCGAGGAGAATGTGTTCAAGGTAACGAGACCCGTCGACGCAGAATCCGACGCGAACGTACCGGTTTGCACAATCGCACCCGAGCCGTTGGTTCCGGTAGTGTTCACGTTAGAGAACTCCCAACATTGCATCAATCCAGTGTCAGCGGTGGTGGAGTAATTGTAAGTGATGTTCGCGGAGGCCGCACCCGAGGTGACTAACTTCCGGAAGATCCCGATACACGCGTTGGTTGAGGAAATGGTTTTGAACTGAATCTCGACCACTTTGACCCACGTTCCGGGTCCGCCAGTGACAGTTGTTGCAGTAATAGGTCCAGCTGAACCGTTCGGGTTTGAGATGCCGAAAACTGCACACAAGTACAGCTTGTTGACATCAAAGAAAACGTTCCCTCCACCAGAGGTGTAGACTGCGCTGGGCGAGCCGTCGCCGTGATTCTTGACGTCGACTGCCGTGATGACGGGAGTGCCTGTTGAAAACGCCAGAGCGTTGACGAGCGCGGTTCCAGGTCGCGGAGTGATCGTACCTTCTTGGAGAGACTTCACGTCCTCCATTCGCGAATAGTGTTCCGCGTCGACTTGTTCGATAGGGTGGATCAGGTCCAGACCTTTGTTGTTGAGTTGGACAACTTCGTGTTGCCACGGATTCTTAGCTGGCATCGGTTAGTTTTTGGTCCGTGTCGGCGTCGCCGCCTTGGTATCGTTCGTAAATTGTCGCGAGGTCGGCCTGCAGCTGAGAGTCTTTCGCGGCGGAGGTAAATTGTTGTAGCAGCTTAAAGCCCGCTTGGAACTCGGCTCCGCCCTGCTTGAAAGTAGCAAGGTGGTGAGCGTAGTCGAGGATTGCTTCCACGTCCGAGTGAGGGAAGTTAGGGAAAGTACCGTCGGTCGCAGGCACCACGAAGCTCGTGAGACCGTCTACGTCGAGGGTGTTTGATCCGGCAACGTCAGCGGGGTGAACCGCCACTTTCGTGAGACCCACCGGCATCCATTCAGTCGGGGTGGAATCATCTACTTGCCATCCGTCGGCACCCATATCCATTGAGTCGAGTGTCTCGAAATCGAGTGGTACACCACCGAACTCTGCACGTTGGTGCATTTGATTCCGAAGAACAGATCGAGCAATAGCGATGCCTTCTTGGTATCGGGCTTCGCAATACTCAGCTTTTTGAGGGTCATTGGCTTGTCCTTCCTTAGCAAAGAGATCAGCCATCGCACCGTATTTGATATACGGAGTGAAATCGTTCACGATGTCCAGCGCCGTACCGTCAGGAGTCTGAGGCAGTTGAGCAGGACGTTTGGTGTAAAGGATGTCAATCGTTCCCGCTGCGGAAGGAGCCGGGAGGATTTCGATTTTCAGTTGAGGCCTACCCGCTCGCACGTACGCTTCAGGTTCCTGAGACGCCGCACTCGTTGTCCACGTAGGCAACAGCCTATCGTAAGTAAGCGTAGAGTCTTCTCGGAGACCGTGAGAGTTCCCCGAAGCATCCAGCCATGCTACGCGATGAACCTCTAGGAGCGAGGTGGACACGGAACTCCCGAGGTCGTATTGAGATTGGTCGTTAACCGAGGAGAATGGCGTTTCACGGTTGAGAATTAACTTGGTCTCAGCGGTGAAGTGAGCCATGCGAACGTTGAGATAATCCACCCACTCGCCGACTGTCCACATATCGGAGTCGAGAGATGCTCCATTATCAGCTGTCTCAAGTGTGTGGTACTGGATTTCGTTGAGGACATTTTGATCCGTGACAGTTTGTAGCCAGAGAGCGGTGTCGTAGAAGATGGTAGAAGCCGTGGTGGACACAGCTGAGGTACCCCGGAAGTGACCGGTGAGTAGGTTCCAGATACGGAACGCTTCAACGAGGTATAGCCCCATTTCTACTTCAGTATAAAAAGAGGCAGCGCCAACTCGTTTGTGGGCAAGAGTTTTCAGCGCGCCCCAGGTGAGGTGCTGATATGCCATAGGGTTTCCAGCCGCCGAAGGTTACTCGGGCAGGCCATTGTCGTCTACTTCAACCGGTTCGTTGTCCAGAGCGGGGTCGTGGTCGAGTGCTTCATGCACTTCAACCGGTTCGTCAGGAGCCGGGATTGGTTCCTCTACGCGGAGAATGAATTGCAGGTTGTCCAGATCCACCGTGAGAGGGGTGTCCTCGTGAATCCCAAGTTCTTCTTTGAACTGAACCAACAGATCGTTCTGAGCGCGCGCTTGGTAGTTGATGAGCGGTTGCTGTTCACCAGCGTGTTGCCGCGCCTGCTCTTCGATCAACAGGGTTTGAGAGTTAGTGAATTTCCAGACTTGTGTTTTGTCGTTTGCCATATAAAACCTCCACGTTTGATAGTATCACATCTGGAGCGGAATGTCAAGCGCCAATGATGGCTTGGTCTCGAATGTCGATGTCTAGTTCTTGCTTGACACGAGTTTGGTACTGAGCGAACGCACCTTCATACGCCGCAGCAGGGGTGATTTTGGTAATGGAATCACCGTCCCATGAGATCACCGTAAAGTCCAGCGCCGGATTGGTAACCTTTTGTCGGTCGCCTACAGACAGCCCAGCCACCGCTGAGGTGGGTAAGATGATCGGAGAGTTTTGCAGTTCGACTCGTTTGGAGCCGAAGATCGTTCGTTGAATTACCATCCTAGCATAATCCCCATGTGTCCAGCCGTGCCAGCTTTCGAGGTTCCCGAGGACGGTTCTTGGACCGCTGCAATTTCGATGGCAATGCCCGCGACTTCAGGGGTTCCAGAGGACCAACTGCAATCTACGCCCGTATCGTTGGTGGCTTTCCACTCAACATAAAGTTCTTCGAGTGATTCAACTTCGAGTTCGTAAAGTTCTGCGAAGCCGGAACCGGCGGAAATAGTTTGGTTTGCGTTAAACCCAAATGCTCCATACGTCGCGTTTTCAGTCTCCCCAAAAGCCGCGAGCGTTACGGAAAAGGGGGATGTGACGGAGTCGTCGTCCCCGGCTACAGATTGTACAATAGCGTCTTCACCGTTGGACCCGGTTGTAAGCACGTTGGCATATTCCGTAATCGCCCACGCACATCGAAGGCGGTCTGATGGAAAGGTCAGGGTCACAGTTCCGGTAGTTGGAGCTACACCCATCGCACGGTAAACGTTCAAGCGCAAAGTTGAAGTGACGACCCCGGAATTGACAAGCACCCACGTAAGACCGTTTCCAGCGACTGTCGGATTTTGCGGACCGGCACCACGATTGTGAATACAAGCTAACAACACCAATGAGTTCCCGGTTGGAGTGATTGAGGCTGTGGTGTAAACTGTGCGATTCACAGCGTCAGCCGCGCCTGTCAGAGAGGCTTGAGTAATGGCTACGACGACGGTGTTGGATCGGATTTCGACGGCGATCATACCGTGAGCCAGACTGTTGCCGGTCCAGGTTACAGACGTATCATTGTCGTCACGCCATTGAGTTTGGCACGCCAAGGCTGAATCTAAATCCGCAATTTCCGCGAATCCCGTTCCAGGCGTGTATGCGCCTTGACTCAAATTAGACGTAGCGCCGAAGGTGGCGTTTGCGGAGTTTTCAAAAGCGGCGAGAGTAATGGACGGAGTGGTGGTTACTGAACTGACTTCGTCTACCGCTTGAACGATAGCTCCGGACCCGTTTAGGCCGGTGGTACTCACGTTGTCAAATTCAGAAATAATCCATGTAGCATTATTTTGTTCTTCAGAATACGTGATAACAACTGTTCCTGAAGAGGGGGCAGCGCCCATTGCTCGAAATAATGTAATTCTGCCGTCGTTGGTGGAAGCAATCAGTTGAGTTCCAATTTGAACCCACGTCAAACCATTTCCCGCGACAGTTGGAATACTAGGATCGCCGCCAATACGTTGAGCCATGACAATCAACAATACCAGTTGATTTGCCGCAGGAGCGATTGAGGCCGTGGTAAAAACGGTAGCCGCACTACCTTCATTAGCTGAAGTCAATGTGTTTTCTGTGATGTTCGCCACGGAAACTCCTTAACTGAAGTTTTGCAGGAAGCCGCCGAAGTAGCGGGTGCCGTCGAAGTAGAGTGTCACGATGTCGATTGAGGCCGAAGCCGCCGTGATGACCGGAGCCGCGCCAGCTTCCCAATCCACGTCTGAAGGCCAAGCAACGGTGTTGGTTCCAGAGCCGTCTTGTACGAAGTGAAGGACCAAACTTGCAGGACCGTCGGGGTCGATGAAGGTGAGCGTGAGGTTCTCGTCGAGCGTAACCTTTTGGTGGTTGCCGTCGCGCCAATCAACGGTTTCAGTCGCACCAACCGTGCCGAGATCTTTCTCGAAGGTTGAGACCGTTCCGCCGCCTGAGACTTGCAGACCGTTCGACCCGCCACCGGTGAGTTTGCCGCCGAGGATGATGTCTCCACCGATGATTTCCTTGAGGATCAAGTCGTCGAGGGTGAAGGTGTCGGACGCTGTGTCGGACGTGGCGCTAAGAACGAAGTCAGCCGTGTCCGCCGTAGTCGCGTGAGACTGGAAGACCACTGATCGGGTACCCGCTGAGGAAATGTCGAGTGTTACGTTCGCAGCCGCGAAAGCGTTAGTGATGACGCAGGTGTTGACTCCCACGTCGGTAACCGCAGACACGGTGTAGGTGAACTTGTACCATCTTGCGTTGGAACCTTCGTTTTCAGATACGCGTTGAGCAGCGGTCTGAGTCAGGGTTCCTGTGCCGCCAGAGTGAGTGTAGGTTGTTGTGCCGCCGATTGTGTCGGACCAATCAACCGCACCCGCCCAGTTTGTCGTCGCGGACATATCGCCGTCGGTCAGCGTTTCCGCGCCGAGGGTACCACCGTCGAAGACTTCAATGTTGCCGATTACTGAGAGGCGTTCGAGAAGTGTTTCGTCTTCGCCGTCTGATCCAACCGCACCAAACCGGACAGCCATAGTCGAGAGAGGCGTAACGAGGTTCGAGTCGCTTAGGGTCAGAAGATTATTGGACGCGTTGGCTCTCCAAGAGAAGGTGTTGGTTACGTTGCTGTATTGCAATTCACCAATGTCTTCATCACCGGAGTCGCCAAAGGCAATCCGCGCAGAACCGTTTGTTCCACCTTGAAGTGAGAGTCGAACAAGATCATTGGTCGATGTAGCAGCCACAACCAGTCCCGTACCCGCATCAGTTTCCGTAGCAATCGAGGACGCGTCTTTTCTAACGAGAATCTTCATCGCGCTGGTGTCAGCGGTGAATAGATCACCACCGTCGGAATCAATGCGAATCAAGAAGGCTTCGGTGCTAGTGATGTCTTGAATAATCTGTCCGTCGAAGGTGGCAATTCCAGTCACTCCAAGAGTCGTGTCCATCACAACAGCGCCTTGAGTCGTTAGGGCTTGGATAGTGGTCGAGCCGGACTTGACGTAGATCGCGTTGTTGGTTGAGGTACCTTCGGACGGGGCGTCGAGAATTGTCAACGTCGCAGCGTTTAC
>SDBT01020766.1_pt1 | contig 10266 bp, 13 predicted proteins | sample 2277101 | NCBI WGS metagenome assembly SDBT01 (sample SAMN10404973, study PRJNA504765) | marine sediment metagenome | isolation source: marine sediment core GS10_PC15, 103 cmbsf | place: Arctic Ocean: Southern Knipovich Ridge | collected 2010
TCAAGCCATTATAATTTTTTTGTGGTAGTAAACAGATTTTTTATTCGCTGTCGTTCAAATTTATCCTTATGCGAAGCATTAGTTTTAAAGGTAAATTCAGTAACAGGAGGTCCCAGTGCCATAGTGTTTCCCATAAGCAACTCTCCCTTAGGAAACGCACTTAAAAATAGTCCGCGTATAAATCCGTAGGTAAAAAGAGAAGCCGCATGAGATTCATCTGAATTTTCATGTAATAAACGTTGAGTTATCAATGACCGTGCTCTATCCGTTCTAACATCAGCTATTGTAAACGAAGCATCCATGGGATCAAAGATATTTTCTATGGTGGCATCAAGCCATTCTTTCATCGTCCATTCGTCAGGTTTTTCATCAATAAACTCTGCAAACAGTCCTCTACCAAAAGCCTCTCCGGTCTGCATAACCGTCTCTACATTTCCATGGGTTTCGAGAAGCTTTCCCAACGCAACATGAAAAGCAGTATCTCTTCGTTTTGAAATCTCTTCAGACATACGTGACGTAGCTGTCCAAACAACATGATCTTGAGATTCTTTCTTTTGAGCAGGTTCTTCCATACGTTCCATTCTCTTTATTCTATGAAGGAGTCTCGCAACACAACAATCTTATCGTTCATCTGTATCAATTTGTTTGAATCCGCTTCTTCTTCAATTAAGATTGTTACAATATGAATGTTTTGAGAGCGAGTTCTACTCATTAAAAGAGAAACAAACTCTCTAATTATCTCAGAATCATTATAAACCATCAGAGCACTTAACGAATCAATAACAACATATTTTTCCACATCGTCTCCCACCCCTCTAAAATTATTCATAACCTCAAGACCTACAATTTCAAGCATCGTAGGACTCTCGATATATGTACAGTTGCTCTGAAGTCCGGAAATACCTGCAGCCCGAGAAATGCAATCAATAAACTTAATATTTCGATGATCAGAAAGCTCACTAAAACTCTTAGAGATATGATCAAACGTATCACTAGCTGTCACAAAGGTCCAGACATTATCTGGGTTACTAAACATAAAGTTAAATAGTGCCTCTAAAAGATCCGTATGTCTGTTCTCAGGAACCTGGATACCAACGGATTGATTGACCTTTATTGCTACTGAGACTCTATCTTTAATTCCTTCAATAATAGCATCTACCATTATATCATCCTCCTATCTCCTCAATAACGATTCAACATCTGACGTTTTTAACAATGGCACAAGTTCTATTCCACGTTCAGCAGAAATATTCAATGCAAACTTTGCTCTTGAATGAGCAGTACCTCTCATTTTAACTATCTGAAGTGTTCTGATCAGATCTCCTTTCCGCTCAATATCTCCAACAAAGATGATACCATCTGAAATAAACTCTTCTATCTCATATTGAGAAAATTTATATGTTTGAGGAGGGACTTCAGACGTTAAAAGAGTTGTACAATTCATAGCAGCAAGAGATGTTCCAAGTTTAAATATAAAATCTCTAATCATTTCTCTTGACTGTAATCTATAACATAGAGCAGTTATTGAATCAATTACTAATCGTTTTACATTAAGCTCATCAGCAATATCTTTTAAAATATCAAGAAGTGCCCCAGCATCTTCAACAGTATATTTTTCTGCATCAAGCCCCAGGCGTTCACTGATAATTCTTAAATCAATTATATTTACCATTCCGGATTCGATGAGTTTTTTATCATAGAAATTAAATCCTTCAAGGTTTTTAGTCAGCTTGAATAACGGCTCAGTGATCGTGAAAAACACTCCACGTTCGTCATTTCTTGCACCGTTGAATAAATACTGCATACATATCGTTGTTTTTCCTGAACCGCTACATCCAGTAACAAGAACGGTGCTTCCCAAGGGAATACCTCCATTCATCTGGAAATCAAGTTCATCTATACCAGTACCACATACTTCTTTCTCAGTCATATCTATCTCCTCAACCGAAAGTACATTAATTTAATGTCTGTATACATTTGTCTCATATAAAACTTAAGGTTTAGGCAAAAGTGCAGGGGAAGGGATTCGAACCCTCGGACTCCTTCGAGACAGGATGTCTCATCACGAACCTTTTATATCTTGTAGATCTTAAGTCCTGCGCCGTTGGCCAAGCTTGGCTACCCCTGCATAGTCATATTTAATAATCTATGCGGGCACCGGGAATCGAACCCGGGCAGAGGGCTTGGAAGGCCCTAATCATAACCACTAGATCACACCCGCAAAGTATTGGGGTAAAATACAGTTTTTATTTTAGTAGTTTGCTATACCCCTTAGTTTCAACAGTGTTTGCCATATTCTAATATCAAAACAGAAATGATTTCTTTTTAACTATCAGCTCTTTGAATTCATCTGTTCTGCCTTCATTATTCATTCTAATTTAAAAAGTGAAATTTTATAAATAAAACCGCCTAACTCACAGATGCTAAAACAAGATCCTTAAAAAGATCAAACAAAATTAGGACAATAATTGTGATATATGTTGCATATGTTAACATTTAAATCTCATAAGAAACATTAAAATATACTATTGTCATATAGTTTTTATATTCCATAAATCAGGGGTGAATAAGAATATGAAGACTTCAAGAGAAAAGATATTAGGCATATTTGTTTGCATGCTATTGCTAATGACCATACCTGTTGTATCAGGGATGACCGTTGAGACGGAACCAGAACCTGAAGGACTTATTGGATGGGCTTGGGTTCGAGGGTGGCTTTTAAACCCAAGAGAGATAGGGGCATATGTCTCTGGTCGCGCCATAAAGCTTCATTTCATCGAATTTTCAGGCTTGGAAACAAAAAGAGGAGTAATCGCCTTTAAGCTCGTCAACTTTAGAGCAGGTGTTTTCCTAGACATCAAATACTTAGGTCCAATAGGTTCATTAGCATACGTTCGAGGGTTTGTACCTGGAGGTATAGAGGTACAAGGATAAAAAATAATAAGCTTTGCATACAATCAAACCCATTTTTTTTATTTTTAAACGTTGTTTCTTCATTGAAAGGGGTAATATAATTACATAAAAACCTTATTTTTAAGATAAATGTTCTCAGCTCAAATGAAAAGACAAAATTATAAAGGAGGTTTCTCCTTATAAACACTGCTGTGAGATCGTTGGAGCTAGTCCTATTGGCTAGGGGGGAGAATTGTGTTATCAATTTCACAAGGTTTTTAAAAGAAATAATTGTTGTTAATTTGGATTTATGGAGGATGTTTTATTGTGAAGTTGAAAAAACTACTACTAATTATGGGTGTGATAGTCCTCGTATTAATGGTTTTTTTTAGTGGATGTATACATGATGAATTGCAAGGAAATACTCATGATGATGACGAAGAAACAGAATATCAGATAATTAGTTTGGGAACTATTGAAGATGATGCTGCTAAATATATAGAAAGCTTTCAGCCAACAGCAGATTATATTGCAGCTAAACTTAGCAATAACGAAACCCGATATAAAGGCAAAGTCATTATTGTAAAAACCAAAGTTGATATGAGTGAGTTATTAAAAAATCAAGAACTAGATTTATATCTGGATAGCTCTTTTGCAGCTGTTTTTGTAGCTAAAGGCAGTGAGGCTGTACCGTTTTTAAGAAGATGGAAACAAGGGGGAGCTGAATATCATTCTGTATTTATTGTAAAAAATGATTCATCTATTAACTCATTAGATGATTTTGTTGGAAAAACTATAACTTTTAAAGACTCTGAATCCACTGCAGGATATTTATTGCCAAAAGCCTATTTGATAGCTTATTTGATTCAAAATGGTTTTAATGCGAGCCAGTCAGCTGGAGAAGAGGGTGACATTGTATATGTTTTCAGCGGAGAAGACGAAAATACAGTCTTATGGATTGTCGAAGGAAAAGTTGACGTTGGAGCTCTATCTAATGTAAATTTTGAAGAGCAACCTGAGTCTATTCGAACTGAATTAAAAATAATTAATAGAACGATTGATGTGCCCAGGCAAATGGTATCTCATAGGTCTGAGCTGGACCTTGTTCTAGTGGAAAGCATTAAACAGATACTTATTGATATGAATAAGGATGAAGAAGGTATTGAGATTCTAAAGAATTTTGAGAATACAACGAAATACGATGAAATACCGGATAAAGATGAATTGTTTAGCGCTATTGATGAAATGCTGACTTTGTTAGGATAAATAAAAAAGATGATGCAATGGTCAAACTAAAAATAGCTTATAAGTTATTAATCTTTATTATCATACTTATTCTCTTGTCTTCGATATTATTTGGAAGTGCATCTTATTTCATATTTGAAGGGAATCTAATAGAATCACGGAGATTAGAAGCAGAATCTTTTCTTGATTTAGCCTCAGAGGAACTTAAAAATCCTCTATATTTCTATGGATTAGGTGAGATATATAAAGATCTACTATACTCTTCAGAATTAGGTGAAATAAAAAGTATTATTCAAAATATTAAAAAGAATCCTAATGTTGAGTCAGTGTATATACTGAGTCCAGATGGAAAGGTCATTACAGATGGAACATCTGAGAATGAATTTTATAATCAATTCTTAGAAGATGATTTTAGTAAAAAATCCAGGCAATATGATGAGGAATTATTTGAAATTAAGGGAGATGTTCTGCAAATCTCTACTCCCGTAGTGATCACTGAAAAAATTGGGACAATAAGATGCGATTTTTCATTAAAAGAATTAAATCAAGTTCTTACCAATTTAATTATCACAATTGCCACAATTGGTATTGTTATAAATGGTGTCGTTATAGTTATGGGCATCATCATTTCCCGCTCCATCTCGAAACCAATTATCCAATTAAGAGATGCTGCCCAAAAGATTGGTGAGGGCAACCTGGATACAGAAATAAAAATTAAATCACGGGATGAATTGGGAGAGCTTGCCTCTGCGTTCAATCAGATGACAAATGATTTGAAAACATCTAGAGCTGAAATCGAAAAATACAGTAAGGAACTGGAAAAAATCTTGAAACAAAAAGATGAATTTATTGGTCAGCTTGGTCATGATCTTAAGAACCCGTTGACACCAATTGTTGGCCTGCTTCCTATAATTATGGAACAGGAAAAAGATCCTGAAATTAAGGAAGATTTACGTGTAATTGTTCATCACGTTAAGTATATGAAAAATCTGGTTCTTAAAACATTGCAGCTTGCACGGCTTAGATCTTCTAATATAAAGTTTGACATCCAAAATATAAATCTCCTACAAGTGATCAAGAATGTTCTTGAAAGTCAACAATTGTTATTAAAAGAGAATAACATCAAAGTTGAAAACAATGTCAACGATAAAATCTTTGTAATGGCAGATAAATTAAGAGTTACAGAGTTGCTTAATAATCTTATTACTAATGCTGTCAAATACACATCGGAAGGCGGTAGTATTATCACTCTTGATGCAAAAAAAGATAGGGGTTTTGTTACGGTCTCAATCGAAGATAATGGCATTGGTATGACCAAGGAACAGTTGAGTCATATCTTTGATGAATTTTACAAAGCAGATGAGTCTAGGCATGACTTAGACTCTAGCGGTTTGGGTCTCTCTATTTGTAAACGCATTGTTGAAAAACATGGCGGACGGATTTGGGTTGAGAGTCCAGGAAAAGGAAAAGGTTCAACCTTCTATTTTACCCTAAAACTAGGTGATGAAAAAATAATTAAAGACATATAAGATATCGAAGTAGGTGAAAACCATGGTGAAAAAAATTCTCGTTGTAGATGACGATCCAGGTGTAACATATACTGTTAAACGTGGACTAGAAAGTTTAGATTCAGATTACCATGTTGTATGTGTTGAAAGTGGGGCGAAATGTCTTGAGATGTTAGAACATAATCAGATTCCAGATCTTATATTATTGGATATCATGATGCCCGATATGAGTGGCTGGAAAACTCGTGATAAAATAAAGGACAATCTGTCATGGAGAAACATCCCCGTTGTTTTTCTTACAGCACGGACAGATCGGATTGCTAAAGACGCTGGAAGTTTTTTAGCTGAAGATTATATTGAGAAACCATTTGAAATCACAGAACTTAAACAAAGAATTGATAAGATTTTAAAGACATAACTAAACTATCAATCATAAATAATGTCTGTAAAAGATATTATTTATAAAAACTACGATCAAGAGTCGTTAGTGGTTTTAAAGATTTTGAGTAATTTTGGGAAAGGAGAAAATCGGCTTCTAAATTTGTTTTTAATGATATATTCAAAGAATTCAGCAGACGGGGTTTTGCTCATTCCATTCTGTGAAGGTTCGTCGCCGGGAGAGTTCGGTGTTTCGTCACCAGATAGTAGGTCAGAAAAGTCAATATTAAATAATTTTGGGAAAGGAGAAAATCGGTTTCTAATTTTGCTCATTCCATTCTGTGAAGGTTCGTCGCCGGAAGGTTCAGGGGTTTCTTCAGTTCCTTCATCAGAGGTTCCTTCATCAGAGGATTCTGCACTAGAGGGTTCTGCACTAGAGGTTCCTTCATCAGAGACACCTCCACCTGAAGTCCCTCTACTAGAGGTTCCTTCATCAGAGGATTCTGCACTAGGGAGTTCTGCACTAGAGGATTCTGCACTAGAGGTTCCTTCATCAGAGGATTCTGCACTAGAGGTTCCTTCAGCAGGGGATTCTGCACTAGAGGTTCCTTCATCAGAGGTTCCTTCATCAGAGGATTCTCTATTAGGGAGTTCTTCACTAGGGGATTCTTCATCAGAGGATTCTTCACTAGGGAGTTCTTCACTAGGGGATTCTTCATCAGAGGATTCTTCACTAGGGAGTTCTTCACTAGGGGATTCTTCACTAGGGAGTTCTTCACTAGGGGATTCTTCATCAGAGGATTCTTCACTAGAGATTTCATCAGAGCTTGTGGGAGTACCTTCAACAAGAATAGGAGAGCCTTCAGAAATTTGACGGGATGTCCTAATGAATCCGTCAGCGGTGACAGTTGGAAGCATACCAATTCCTCCAATTACCAGTATTAAAATCACAAAGACCGGTATTATCTTCCTCATTTCTTCATCACCTTCACTCAATGAATGTTATTTCTTTCTTCTTTACTCAACCTATGTTATATTCTGTTAGTTCTCATATATAAAACTGTCGTGTAAAAATGTCAAAACGAAAAAATCTCAGGTATCACCCTTATATATGATGCATAATTAAACTATGAGGAAATCTTTACTCTCCTTCTTAATGAAGTTAAACTAGATAAGTTTGAAATAGTTGAAATGTGGTCGTTCATTAAAAACTATTAAATTTTTTCTTTTACAAAATCAACCAGTTGTTCTTTTGTAAATGGTTTTTGTAAAAAATTACCCGCTCCCTTAACATTTAGCTTTGAATGTGTTTTCATTGAGAAAAAAGCTGTTTTATCACTTGCAGGCATTGGAGTATCAACTAAAATCAAATCAAATGTTTTCTCTGCATCCATGAGTTCTAATGCCTCTCGACTATTATCTGCGGTAACAACATCGATTTCATCAGATTTTAAATATGATTTTACTTTCTCTAGAATATCAGATTCATCATCAACAACCATTATCGTCTTTATTGCTTTCACCTGTAAAACAAATGGAACTTCCCTGACTTAAAACTTTCTTTATCCGCTTTCTAGCTCATCTAACACCAATAGTTGATAAACTCATAACTATCAGTGATTGACATAAGTATTTTCATGTTCGGCTATCGGTACTTGACCACCTAAGCGACGATGAAACGATTTAAGTCCAACACTATAAATACAATTATTCAAAAAAAATAACTCATTTACACATCATCATCCTGTTTTTGTTTGTATCCTTCTTTTGGATAAATGGCTCCAAATAGTTTAAAATGCTTTTCGCAGAGATAAAACATTACACCTTCGTCATCGATTGTGATATTGGTTGCCTCTCTAGTACAATAGAAACATTTCTGCCCATGGCCAAGTTCTAAAGCATCATGTATCATTTCATCCATTATATTCATTTTACCGATATATATCCTTTGATTTATTTTGGTCATTTTTTGCAAGAAATAACCTGTTTAAATAAGATTATCCTGCTTTTGATGATTTGGGAAAATTTAAAATGATATGATTAGTTTCCTCGCACTAGTATGATAATCAGAGACGAGGCTCTTGAACTGTTGAACCGACATCTGAAAAACGAAAATTTAATGAAACATAGTTTTGCAGTAGAAGCAATTCTTCAAGAAGTGGCCAATATTCTAAAAAAAGATGAAGAACTCTGGGCGTTAACTGGTCTTCTGCACGATCTGGATTATGAATATACAAAACAAAACCCTGAAAAACATGCAATAATGACTGCTGAAATTTTAAAAGAATTACTTCCAACAGAAGCAATAAATGCAATAAAAGCCCATAACTACCAACACAGCATGCAAATTCCTCAAACGTACTTAGATAAAGCACTTATCGCTGCTGATGCTGTTTCAGGTTTAATTATCGCAGCAGCTCTTGTGATGCCATCAAAAAAACTTGCGGATGTGAAAACAACAACGATTCATAATAAATATAAAGATAAATCATTTGCATCTGGATGTAATAGAAAAAGAATCGATCTTTGTGAAGACGTTGGTCTTGAACTCGACAGATTCCTTGAATTAAGCCTTAATGCCCTTAAAAGTATTGCAGATCAATTATATCTTTAATATAACAACTTTAATAAGATACGCAGTATTATAGATGGATGATCCTGTGAACCAGAATAGCAGAAATAGAAACCGTAGAAATGAGCGCCCTTCAGAAGGAGGGGAATACATACGATTACGTCTCCCTAAAAGACAAAATAAAGAAATGTTTGCAATTGCAGACCAGCTTATGGGAGGCTCAAGAATGAATGTCGTCTGTGATGATGGAAAGTCAAGAATGGCGCGCATACCTGGAAAAATGAAACGAAGAGCAAGAGTACGTACTGGAGATCTTCTCATCATCAAACCATGGGATATCCAAAATGAAAAATCAGATATCGTCTATCGATATAATAGAACACAATCTAATACTCTAAGTAGACGAAAGTTATTACCTGAGGCAATTGATGTCTTCTGATTTTTCTTTACCCGATAAATGGCTTAAAAAGTTAGATCGGCAATTACAGGAGTTAATTGATAGAATAGGTGTGGATAGAAAAACATTGGATGAGGTTTTTGATAAACCTACTCTTTTAAGGATTGGTAAGCTTATCTCAAATAACGTCATTGATCATTTTGATTTTCCAATTTCCACAGGAAAAGAAGCCATTGTCTTTCGAGCAGTCACCCCAAATGATGATTTTGTCGCAATTAAAATATATCGCACATCAAATCTTGCGTTTAAACACATAGCAAAATACATTGATGGTGATCCACGTTTCAACTTAATTAATAAAAGTCGTAGAGGCATAATTGATGAATGGGCAAAAAAGGAATATAAAAATCTCGAGCGATTGAAAAATGCAAATATACGAGTCCCCGTCCCAATAATAAAAATGAATAACATCCTTGTCATGCAATATATAGGAGATTTTAATAGGCCTGCACCTTTGCTCAAAGATTCCCAGCTAGCTAATCCAAAAAAAACATATAACACAATCATACGTTTTATCTCTCTCATGTACAACAAAGCAGGAATTGTTCATGCAGATTTAAGTGCCTATAATATACTCATGTATCAAGAAAATCCATATATTATTGACGTTGGACAAGGAGTACTTCTGGAACATCCCGGGTCTATTGAGTTTCTGAGAAGAGATATCCATAACATTGTACATTATTTTAGTAGATTTGACATAAAAGATGATGAGAAAAAAATTTTCAACGAGATTACTAAAAAAAAGTGATGTATTATGAAATATCTAAAAATTCCAAAAGAACGAGTGGGCGTACTTATTGGCCACAACGGTGAGACAAAAAGAAAGATTGAAAAGCTTTCGCATACAACACTTGAAATTGATTCAGTCGAAGGTGAAGTAATTATAGCTGAACATAAGGCATCAGATCCTCTTCTTGTTTTAATAGTAGGACATGTTGTCCATGCCATTGCACGAGGATTTTCTCCAGAGCAGGCCATGCGTTTATTTAAGGAAAATATGGGGTTTTTTATCTTTGATCTCCATGACTACGTCGGGAAAAAAGATTCACATATCAGAAGAATAAGAAGCAGAATTATCGGTACTGATGGAAAAACAAAACGCACTCTTGAAAATTTAACCGAGGCAGATATCTCAGTTTATGGGCATACTGTTGCACTCATTGCAGATTTTGAAACAATGGATACGGCAAAAAAAGCAATTGATATGATTC